>Ga0210051_1005023_pt1 | contig 12758 bp, 14 predicted proteins | sample CryGey092014_all_FD_185464 | JGI IMG/M metagenome (GOLD analysis project Ga0210051, IMG submission 185464) | Groundwater microbial communities from aquifer - Crystal Geyser CG23_combo_of_CG06-09_8/20/14_all (SPAdes) (version 2) | ecosystem: Environmental > Aquatic > Deep subsurface > Groundwater...
CGTTATGATCGGCGCAAGAGCAAGGTCAGGCTCTGGCGGGACGCCCGGCGGCATTTTTTCAATTTACTGCGCCTGCGGCAAGATCTGAAAAAGACGAAGATGATTTAGGCGGAGGTCTTTTGGCAGTTGACTAATCGGAAGAGATAATGTAAAGTTAAATAAATATTTAATCGTAAAAATAAGCAGACCATGAATATCACGGAATTAGCCAGACGGCTGAAAATCACGCCCCAGGAGCTCTTGGACGCTCTGCCCTTGCTCGGCTTTGACATTGGCCGGCGGGCGATTAAGATCAACTTCCAAACGGCTAATCGGATTATTCGTGAATGGCCGGTTTTGAAACAGAAACTGGAAAATCTCCGCTCCAGCGCGGCGCTTGATAAAAATTCATCGGTCGCCGTGAGCGCGGGAGAAAAGAAAACGGTCATCATCAAAACTCGTCTGACCGTTCGGGAATTCGCGGCCGCGGCTGAGCGGCCGGTTAATGTGGTTTTAAAGGAATTGATCAAGAACGGGGTTTTTGCTTCCATTAATGAAATGATTGATTTTGACACGGCCTGGCTGATCGGATCTGACCTCGGGCTGGAAGTGAAAAAAGACGAATCCGCCACTGGGCCGGCGGAAGAGAACGGGCTGGCGATGGGAACGATTATAGCCGAGGAAAAAGCGATTGATTTGGTCGCTCGTCCGCCGGTCGTGGTGGTGATGGGACACGTGGATCACGGCAAGACCAAGCTTCTGGATACAATCCGCCGCGCGAATGTGATTGATTCCGAAGCCGGCGGGATCACCCAGCACATTGGCGCCTACCAGATCGTTAGAAACGGCCGGGAAATTACTTTCATTGATACGCCCGGACACGAAGCGTTTACCGCCATGCGTAGTCGCGGCGCTAAAGTGGCGGATATCGCCATCCTGGTGGTCGCGGCGGATGACGGCGTCAAGCCGCAGACCGTGGAAGCTTATCGAATTATTGCCGCGGCCGGCCTGCCATTTTTAGTCGCCATCAACAAGATTGATAAGCCGGAAGCGAACATAGACAAAACCAAACAAGAGCTGGCCAGCCAGCTGAATGTCGCTTCTGAAGATTGGGGGGGGAAAATTATTTGCTCGCCGGTGTCGGCAAAAAGCGGCCAGGGCATTGAAGCTTTGATTGACAACATCCTGCTAATCGCCGATTTGGAAGGGGAAAAAATCAAAGCTAACCCGCACGCCAGCGCCGCCGGTACCGTCATTGAAGCGCACGTGGACAAAGGAGCCGGTCCAGTAGCCACGATTCTCGTCCAGAACGGCACATTGCGGGTCGGCGACAGTCTGTGTGTGCGCGGTCGCGCCTTCGGACGGGTCCGGTCCCTGTTTGATTTCCGCGGTCAAGCCGTTAAAGAAGCCGGTTTGTCCGCGCCCGTCATGGTGATTGGTTTACGTTTTTTGCCGGAAGTGGGCGATTTGGTCATGGTCGGCGCCGGCGAAAGGATCAAGGAAAAGCGGCTCGCACCGTCCAACCAGACCCGGCGGCCGGAAAAAAAGCCGTCTGGTGAAGCGGACGGACAGGTTGCGACTTTGGCCGTCATTATCAAAGGCGATGTTTTCGGTTCAGTGGAAGCAATTGAAGAATCGCTGGAAAAAATCAACACTGACATCGCTCGCGTCAATGTCATTCACCGCGGCTTGGGGAATGTTTCCGACGGCGATCTTAAGAAAGCGGAAGCCGTCGGCGCTTTAATCGTCGGTTTTAACGTCAAAGTACCGACGGTCCTGGAAAATGTTATCCGCGAAAAGAACATCAATGTTAAGCTTTATCGGATTATTTATGATTTAATCAATGATATTAGAGCGGTTTTGGAAAGCTTGATCGCGCCGGAAAATAAACGGGTGGCGTTGGGCCAAGGCAAGGTGCTGGCGGTTTTTCGCACGGACAAAAACAGCCAAATCATCGGCGTTCGTCTGACCCAAGGGCGGGTGGAAAGAGACTCTGAAGCCGAGGTTGTCCGCCAACAGGAGAAAATCGGCCACAGCAAGATTATCCGGGTCCAATCAGGCAAACAGGATGTTCCGGCCGCGGAGTCGCCAAGCGAATGCGGCTTGCAGGTGGAAAGCCGGAGCCCGGTCGCGATCGGCGATGGACTGGAATTTTTTCGTGAGGAAACCATCACCCGTAAGCTGGATTAAAGCGTATTTTTTGCCCATTTTTTTAAGCCGTTTTTTCAAACTAATCATCTTTTTGATAAAATCCATGAAAAATCGCGTCAGCCGATTGAATGAACTTTTACGAGATGAACTCGCCCGTTTGATCAGCCGGGAAATCCCTTTAGATAACGGTTTGATCACGATTACCGCCGTGCAATGCGCCGCGGATTTATCCCAGGCTAAAATCTTTCTGACGGTCTTGCCCCAGTCCCAGGAAGCGAAAGCTCTGGCGGTTGTGCGGCGGAATAGCCGGGTATTCGCGAACGCGCTTTTCAAAAAACTTAAGATTAAGCAGATTCCCCATTTTATCTGGCGGCTGGATGAATTGGAAAAAAACGCCCTGGTCATTGAGAAAACCATTTCGGCCATTCATCGCGAAAAAAATTGAAGCTGGGGAAAAAAATGTCTGATAGGCCCTATTGTTAAGATTTTTACGGCGGATAGACCCGGAAACGGGTTTTTTTTATTCCCCTTGTTTTTTTTCCGCAATCAGTTATAATGTTTTTTCATTTAATCAGGGCACAGCGCCCGGTCGGCGCGGCCGTTGACAAGCAAATAAAATGTTGGAAGCCTCAGCCCGGACATTGGCCATGATTTGGGCCGCGAAAAAAATTATTATTATTACTCATACGCATCCGGACGGCGACGCCTTGTCTTCCGCCTGCGCTTTGCTGGATTGGCTCAGACGGGAAGGTAAAGACGTCCAAGCCTATTGCCACGATCCGGTTCCGGCGGCCTATTGGTTTTTACCAGGGGCGGATAGATTTCTGTCCGGCTTGAACCATCCCGACTGGCAAGAATATGACCTTTTTATCATTACCGATTGCGGACAAATGAAAAGAACAATGCTGGTTGAAATATTATCCAACCATCGCCCGTTTCAGAAAATTATTGAATTTGACCATCATCCCGCTTTGGAACATTACGCGGACATTGAGTGGCGCGATGCCCAAGCGGCGGCCACGACCGAGGTTATTTATGATTTTTTTAATGAAAGCAACATTCCGATCAGCCAGCCAGCCGCTACTTGCATCCTGACCGGCTTGGTAACGGATACGGCCTTTTTTCTTTATCCTTCCACGACCAAAAAAACCGTGGCCGTGGCCGCCGCGATGATCCGTTTAGGCGCGCGTCTTGCTAAAATTAAGGACCAAGTCTGGCGGAATAAAAATCTTTCCGTGCTCCGGCTTTGGGGTAAAGCGATGGCGGCCATCCGATATAATCCTGATTATCAAATTGCCTATACCGTTCTGACCGAAGAGGAGATCGCCGCTTCCGGTCTGGAAAGTGAAGATTTGGAAGGCATGGCCGGCTTCATGAGCGGCTTAACCGACATCAAGGCTTTTCTTTTTTTGCGCGCGGATAAAGGCATGATCCGCGGCAGTTGGCGGACAAACAGCGATCAGGTCAGCGCGGCCCAACTGGCTGGTTTGATGAATGGCGGCGGGCACCAAAAAGCCGCCGGCTTTTCACTGCCGGGCCGGATTTTGGCGCAAAACGGCCAATACCAAATCATTTAGCGCTTATTGACACAGCCAGGGAAGTAAATTAAAATAAGATTACCGGGAAAAAAGGATAATCTGGAAAATAGTTAATTACGAATTTTGATCAATTCACGAAAACGAGAAAAAATATTATAATTATATCTTTATGTCTCTTATTCCAACCGTCATTGAAAAGTCCACTTACGGTGAAAGGGCTTATGACATCTATTCGCGGCTTTTAAAAGATCGGATAATTTTTTTGGGCGAGCCGATCAGCGATCATGTGGCCAATATTGTGATCGCCCAGTTTCTTTTTTTGGACGCGGATAATAAAGACAAAGATATTAAATTTTATATCAATTCGCCGGGCGGTTCCGTCACTGCTGGTTTGGCGATTTACGACACGATGCAGTACATTAAATCCGATGTTTCCACCATTTGCCTGGGCATGGCCGCGAGTATGGGCGCTGTTCTGCTGGGGGCCGGCGCCAAAGGCAAAAGATTGTGCCTGCCGAACAGTGAAATTATGCTTCACCAGGTGATGGGCGGGGCTGAAGGCCAAGCAACGGACATCAAGATCCGGGCCGAGCATATCCTCAAAGTCAAGGATCGTTTGAACAAGATTTTGGCTTTGCATACCAATCAGACCTTGGCAAAAATTGAAAAAGACACGGATCGTGATCGATTTATGGACGCGGAAGAAGCCAAGAAATACGGCCTGGTGGACAAGATCATCGTCAAATAAATAATTGTGGTTTCTGAATAATATAACAAAATATATGACCGAAAATAAACAAATCATCGCGGCTGAGCCTTTGGATCAAGAGACGATTGATAAAATCAAAGACGGTTTGCTTGTCCGCCGGCAGCAGATTAAAGAGGAGTTGAAGAAAATTACCACCGCGGACAATAAAAATGACGAACCGGTTAAGGCAAAATTTCCCAATTACGGCAATGAAAGCGATGATAATGCTCTGGAAATCAGCGATTACACCACCAATCTGGCCACGGAAAAAATCTTGCAAAGCGCTTTACAGGATATTGAATCGTCTCTGAAGCGGATTGAGGCAAAGACTTACGGAATTTGTAAATATTGCGGCCGGCCGATCGGCAAGCAGCGGATGCTGGCCCGGCCTTCCGCCAGCGCTTGCGTGGAATGCAAGACCAAGCTGCAGAAAGCGCTTTAATCTGTTTGGCCGCGGGAGTATTCTTTTATGCCGAATTTCAGAAAAATTTTGCCGTTGGCCGTCGGCGTGGCCGGTCTGCTTGCCTTTGACCGGCTTTTTAAATCAATTGCCTTGTATTTGGACGGCCGGCCGCCTCTGGTTTTATGTCCGAATTTTTTTTATTTTGAGTTCGCCGCCAATAACGGCATCGCTTTTTCCCTGCCTTTATCCGGTTGGTGGCTGAACGGATCAATTATCCTGATTCTGTGCGCTTTGGCCGTTTGGTTGATCCAGGAAGCGCAGACGAACGCTCCGAGCCAAAAAATTTTTTTTCTGCTTTTGGTTATCGGCGGGGCCGCGAGCAATCTGGCCGACCGCTGGCTTTATGTTTATGTGGTTGATTACTTATTCCTTCGTTATTTTACGGTTTTTAATTTGGCGGACGCAATGATTGTCGCCGGTGTCTTGGGGCTGTCCATTTGGCAATGGCACAGCCGTCGCGGTCAAAAAAAATTACCGGCGTGAGCCGGTTAAAAAATATCCGTTGGGCGCCGCTTGTATCCATCAAGAAAAAGAAATAAGCCGCCCCTGGCCTTGAACGGCCAGGCGCACAATCCTCGCCCGCCGCAAGCGCGGGTGTTTGATTTTATCCGCCCACTCCACCACGACCAATCCCGCTGGATCGTCAAGATAATCCAACCAGCCGGTGCTGTCCAAGTCCGCGCTGGTTTTTAAGCGGTAAGCGTCAATATGGACCAGCCGCTTAATGCCTTGGCGCCGCGCCGGATAAATTTTTAATAAAGTGAAAGTCGGACTGGTTATGTTTTTCTGCACGCCCAAGGCCGCGGCCAGGCCTTGGGTAAAAACGGTTTTGCCCGCGCCCAGTTCGCCGATCAAAGCAACAATTTCCCCGGGGCGCAGGGAAGCGGCCCAGCCGCCGGCCAGTTTTTTTGTCGCTCGCGGATTGGCGGAGAAGTAGGTTTCCATAAGCTTTTTTCCGGCATTGAGTCTGAGTGGTGGGTTCGAAGGGATTTGAACCCCTGGCCTTCTCGGTGTAAACGAGACGCTCTAGCCAGCTGAGCTACGAACCCAATTTGGCCATCCGAACTTCGGCAAAAGAAGCCGGGTTTCTTCGTCTGGTTTAGCAGTCAAAGCAACCCGGCTTCTTTTTAATTCAAACTTCTTGTCCGGTTTTAATTTCCGGCGTCAACCGGACGATTTGAACGGACCAGGCCATATCAAAATTTCCGGGTGGGCGAGAGAGGACTTGAACCTCCACAGCCTTGCGGCCACAAGCCCCTCAAGCTTGCGTGTCTACCAGTTTCACCACTCGCCCATCTCGCCGCCGCTCGCGGATTGTTATCTATTTGTTAACCTTCTTTTCCCGTAATTTTTTGGTTTTTGCCTGCCGCATGTAATACAGCTTAGCTCGACGGACACGTGCTTGTTTTATGACTTCAATTTTGGTGATGGTGGGCAGATGAAGCGGGAAGATTTTTTCCACGGCCACGCCGTCGCTGATCTTTCTGACGGTAATGGTTCCGCCCGCTTCTTGGCCGTGCTTTTTGGCAATAATCAAACCTTCAAAAAATTGGATTCTTTCTTTTTCTTCTCCTTTACTGGAAAGTTCCTTGATCTTTTGATAGATTTTTACCGTCATGCCCGGACGCAATTCCGGCAAAGGAGAGCGCGTCCCTTCCTCTTTGATGATTTTTGATTTATGTTCTTTGACCGCCGTCTTTTTTTTCTCTGCCATATTTTTTTTATGATTTGCGTGCTGGTTCGCTTGATTTAAAAATAATTAAATTAGCCTGTCCGGCAACAAATAAAATAGAACCCCGGTTCTATTTTCCAGCTAACATAATTTGCCTTTCGTCTTGTCCATAATATAGCAATTATGGGCTTTTTGTCAAGCCGCTCCAGTCCGGAACATTTAAGCCTTTTTGGGACAGAAAGTGGCAGATTTTTCGGAAAACTTCGGCCCGGGAAAGGCTGGAAGTATCCAAACAAAAATCATAATGGCTTTGGTTATTGACATCAAAACCGTAATATTTTTGGTAGCGGATTTGGTCGCTTTGTGATCTTTGCTGAAGACTTTTGATAATATCTTTCCGGTTGGCGCTCAAGGCCCCTTCATTCCTTTCCGAGCTGTGAGCCAGATCCTTGGCAATCCGTTCGGCCGCGGTTTCATGGTCGGCAAAAAGATAGATTTTAACCGATTGGGGGATGAAATACCAGGAAGTGCGGCCTTCAATTATGAAATTGTCATTTTTCTCCCCCAATTCCTTCTGGTAAAGGTCAACTTCTTGATCGGTGGATGGGTCGTTTTCGCCCAGGATGTTATATTGCGCGAGCGTCAGTCCCAGGGTGGCGGCTTTCTGCCGGCGCAGGCCGCCCATGTAATAGCGGGGCCAGCTCAGGGCGACCGCGAGTTTTTTGGCCAAGCTGGATTTTCCAGAACCGGCCGTGCCGCTGATAGAGATAATCATAAAGAAGTCGGGCCCGGGCCGGAAAAGATTTCTTCCCGCCAGCTGGTCAGCATGACAAAGGCCAGTTTAAATTTATTTTTTGGTCCGGATTCCAGATCAATAATCGTCGCGAGCGAAGCCAGGAGAATTTCATAGGCTTCACTGATGACATAATCCGTGTAGACGAAATCTTCCTCGTTAAGATAGTGGAAATTTCGATAACACCAGCGGTTAACGGCTTGGTGGTAAGTTTTGGCAAAGAGCGTGTTCGCGTACCACAGCAAATCCTGCCCCTGGTCCAAAAGCGGCCAGGCTTCCCAATTTTCATCAGCCGTGTCGGCCAGACGGAAAAGATCATTCCGCCAGTTGCGCAGAAAAGAACAGGCCGGAAAGTGGGCGGGAGGGGGTATTTTTTTGATTGCCGCCGGCAGGACAATATCGGGATCAAAAAACTTGTTCTTTTGGCCGTTCTTAGCCAGCGCCACCCACAAGTGCTCGCGCAGTTCGTTAAGGAAGGATGCGGAAAAAGCTTGTCCTTGGCCAGTTTTCAACCTGGCTTGTTTTTGAAAAAAATAACCGCAAATCGGGCAATCCGGCCGGCCGCAAGGAACGCGCCGCCATGAGCAATCCAGCCATTTTGGAGGATTAACGCGTGTTTTTTTGTTCTTGATTTTTTCCTTGATGTCCATATTCCTTTTTAATATATATTCCTGCCCAAGGCTTGGTAAATTTTTTCCTGGCTTACCGGACTACAAAGATTCCAGATTGTGATCAGGGCTTTTTCCGTCGGCGGCAGGTAATGGCGGCGGAAAGTCAGAGGCTCCACAAACCAGGTTTGTCCCTGTTGTTCGGTTTCAAGAAGGAATTTTCCAGCCAAGGTTCTCGCCAGAGCCAGATCACTGACGGCCGGCGGCGGAGTGTTGGGAATTTCTGACGCGGGCGGAATTTTTTCCAGGATCGAATTTTTTACTCCCAAAGCCCGTAAACGGATCAAATCGTTCAAATCCTCTTGATCCCTGATTTTGATTAAATAGCCGGCAATTCCGTCAACATAATACATAATCCCTGAACCTGTTTCTCTAATGAATTCGCCTTGGTATTCCTGGATGAATGATTTGTCGCTCAATGTCCAAGCGCGCAAATTTCCACTTACCGCCAAAGCAGGTTTTTCCACTGATACCATGATGTCCAAACGGGCGCCAAGATTTATGCCCACTCCTTTTTTCTGTTCTTCAGATGAGAAAATAAAATACGCAGTTTGCCGATAAAGGCCGGGCGCCGTATTGGCTGGAACGTTCAGGATTACTTGGACATCGGCTTGATATTTATCTTTTTGAAAAAAAGCTTGTTCAGCGGGAAAAAAAGAGAACCAATCCTGAAAATCAGAATTTTTTAAGCGATAATTGATGGCCGCCCTGTCCGCTGGGCCGCTTCGGAGAATTTTTACCGATTGGCTAGCCGCTTCGCCCGGATGGACATTGAAATCAAGCCGGGGCGGGGAAATGCCGAAACCGCCGGCGTTGATCAGCAAGGTTTTTCCGAATTGCCAGGTATAAAAATTCCAGGCCGTACCCAAAAGAACAAAAAACAGAAAAATCAGGAAAAAAATGTTTTTCGCACGCATAAGAGCTTTTTAATCTGTTTTTATCTTAAGGCTTTTTTCCATTTTAAGCAAATATTTTGGAAAGAACCGGAGAAAAATTATCTTCATTAAAAAAATTGATTTGGATTGAAAGGCCAAAACCTAAGAATTGATTTTGCGTGAAATTCTGTTTTTTGTAATTATCAGCCGAACAAAATGGCTGAGTTCTTTTTTTCCCAACCAGGCAAGCGCGGCGAAGACAGCCAGGCTTACTATTTGTGGCCACCGCCAGCCAAAAAATTCCCAAGTCGGATCAACCCTGATCCATTCCAGATTGAAGCGGAGCAAGGAATAAGCGAAAAAATATACAAAGACAATCAGCCGGTATTTCTGGCCAAAGCGATTATCAATCTTTTTATGCATAAACAGCAAAATCATAAAGATTATCAGGTTGCCTAAACTTTCATAAATAAAAGTTGGATGAAAATATGAGAAAGCCGATAATTCCGGCAAACGATGACCGGCCTCAATCGGTATGCCCCAAGGTAAATTGGTCGGCCGGCCATATAATTCCTGGTTAAAGTAATTTCCAAAACGTCCAATGGCCTGGGCAAAAGCCAGAGCCGGCGTGAGTAAAGAGCCGAGAAACCAAAAATTTTTCCCGCGCCGGCGGCTAAAAAACCAAAGATAAAAGCCAGCGGCGATCAGTCCGCCATGGATGGCCAGTCCGCCATGCCAAACTTTGACAATTTCCGAGATATTGTCAAAATAGTATTCGTATTCTATGATAACATCGTAAAGACGGGCGCCAATTAGGCCGGCAAGCATTAGTCCAAAAATCAAATCCGCAAGCAGATCCTTGTTCTCCTGGTATTGTTTGGCCAAATAAAAAACAATCTGTGTGCCGATAATTAGTCCGAGAGCGATAAGCAAGCCATACCAATAAATAGAAATTGGTCCGATTTTGATTAAAATCGCTTGTGGAATATTGTTGTGAAGAAAATAGAACATATTAATTTATAGTAAAAGATATAATTAAATATATTTTGGCTTTTATTTAATAAATAGTCAACTAACAAAAAAATATTCGGTCCAGTAGCCAAGTGGTAAGGCAACGGTCTGCAAAACCGTTATTCACCGGTTCGAATCCGGTCTGGACCTCATATTAAAGTCCACAAAATTGTGGACTTTAATAGTTTTCAACAGTTTTGTGGATAAACTCAATTAAAAATCCGTAAAATTATATTTAAGTCCACAAAAATGTGGACTAAAAAATTTTTTTAATTTTGAATAAATTATTTTTTTATTTAATATTAGATATATAAAAAATAACAAAAAATATTGACCGAATAAAAAAATCGTGGTATACTTTGATTAGTGATATTTTAAAATTTGTTGAAAAACTTATTTTCAAGAAAGCTTGAAAATAATTTTTTACTTTTTACTGATTATTTCTAGCCAGCACCGACATGGCTAAAAAATAAAAATAAAAAAACGGTTGGTTTTTAAAGCGCTATTGGTAAACAATAGCCAGAGAAGCTAACCATTAACCGGTAAAAAGTCGCGCTTTTCAAGTCGGCAAAAGCCCAAAACAACCTGAGAGTTAGGGATTTTCTTGCTTATCTAATCGATGAGCGTGAAATATGCTCTTAGGCATAGGGCTCTTGCATTGGCTCACAAAGTAAATTTTTACATAAAAAAGGGGCCCGCAAGGGCCCTTTTTAAATATTTTCATTTTTTTGTCATTTTTCTTGACAACACGGAAGATCCGAGCAAATACTGAAGATAATTTCAGATAATAAATATTTTTCGCCCTCGTAGTTCAACGGATAGAACAAGGGACTCCTAAGCCTTAAATCCAAGTTCGATTCTTGGCGAGGGCACCAGTAAGGAAAAGTCAAATTTCGTTGGCTCGCCTCGCTTCGCTCGGCGACCAAATTGTAAGGGATTTTGGGCGAAAAAATCAGTTGGCGGTTTTGTAAAATGTGGTTCGAGCCGATGTTTTTAAGAAATGTTGTCATTTCTTTTTTGTTTTCGGTTCCTACCAGTTTTGCGGCTTGACTAAGGGATAAAACAAACTCACGAGCCGGTTCGAGCCAAGACAACCCTTTTTGCTCAAAGTCGATTATTTTCTCGGATATTGAAATTTTCTGGGACAACAATTCCTGTTTTTTGACGGTGTATTCTTCTGTGAATAAAGCGTCAGTCAAAAACATATCAAGCAGTTTTGCTAATTTTGTTTCCACTTGTTTTAATTGCTCTTTCAGGTTTTCCGCTTTTGATTGCGCTTGTTGTTTCGCTTGTTTTTGCTCGCTATCTAACGCCGCCAAAACTTTCTTGGTATCTTGACTCGACAAAGAAACTTTTTGAAGAAAAAATTTAATTTGCTCACTTAAAACTTCCTCTCTCAAATAATGCTTTTCTTGGCATAAACCTTTTTTCTTGGTGCAGCGATAATAATTATGGCCCTTTTGAATTTCGGCAGTTATTGAACAGCCACAAGAAGAGCATTTCATTAAACCAAGAAAAGTAAAATTATGTTTTCTGACTTCCTGCGCCTTTCCTCGTTTGCTCATCACTTCTTGGCATTTATCAAAAAGTTTCTTTGAAATCAACGGCTCGTGTTGTCCCTCAAAAATTCCCCCGCGATATTTCATCAGGCCAATATAGAAAATATTTTGTAGAATTTTTTGAATGTTGCCGATTGCGATTTCCTTTCCGAGATTTCCGCGCAGATTCTTTTCTTTGCACCAATTTGCGAGAGATTTCAGGGTATATTCGCCAGTGGCATAAAGCTCAAAAAGTTTTTTCACTTTCGGGGCTTTGTTTTTATCAATATCAATCATTCTTGTTTTTGGATTATTTGAATATCCCACTGGCGCCCAACCGGGCCAAACGCCATTTCTGATTTTTTGTCGCAAACCTCTTTTTACATTCTCTCGCAAATTATCTACAAAATATTTTGATTGGCCGAACGCGATATTCAGCATAAACAATCCTTGCGGTGTTGGCTCAAACCAAAAAGTGGGAAATTTTAGGGAACGAATCAAGCCACGATCTACAAAGTGAATTATCTTACCACCATCAACAGAATTTCTGGCAAGGCGATCTGGGTGCCATGAAATTATTCCGTCCGCCTTGCCTTGTTCCAAAAATGACAACATTTCGGCGAACTTTGTTCGCCCAGGTTCTTTGGCAGTTTTTGCTTCGCAAAGCGAAGCGACAATTTCAAGTTTTTCTTTGACGGCAAATTCTTTTAACTCAACAAGTTGAGCTTCAATACTCAAAACTTGTCTGTCATCTTCTTCGGTGCTCTTGCGAGCATAGAGTATGTATCTCATATTTTTCTCCTTTGGTTAGTTAATAATTATTTAAAAAAATTTTCTTTTACTTTGAATTAAATTAAAAACAAAACCGCCAACTGATTTTTTCGCCCAAAATCCCTTACAATTTGGTCGCCGAGCGAAGCGAGGCGAGCCAACGAAATTTGACTTTTCCTTACTGGTGCTCTATTCTGAAAATAGTTCGAACGCATTTCGCCGCCTGCGGCGGCGACGGCCAGCCCCCCAAAATTTGAGCGGCTTCGCCGCGATCTTAAAAACTGCCAAAGAACCTGATAAAAATATCGGCTCGAACCACATTTTGTAAAAGAAAATTTTTTCATATTGCTTGTTGCAGAAATTCTGGAGAATTTCTGTTTTTTTATTGTATTTAAGCCAGTTTTAGCGATTTCACCCTCCAACTATGTGAAAATTTTATGATAATGTCCTACTAGCGTCATATAGAAATGTCCTATCTGATGTGTTAGGGTGTTTGGTTAATTAATTAACTAAACATCAAAACCACATGGATACAAACATAACTATGTCTT
>Ga0210051_1005024_pt1 | contig 12756 bp, 12 predicted proteins | sample CryGey092014_all_FD_185464 | JGI IMG/M metagenome (GOLD analysis project Ga0210051, IMG submission 185464) | Groundwater microbial communities from aquifer - Crystal Geyser CG23_combo_of_CG06-09_8/20/14_all (SPAdes) (version 2) | ecosystem: Environmental > Aquatic > Deep subsurface > Groundwater...
TACCGGGCGTGGGACAATATCCATCAATGGCTGTATTACTACAATTTTGAAAGGATTCACTTATCTTTAGGCGGAATTACTCCTCATGAAAAGCTAGAAAGTGTTACCCTTGACTGTTAACTGTACATAGATTTCTGATATCTTTGCGGCCAAAATGATACTATTTTCGCTAATTTAAGCGGAATGCAAGTTTATAGTAAAAAGCATAGTGGCTAATATTAGCCAAAAGAAAAACTCCTGCTATTCGCAAGAGTTTTTCAGACCCCTCATTTTATTCGGGGTGAAATTGTTGAATAAATTCAACAATTTCAACTGGCAATGGTCTACTTTCCCCCGAAAGGAGTATCACCTGCCCGCCGTTGCCAAAAAAGTTAGATACATAGTCCTGGCACTGACCTACTTTCCCATGAAAATAGTATCATCGGCGCTAGAGTGCTTAACTTCCGAGTTCGGGATGGGATCGGGTGTGGCCACTCCGCTAGAAGTACCAGGAATATATATCCAACAGGCAACTTTGGCAGGCGGGTCGGCGCTGGTAGGTTTAACTTCCGAGTTCGGGATGGCCCGCCCACCTGCCTTCCCATTTATCAAGGTCTATACGCCAAGATTTAATGGGCAGGAAGGCGGGCGGGGATCGGGTGGGACCCTACCGCTAGAATCACCAGAGGGAGCCATCCCGCGGTCGCGGGATAACCGGCCTCTGATGACGACTAATTACCAGCAATAGTAGCGGGAGAAATCATAAGCACTACTCCAATTACCACTACCAGAATACCGAAAACCAAAACCAGTCTTATCAGTACTTTATATTTAGTGAGCATTTTTGTTTTTGATTATCGATGAATAAAGACCCCTCGTCCCGCACATGCGGGACTCAGGGCGATCCCGCGGCTGCGGGATCGTTTAGTATCCTTTGTGGTTACGATTAAGCTCGATTTTATTAGTACTTCTCGGCTAAACCCCTTACGGGGCTTACACCTAAAGCCTATCAACCCGGTCATCTCCCGGGAATCTAATAATGAAATCTAATCTTGAAGGCGGCTTCACGCTTAGATGCTTTCAGCGTTTATCCTAACCGAACGTCGCTACCGAGCAATGCCCTTGGCAGGACAACTCGTCAACGAGTGGTTCGTCCTTCTCGGTCCTCTCGTACTAGAGAAGGGTCTTCTCAAATTTCAACGCCCACGGCAGATAGGAGACCGAACTGTCTCACGCATGTTATTCCATTATTACTAATGGCATGGACTATACCTTCACCCTTCTCCCTAAATTAGGGAGTGAGGGGCTGACGTCTTATAGTTATTGTAACTATCTCATCTTATTCTTCAAATAAGATTCAGTCTCTACGGGGAAAAGATTTATGTTTAAGAAATTCTTTTATTACCTTACTTGTATTCGTTCTTTTCTTAGAATAATTATATGCGGCTGTTTGATCGACGATAGCACTTAATTTAATAAGTTCTTCTGGACTCATCCTTTTGGGATGAGAATCTATCAACCTGATCATTAATTCCGCTAAAGATTTCTTTAAACGAAGAAAAGGGTAAATTAGCAATAACACATTTTTTACTTCTTTTAGTCCAACTATAGTATATTCTGTTATTCCGTCTTTCCGATTGCGAATATAACCATAATCTAGCTTATCTTTTAACCAGTGAAGAATATCTTGATGAATTGTTTTTTGATAAAAAACAACGCTTGTTCTCACCTGATAACCGTAAATATAATCTTTACGGCGCACTAATTGTGCCATAATGCAACCATCGCCATCAAGAAAACCGGCTATATAAGCTATTTCTTCGTTAGACATAAATCTAATCTTCCCTCGGTATTGCCCTCTTGGATAGTTCGAAATCCAATTAGGGTTTCACCGATTTTAGTCAGATTTATTGTATCACATTTCTGTGATAGAACGCAATATAATTTACGTTCTGAACCCAGCTCGCGTACCGCTTTAATTGGCGAACAGCCAAACCCTTGGGAGCTTCTTCACCCCCAGGATGCGATGAGCCGACATCGAGGTGCCAAACTGCGCCGTCGCTGTGGACGCTTGGGCGCAATAAGCCTGTTATCCCCGGAGTAACTTTTATCCGTTGAGCTTCAACCCGACTATTAAGAATTGTCGGATCACTAAGTTCTGCTTTCGCAACTGCTCGACTTGTAGGTCTTGCAGTAAAGCTGGCTTGTGGCTTTGCCCTATCTCTGTCGTTTCCATCGACAGATAGCCAACCTTAGTAAACGCCTCCGTTACATTTTGGGAGGCGACCGCCCCAGTCAAACTACCCACCAGACACTGTTTCCGTCCCGGATTCACGGGCGCGGGTTAGAAATAAAAGCAAATCAGAGTGGTATTTCACTTAGCGACTCCATCCCGCCTGGCGGCGGGATTTCAAAGTCTCCCACTTATTCTGAACAGACCTAATTCTATTTCAATGCCAAGTTGTAGTAAAGCTTCACGGGGTCTTTTCGTCTAGCCGTGGGTAAACGGCATCTTTACCGTTCTTGCAATTTCGCCGAGTCCCTCGTTGAGACAGTTTCCAAGTCGTTATGCCATTCGTGCAGGTCGGAACTTACCCGACAAGGAATTTCGCTCTTTTTGTTACTTTCTTACTCAAAAAATTGAATAAGAAGACATGGGCATTTCTGCCATACTCTGCATGTCGCCATGCAGCACGGACTATATTATTATCGTCTTTTTGACGATATTTGGCGTATGGTCTCTGAGGATTCTAATAACCTAGGTTTTTTCTTTCGGTTCATCGTTTCTATAATTCCTGCAATCTCTTTTAACCCTTTTTGAGCAAGGTGTTGATTTTTGTCCATCAGTTTTAATATTGTCACAAACTTATCAAAATCATCTCTTTTCGCACTTTTTAATTTATTTTTCTCAAAAAAGGGCACTACCCTTTCTCTTAAGTCTTTTCTCGATCTCACGCAATATCGATAAAGATTTTCTTTGTGATTATCGTAACGTCTATTGATAAAAACGTTACCGCACCCAAAGAATTTTCTTATTAGTTGCAGGGTGTTGATACTTTTTTCTCCTTGAGTGACAACAAATTCTGGGAATACTTGCCAACCCGTACTCGTAGTTTCGTTTTTATTCAGACTAACAGAAAAACATCCTTCGCCGTCTATATATCCAACTATCCAACCAATGGTTATTAGTCTTTCCTGCTGATTGTCTGCGCTGAACGAATTGTTACTTGGCATGGTGTTATATTGCTATGGTAACACTATACCATAGTATCGTCAGATTCACCAGATATTTCAGCATATAGCCAATTGTTTAAGGATAATGACTAAAGCAGTCATTAGGCAGCTACTTTCTTGCTATAATCGTCCCAATCCTTTCCTGGTCTAAATTTAAACTAAACCAGGTAACCTTAGGACGATTATAGTTATCGCCGGCGTTCATCAGCGCTTAGGTTTGGAGCTTGCACCCCGCCCCTTAACGTTCTGACACTGGCCAGGCATCAGCCCCTATACATCAGCTTGCGCTTTAGCAGGGACCTGTGTTTTTGATAAACAGTCGCTTGGAATCTTTCGCTGCGACCCCGCTCCTCACTCATGCTCGGAGCAATTTCTAATTTTCAATTTCTAATTTTCATTAAATTTTCAATGAATTAATGATTCAATGAGTTTGAAAATTGAGAATTGATACTTGAAAATTGCTGCTTCGAACGTAAGTGAGAAGCAGGGTAGGCCTTATCCCGAAGTTACGGCCACTTTTTTGCCGAGTTCCTAAACGAGGGTTCTCTCGTACACCTTAGTGCATTACGCACCCGCTTACCTGTGTCGGTTTACAGTACGGACTCAAATAGCCTAGCATTAAAGACCTTTTCTTGGTACTACCTTTGCCAGAATCGGATCCATCTTGCGACTTCCTCTTCCCCCGCACTTTCGATGAAAGTGCGGGGACGCACATAGCCAAAGTACGCTCCGACCGTAGTAATACGTCAGTCTTTAATAAACTACTTGAGGTGCTGGAATATTAACCAGCTGTCCATCGCCTACGCCTTTCGGCCTCAGCTTAGGACCGACTAACCCTGGGTCGATTTGCGTTGCCCAGGAAACCTTAAGCTTACGGTGTTCAGGGTTCTCGCCTGAATTTTTGCTACTTATACCAACATTCTCTCTCCTGTCCGCTCCATCAGACCTTACGATCCGACTTCATTGCTGACAGGATGCTCCCCTACCACGCCACTGCTCCGCAGTGGAAATCCGAAATCCGAAATTCTAAATTCGAAACAATATCTAATGTTTAAAATCCTAAATTCCAGAAGTTTTGAATCTAGATATTAGATTTTTGAATTTGTTTAGAGTTTCGTACTTGTGATTTCGTGCTTCCATTGCGAAGCAATGACATCCGTATCTTCGGTACTAGATTTGAGTCCCGATGAATTTTCGGCGCAAAATAACTGGACTAGTGAGCTGTTACGCTTTCTTTAAAGGATGGCTGCTTCTAAGCCAACCTCCTAGTTGTCCGAGTCATAATACCACCTTCTACACTTAACCTAGATTTAGGGACCTTAGATAACGGTCATGGCTGTTTCCATTTCGACCATGGAGCTTAGCCCCCACAGTCTGACTCCTGCAATTATTCCTCTAGCATTCGAAGTTTGGTTAGGATAGGTAGGCTAAAAGCCATCCCATCCCATTCAGAGCTCTACCTCTAGAGCGAATGTTTGCAGGGCTAGTCCTAGAACTATTTCGGGGAGAACCAGCTATTGCCAGGTTCGATTGGAATTTCTCCTCTATCCACAACTCATCCCCTCGTGTTGTACGGCGAGTGGGTTCGGGCCTCCACCCCGCCTTCGCGGGGCTTCACCCTGGTCATGGATAGCTCACCTGGTTTCGGGTCTAGTGAACAGAATTAATAGTTTTTACCCTTCGCCTTCAAAAAAGAGGGAAGGGCAAAAACTTAAACGCATAGTTAATGCTCGCTTTCACTACGACTACCCCCTGACGGGGTTAATCAAACTCTGTCCAGCTAACTCGTTGGTTCATTCTTCAATAGGCACGCCGTCATCCCGCGGATGCGGGACTTCGACTCCTTGTAAGCAAATGGTTTCAGATACTATTTCATCGGCCTCACCGGCCTGCTTTTCACCTTTCCCTCACGGTACTAGTTCACTATCGATCATCAAAAGTATTTAGCCTTATCCCATAGGCGGGACTGCTTCCCATAAGATTTCACGGGTCTCATGGTACTCGAGGATAATCACCATAGAGCACAAAACCCTTTTCGCGTACGGGACTATCACCCTCTGTGGTGAGTCATTCCAGACTCTTCTACTAAGGAAGCTTCGTTTGTTAGACTCTATCCTAGATTACAAGCTCTAGACGTAATTACCTCACTACGCTTTCTAAGCATGAAGGCTTGCACCCTTCTTCTTAATCCGAAGATTTTGAAGAAACTTAAAAAGTTTGGGCTGTTCCCTTTTCGCTCGCCACTACTGGGGGAATATTAGCTCGTTAGCTCATTAGCTTTTTAGCTTCTTAGGATTTTCCTAAAAAACTACAAGCTACAAGCTAAAAAGCTATTAATTTGTTTCTGTTCCTCTGGGTACTAAGATGTTTCAATTCCCCAGGTTGTCTTCACATACCCTATGAATTCAGGTATGGATAACCCTGCCTCGCTTATGCTCGTCAGGGAATTCTCAATTTTTAATTTTCAATTTCCAAGTATTTGAAAATTGTGAATTGATAATTGAAAATTCTTGCCGAACGTAAGTGAGGCAAGGTTGGGTTTCCCCATTCGGAAATCCCCGGATCAAAGGTTGCTTGCCACCTCCCCGAGGCTTATCGCAGGCTACGACGTCCTTCATCGTCTTTTGATGTCAAGGCATCCACCATTTGCCCTTATTTGCTTAATCGTAACCACGAAAGATACTAAATTTCGTTAGTTACATTTTTTATTGCAATTAACGGTATTGTTAATTACTTATTCAATTGTCAAACTGCTTTCCTTATCTACAGGTAATATCCTGTAATATTTTCTGGGATATTATCTATATATAAGGATGTGGGTTTAGGGTTTTGATATTGAGACCCCTCGCGGAGTTTACCCCGATGACTATCGGGGCTCAGGGTTCCTCCTCGCTGACGCTCGGAAGAAAAAAGGTCGCTTGCGGCGACCTTACTCTTTATTTAAGCATAAAAAGCTTTAGCGGATCATGTCGCCGTTTTGGTTAAGAGTAAGGTTTTTTGAGTCATATCCGAAATTGAATTATTAGATGTGGATATTTTTATTTTTGGCACCATCATTATACCCTCAAGTGAATTTTGTGTCAAGAATAGCCAAGGTTAGCTAAAAAGAAAAAGGCATCTGCTTTACAGCAAGATGCCAATACGGAGGAATTTGGGCTATCTTTAGCCAATTATCCCCAGGTTTCGGAGTTGGAAATCCCGGATAGTTACTCTAACGAGCTGTTGGAAAATCTCCCGGTAGCGGACAGCAGTCTCAGTGAGCACTTCTTTGGGAACGGTGAGACTGTGAACGAATTTAAGGTGGTCTGGATTCTCTGGATCGAGGTTGTTGATGCCGACAATCTTAGCTCCGTTCTTTTTAAAAGGGGTTTTCACTCGCTTACCCCAAGTGCGGACAAACTCCTTATCTTGACTAGTAGGAATTCTTCCTTCCTTAAGGGCGATTTTCCATTCGTCCTCGTGCCAGAAGCGGGAAGAATCGGGCGTGACTACTTCGTCCCCTAAGATTCCATTATCACCAAATTCCAATTTGAAGTCGGCAATAATAATGCCGCGTGATCTGGCATACTTGTTCGCTGTACTGTAGATAGCCAGCGTGAGTACTTTGAGGTGTGGTCCGTGTTCGTCGGTAACTCTCCTTGCATCCAGAGACAAGTCATGCCCGGACTCCGCTTTGGTCGTGGGAGTGAAGATCGGTTCTGGCAACTGGCTGTCATTACACAAGCCGGCGGGAAGTTTGATGCCACAGACAGTTCCGTCATTCTGATAGGAACTCCATCCGGAACCGGTCAGGTATCCGCGCGCAATACATTCCACTGGGACAATTCGGAGTTTTTTTACCACCAGTGCCCGAGTCTGCAGTTCAGGATTGTTCTGGAGCGAAGTTGGTAGATAGCGGTCGATCTCCTTACCAGTTGCAACCAAATGGTGGTTGAATTCGGAAAGCGGTCCGCGCAACCAAAACACGGTCATAGCAGCCAGAATTTTTCCTTTATCCTGCACCGTTGCCGGCAGAACAAAGTCAAAGATACTGATTCGGTCCGTGACTAACTGTAAAAGCAGTTCCGGATAATCAGGGAGTTTAAAAGTATCACGAACCTTTCCTTGGTGAAAACGGGACAAACCCGCTTTAATTAATTGCTGACTCAAGGGGGAATCAGCAACGGAGGGGGGAAGAATTGCTCCCATAACAATACTCCTTTCTTCTAATTATCAGATTTATGTGAAATCCAACTTTGTTAACGAGCAATGATATTCTGCGTTTGTTTAAATTTCTCACGACATGCGGGATTAGTTATCTTAAATTAAAAAAAAATAAAAAGCAAATAAAAACCCCTAACGGTTTTTAGCCGTGGGGTTAAGGTTCAGATAGTTCAATACTGAATAGCAGCTGACCATATTCCGCGGGCCGGGCGTTTTCTAGGTGGATCGCGACGATACGTCCAGTGTAATCCGACGGAATTTTGTTCATTAGTTTCATCGCCTCAATAACGCAAAGCGTTTGGCCTTCTTGAACGATATCGCCGACTTGGACGTATGGTTCAGCTTCCGGAGAGGGGACCGCGTAGAAAGTACCAACCATGGGTGATTTTATTTCCCTGAGATTACTTTTTTTCTCCGCTACTGTTTTCGCGGCACTTGGCGGGACAGAGGTTGGTGTGGAAGGAAAAGCGGGAATTGGTGGCGGCATTAGGAAAGGAAAATGGCCAGCTGGTTGATTTTTTGACAACCGTATTCCTTTTGGTCCCTCTCTGATTTCCAGTTCGGTCAGCGAACTATCTTTGAATATTTTAATCAGTTTGCGCAGTTTTCTGAAGTTAATTTCAATCATGGCTTTACTCCGCAGGTGTTTTTATTTAAAGGGCAAAAAGCTTTAGAAATTCATCTTAAATTAAATGCATAAAAAAGGCAAATAGGGATAAAAAAATCCCGTGCTGGCAATACTGCTAGCACGGGACCGAGGATCATTACAATATATGTATTTTTGAGTATTTAGGTCGGATTTAGTTAGAGGCAGCCGCCTCATTGGTTATCACCTCCTTCTAAAATCAGTTTGGTTTAGATGCTAACCTTTTCCCGGCCTGAAATTCGGTAAGAGATAGCAAAGACAATAAATCCAGCAATACCGACAAAAAACAGCCAAAGGAAAAGGGATGTCTGCGGAGGGATAAGGTTGGCAAAAATGTTGATAATACCCAATACGGATATTCCGAGACCAACCTTACCTAGTAAGTGGAGCCGTTGCAATCGCTTGAAGGTGTTGGACCAACCCCAGGCTGTGATTATTATGATAGATCCTACAGCCAATAGAATCAGCCAGCCCCAGTTTGTGAGAAAATTACTGCCCAGGGATTCAAGGTTTGTTGGTTCACTAAAGCGATAACGGATTCTATCTGCCATGCCGACTGACATTATCAGTATGCCAATCAGCAAACAGACTATTTTGATGGGTTTTATTTTTTTCCGCATCGTCGCTCTCCTTCCTATGTCAGAATGTATACTACAGAAACATACGCCCCACCAATTATCGCCCCAGCAGGCCCTAGAAGTAACCCTACTAAGGAACCCGCAGCGTCAAAAATGATTACCCATGGATCATTGTCTAATCCCATCTCGCCAGGAGGAACTTCTCCCGATAATAGCGGGCGGACATTCTGCTGAAAAGAATCCCAGAATACACAAGCAACGGCTCTTTCCGAAGGCAGTTGCGCAGAAAATCTCAAAGTGTCTATGAGCTCCGCTATATACCGGATATCGGCCGGAGTTAACGGTTCTGGAACTGCTAATAAGTCAAGGATTTCGTTGAAAGTATACTCCAGCAAATCTACGTATTCGGGGGTGACGAATTGGCTTTCTCGCGCATTCTGGATGGCTTCCGCTATCCACAAACGGATTTGCTCAAGTCGCTGGTCTGGATTTTCTATCTGGAGTATTGCCCAACCACGTTCCAGCGCCTGTCGGTATTCTTCAGGATAGTAGTACAAAGAGGGGTTTAGACCTTCAAAACCGCAAACATGGATACTCTGCTTAATCCAGTTGTCCATATTCCCCAGAATCTGTTCTTCAAAGGAACCTCTCTGCAACTGGTTACCCCACTGCGGGACAAAGCGGCGAATCTGGTTATGATGCATCGCCGCCCATTCCAGATCAGTGTAGTAGGGTAATTCTGGCCAGTTTGAGGCAATGACCTGGGTATCTCTGCCGGATGAAGGAGTAGAAGCAGTTGTTCCGGAATTGATAGGGTTACTGCTGTCATTTTGACAGCTGGTGGTTACGGCTACAATCATTACAAAAGTAATGAGAGCCAATGAGGTACTATTACGGATAAAGCGTTTTTTCATGATATCTCTCCCTTTTATGAAGTAGGAGTTTGTTTGATGTTCCCTAAATACTCATTTTTTGACCCTTTCTTAAGGAATTTGTAAATGATCAAGGTTATTTGTCTTATCATTAGTATTAAATTTTGTCAATAATGAAGAAAAACTTCATCCGGTTCCTGTTGTTATCCTCCCTGTTCAATCAAAAAGAATAAATTAGGTAAACCTAGATTTTGACAAAGGAATCCTTAATTGGTATTTTAGAATTACCGCGTTTCTTTATTTTTGTTCTTCACGCCTTCAATAAGAAGGACATAACGACTAATCGTAACAAAGGGGTGCATATGTTAATAACTATAATCCCGCCACATTATCTGCTATTTGAAACGCGGTCTGCTCATTAACCCTCCTATCCCGACACCTTGAAGGTCGCTGGATGTTCGATTTCCTGCCGCCCGGGGCTGAATTAGTCCCTGGGGATGACTAGTCGTGGTTGAGATGGCAATTGGTCCATCGTGATGCCGATGGTGAAAGGCGGTTCGTTTTTTTGAACCGCCTTATTTTTTTACCAAAAAACAGGGACAATTAACTCCCTGATTTTTAATTAAGATATGTTTTTTGCTGGTGCTAGAGAGAGTCCCGCCCTCCGGCGTTTTTATGTTTGCTGTTTTGGATAAGCAAAATATCTTTACATTGCGGGAATTAATCCTCAAGTTTCTTTGCTATTTTCAAAACTGCCTCTAGAGTAATGGGAAGTTCTAAGATGTTGTCGCTGGGCCCGCTAAAATGGCCCATTTGTTTTTCGATAATAATTTCGGATCCCAGTTTTTCTTTAAAATCAGTCTGGTTATCCAAAGGAACATAAGGATCATTGTCAGAAAATATGGCGACACTCTTATTTAAATGAAGTTTAACTTTATTAAAGTCAACTGGCGTATCAATCCAGTGATGATAAGTTTCTTGGGATTCTGCGTCTTCTTCTAAATTAGTGAGCCGTTTAAAAAAGCCGGCGACAAACACGGCGCCGCCCACTTTAATATTTTCTGGCAGTTTTTCCAGATATCGGACGATTGTCTGGCAGCCAATGCTGTGCCCGACAAAATAACACTGCTCATCCGCTTTCCCGACCGTTTCAGCTAATTTAGGAATCCATTCATTAATCCTGGGCTGTTCAGCGTTGGGCATGGGAGGAACGTGTACTTTAAAACCATTTTTCTCCAGTTCCTGTTTCAACCAAGGAAACCATCCTTCTTCCGGATACCCTTCCCAGCCATGGATGATAAAGACTCTTGGCATAGAAAACGTTCTAATTAAAATATTACATTGGTGCCGCGCCGTTTTGCAATTTCAAGTTTCTCTGTTTGGCGGCAAAAATTGATTTCAAGAAGTCTCTTCACTCAATAATCTGATATGGCCAATCTTGCCAGATAAACCCCATATGCTTACCAGGTCGTTATAGCTGGCTTGATATATATTCTTCGTAACGTCTGTTTCGGGATAAGCCGATAATCTTATGGGATAATCTAAAAATTCTTGGACGAAAATGAAAATTGCAATCTCATCGACAAGAAATCTAAAAAGTGTCTTTCTTTGTTGTTCAAATTCTAGATCTGATAATTTCTGCTTTGCTCTAAGAAGTCGTTTCTCTATCACTAAGGTCTGTTCCTGTATATGTAAATGAACATCATTAAAAAATTTACTATTCTTCTCTAATAAAGTTCTTAAAAAAGTAAGTATATAATTGCATTTTTTGTACTTGATAATATCTTGCCACCTTAAAATTGTAGTCTTATTTTCTAGATTTAATTTTCTTAATGTTACGAAGAAAAAATGTTCCATCCGATTTCCTAAATCTAGCGCCTTTTGAGTTGCTTGATCTTCAGATAAGCCTTCGAATACTATATAGTTATATTTGTATGGTATATCAACTGGCAGTAAAGCGATTTTAGCAAAATAATTGTTTGCAGATCTAAGGTATAATTCAATAGTCTCATTATTGTAATATGGGCTTGTTAAACTTACACCGAGAAATCCATTATATTTTTTTGGATTTTTAACAGCATCACTACCAAGTTTCCAGGTATCTATTACTTTTAGTTCCAACTTAGACATAAAATTAAAAATTTTCTTTTACTTTGGATTTAATCCAAACAAAAACGCCAATTGATTTTTGAGCTCAAAACTCCTTACAATTTGATCGCCGAACCCGCTTGCCTTGCCGAACTTCAATTTAAATTATGGTGCTGGGAGGGAGAATCGAACTCCCACGAGTTTACACTCACAGGGTCCTAAACCCTGCGCGTATACCAGTTCCGCCATCCCAGCAGGTAATAGTTTAATTAATATTTAAGTATGTTCGGCAAGCATAGGCGGGCGGGGTATACCAATGGAATTTACCCCGCGTACGCGGGGCCACCCCGACTTACTTAAATTATAACATAGTGCGACAACCCATTATAGGTAACTTCTAATTTTATATCAAATTTGATATACTAATCTCGTTAGCATTAATAATAAATATATGGAAGAACAAAAACCTTCAACCAGTAGCAGCTTTCTTAAAAAGATAATTTCCGCTATTTTGATTGCCGTCGGGATTGTGCTGATTGTCTGGCTCTTATACGTGGCGTTCTCTGATAACGAGGTGATGTTCAGTAATGATTGGTTGAGCTCTTCTTATCAGAATATCAATAGAGTGGATGTTACCAATCTAAACTCCGGATTGTCAGAGAATGAAAATGATAATCAGGATAGCGACCTAACGGCCAAAACAAGAGACGAGCAGCGAATGGCGGACATTGAGGCAATAAGATCAGCCTTAAAGAAATATAATGATGATGAAGGTAACTACCCAGAAAAGATGGAAGATTTGGTAACAGGCGGCTATTTAGCGGAACTTCCTAAAAACCCCACTCCTGGCGGAATGGATTATGTTTACACTCCGATTGGGGCGCTACCGGCCAAATATTATGACCTAGCTTATTCTTTAGAGACCGGAACAGAGGAATTGAGCGCCGGCGATCATATTGCTAATCCGGACAATATCACCTATCCCTAAATCAGAAAATTAAAAGACTATCTAAAAAGTCTAAATCCCTTTGTTTAGTCCACGGTGATATTCAGCATTAAAATTAAATTATTTCCTTAATCTTTTCATAATTTGGAAAAGTTTGCAATTTTTCTAAAGGTGTTAAACCGCCCAATCCCAGATGTTCTCTTTCATTGT
>Ga0210051_1005025_pt1 | contig 12756 bp, 14 predicted proteins | sample CryGey092014_all_FD_185464 | JGI IMG/M metagenome (GOLD analysis project Ga0210051, IMG submission 185464) | Groundwater microbial communities from aquifer - Crystal Geyser CG23_combo_of_CG06-09_8/20/14_all (SPAdes) (version 2) | ecosystem: Environmental > Aquatic > Deep subsurface > Groundwater...
TAACCTTGCTGTTGTTGGCTCGATATTTCTATTAATTTTTTTGCTGCCAATTCTTGAGTTTTTTTTACGGCCTCATTAACAACTTCAGCAATTCTATTTTCGACAATTCCATCTACTTCAATCGATTCGATTATTTGATCTCCTCGTATAACCACTTTAACCCCATTCTTTTCTACCACTACTTCCTCTTGCTGCAAAGCTACCTGCATCTTCTGTGCTTGCTGTTGTAATTTCTGTAGATCTCCCAACGCTCCAAAGGGATTTAACATATGATGAATAAAAAAATTTAATTTCTAATTAATTTTTAATTTTTTTCCTTCTACTTTATTGTAGAACTCAATCAGGGCAATTTCAACTGGTAAAGAATCAATCGGCGTATTTCGTAAATTTTGATAGGCTTCAATTAATAATTTCATTAACAAAGAAATTTCAATTAAAGTTAAAGTTATTTTTTTGTTTTCATTTTCTATAACGTCGTTTTTAATCAAAAGTTGAGAGTGCAATTGATTTAGAATATCTTCAATAAGATTTTTAAAATCACCGCCATTTTGAGAAAACTCATTTATCCATAAAAGAGTATTTTTTAAATTTTTTTTCTCGATAATTTCAATTAAATCATTTCTTCCTCTGATTCCTAAAAATTTTTCTGTTTCCTCAACTGACTTAATTTTTTGAAGAGTAACTTCTTCTAAAATTTTCGCGCCGTCTCGAAATGAATTCTCACTATGATTAGCAATTAATCTTAATAAATCATCTTTTAAATTAATATTTTCATTTTTTGAAATTCTCTTTAACATTGAAAAAATATCTGTAGTATTAGCTTTTCCAAAATTTATTTTTAGACAACGGGAAATAATTGTTTTAGGAAGTTTTTCCAAGTTAGTAGTAGCCAAAACAAATATTGCAGACTTTGGAGGCTCTTCCAAAGTTTTTAACAGTGCATTAAAACCTTCATTTGTTATCATGTGTGCCTCATCAATAATAAAAACCCGGTAACCGCCTGACATAGGAAGAAATGAAGTTTCACGGATTAAATTTTTAATTTCTTCAATTCCACGGTTAGAGGCCGCGTCCATTTCAATGACATCCGTAAAAGAAGAAAGTCCAATACTTTGACAGTTAGCACATTTATTACAGGGTTCATAGGATTTAGAGTGGGGAGAATTTGTAGAAAATTTATTATTAAGACAGTTAACGGCTTTGGCAAGAATTCTTGCTGTTGATGTTTTTCCAGTCCCTTTTTGTCCAACAAAAATAAATGCGTGGGGTAAAGTATCGGACTCCAATATCTTACCCATCATTTTTTTAGCGTGCAAATTGTCAATTTCTTCAATTGTTTTTGGACGATACTTTAGGTAGAACATATTATTTTAATAGGTTTTCGATTCCGTGCTTTAACAACTCATTTATCATCTCGTCTACTCGTTTATTACGTTCAGCGGCTAATAAAATAACTAGAGGAAAACAAATAACTATTTCACCCAGCAAAACTTCTTTTTCTCCAACATCTTCGTTATATTTAAAAGATAAAATCGGTAAGGTTTCTTTTTCGTTTTTATATTTTTCGGTAAAGACCTTCATCTTATTTTTACCCACAAAAACAACATTCAAGGAAAATTCAGGATTAATTTGCTCTTTTTCAAAAACATTATTTGCAAAAACCTTTATCTTCTGACGATTAATCTTATATCGGGATGACGAAACGATATTTATCATACCCTTTTAAATACTTTTTTAAAGACTACTTTTCTACGTTTCAATGATCTGTTCTTCATTCTTTCTTTTTCCTCTTCTTTTCTTTTTAAAGAAGGTTTTTTATAAAACATTTTTTTTCTTAATGTATCGACAATTTTTTCATCAATAAAAGAACGAGTAAATTTCCGGAACATGCTATCTTTTGTTTCGCCTTTTCTTTTTGTTACAAAAACCATAAATAAATACGCCTCCTCCCTTTAGGAATGATCCTAATCTACTAATTTATACTAATCTACAAATATTAGTAGAATTCGGATACATTTGTAGATTGGAATAATATTTATTCTATTATACACTCTTAATTATTTCAATAATCTTATTCAAGGACAGTGGCGTTGGAATAAGTTTTGGATTTCCCGATGATCCGTTAAGTAACATGTGCTCTGAAATGTGAAAAAACCAACTGCCTTTTTTATCTATTTTTAAAATATTTTCATAAACTTTTTTCAAACTAAACTTTTTATTAGGTAAAGTTTTGATTCTTGTGAAACCTACTTCAGGGTGACGTCTTATGACAAGCGAAAATCCTTTTTTGAGGGCGAGTTTTACAGCTTCCTCATTTTTACTTTCAATTGCAAGTGATTTGCCCAAGTATGACTGAAAAACAAAACCATTTTTAATTTCTTCCTCAGCGGACACTTTATTTTTAAAAACAATTAAGACGGCTTCTAACAATTGAAAAATAATTTCAATAAGTTTTGTCTCTTCGCGATTAATTACTTTTAACCCGTCAACAAGTTGGCGGATCATAAAATCATACCGGTCATCCGCTGGGTCAGGATAAAATACTTCAGCAAAATGATCAGTTAAATTTACATATTCAACAATTTTTTCTAAAGTCTTAATTTCTTTTTCCTCAATTAAATCGCGGCCAATCAAATATTTATATACAAGTTTTGTAGCTGATGTATCGTCATTGGTTTGATGATGGTCAAAATGTCCAAGTCCTGTATCGACATGAATAATATTTTTATTATCATCGGGTAATTCATCATTTAATGTTGTCCCCGCAGGAACCAACTTTATTTCAGCGCTATCCCAATCGGGTAGATATTTTTTGATAAGCCAAACAGAAGCTATGGCGTCAAGGTCAGGAGAAAGATGAGTGACAATGGTTTTCATAATAAATATCAAATATCAAAGATCAAAGTGCAAAAATAAGTTCAAAGTAAAAGATTTGAGGTTTTAACTTGGCTTTGATTTTTGATCTTTAATCTTTGAAATAATTTCATCTAGATTATATAAATTAGAATTTTTCTCATTTCTCTTCTTATACTCCACCTTCTCCCCTGTCCTCTTTGACACAACTAATCTGACAGGAATTCCAATAAGATCAGCATCGGAGAATTTATTTCCCGCCGTTGCATCAGTTCGGTCATCGAACAATACTTCAATATTATTTTCTTTAAGAACTTTATAAACTTTATTAGCTTTAGAATTAATCTCCTCATCCTTTAAATCTAGCCCAACTAAATGAACTTGAAAAGGGGCTACTGATTCAGGCCAAATTATTCCTTTTTCGTCATGAAGTTTTTCAACAATTATTCCCATGATTCGGGAAGGACCAATACCATAGCAACCCATATAGACTGGCTTTTCTTTACCGTCACTATCTATGAATTTATAGTCAAAAGCTTCAGTAAACTTTGTATAAAGTGGAAAAATATTTCCAACTTCAGCAGCTTTTATAACTTCATATAACTCATTTGTTTCAGGATATTGATCACCAACCTTCGCAATTTTAAAATCATAAAATTTTTTGGGGACAGGAATATCACGACCAAAATTAACATTTATTGAATGGTAATGCGTTTTATTTGATCCAGTTTCAAAATTTAGCCTATCCGATACTGATTCATCTATATAAACCTCGACACCTTTAGGTAAATTGATGAGACCAGCATATCCAATTTCCGCACCTGTCAATTTTTTAATGATCTCAGCAGAAGCGAGTTTTAAAGCCTTAGCCCCTACAACTTTTCTCAATTTATCTTCATTAATATTATACCCACCCCGAACGGCAGCAAAAATAATATTTTGTTTATCTGTCTCATATATCATAGTTTTTGTTGTTTTTTCAACGGAGATGTTTAAAAATCTTGCTAACTCATCAACCCCAATAATTCCTTTTCCCTCAATGTCTTTGCGAGCAAGCATTTTTTCTTCCTCTTTAAGCTTAGGAGCTTGAGTCGGGGCTACTTCACGGTTATAGTAAACACCGGTGCTTTTTACAAAAAATAACGTATCTTCACCTGTCTCGCAAATAGTCTGAAATTCATGGGAATAATCATCGGTGAAAGAACCTCCGGAAGCTAAAGCTATCACTGTATCTTTTCCAATTCCAAGTCTTTCAAAAATTTTTAAATAAACTTTTTTTGAATTTTCATAATATTCTTTCATATCTTCTTCAGATGTGTGAAAGCTGTAAAGATCTTTCATACGAAATTCTCGACCTCGAAGCAATCCTGATTTTACTCGTGGCTCATTTCTAAACTTTGTTTGTATATGGTAAAGCGCAAAAGGAAAATCTTTGTAACTTAAGTTAAATTTTTGAGCGAGTGGCGTAACTGTTTCTTCGTGAGTTGGGCTTAAGACATATTCCGAATCATTTTTAGCCAAGGCAAATTTATTTGCAGCTGTTGTTTTCATTAAAACGTCGACGGTTTCCAATCTGTTGGTTTTTGCCCACTGTTCAAGAGGTGCGATTGAAGGCATTAAAATCTCATTACCGATAGTATTGATTTCTTCACGGATAATATTTTCTATTTTATTTAAAACACGTAATCCAAGTGATAAATAAGTATATGTTCCTGCCATAACTTGGTCGATGAAACCTCCTTTTATCAAAAAAGTAGCATTCGCCGAATCATATTTTTTTGAATCCTTTTTAGTTTTTCCAAACATTTTTGAGTAGAGCATGTGATAATTATAATATAAAAAAAAGAATAAGGTGATTATTGTCTGGATCCCCGCCTACGCGGGGATGACACGGGAAAAAACCTTTTTTAAAACAGATTCAGAAGAAAGATTGGAAGTATCGATAACCAAATCATAGTTTTTTGGGTTCATAAAATCGTTTCGGTTATAAATTTTTTCTAGCTTATTTAACCAATTTGATTGCCGTTCCTCTACCTTTTTTTTTGCCTCATTAATGCTAATTTTTTCTCTTTCGGCAAATCTTTGATAACGAATATCGTCTTTGCAAATTAATAATACTTTTAGAACATCTGGTGAGTCATTGGCCATTAATCCTGACATCCAACCATCTACAATTAAATTTCCTGGTGAATAAATCTTATCTCGAACTTGATAATCAATTTTTTTTGTCACTTCATCATTTTGCTCTTCGACTTGGTCTAAATTTAATTGATTTTTTTTTACATATTCACGAAACAACTGTCCGGTCATAAAGACGGGCCAATTCAATTCTTTTTGGAGACTTTTTAAAAGAGTAGATTTACCTGTGCAGATTTTACCTGAAATAGTTATTTTATTAATTGTCATACCCAATTTGATCTAACACTTTTCCAAGTGTTTCCAAAGGCCCTGTTTTATAAGTATTAATTACCAGATCAAAATATTTTGGGTCCCAAAAATTATATTCCCCATACAACCGTTTCCATTTATCGGTATTTTCATTCTCTCTTTGCTTAATCCAATGTTTTGCCTCTTCAACTGACACATTGTCTCTGTTGGCAACCCGATCAACCCTGATATCATCATGAGAGCAGATAAGAAGTACTTTAAGAACATCCTTATAAGAGCGGGCAAAAAATCCGGTAAGCCAACCCTCATAAATTATTTCTTTTTCAACTTTAAGCATTTGTTGTGTTATCGCATCAATCTTTTTTTCATGATCATCGGTACGGGATAAAGCACCCATTTCGTTTTCTTTAAACTTACACCTACGATCATGATTACGTTGGATTGCCCCAATATTAATATGCTTCCAATGGAGAGAATTTACAAGATTCTTTGTTAAAGTTGTAGTTCCAACAGCGATTTTACCAGAAATAGTTATTAAGCGAAATTTAGAATTTAACATTTATTTTTTAAATAGTTTGACCACATCATTAACCGTTATTATTGCTGCCAGTGATAGTAACATTATAAATCCAATTAAGTTCGTATATTTTTCAAAATTTTTATTTGGCCGCTTTTTGGTTATTCCTTCATAGAGCACAAAGACTAACCTTCCGCCGTCTAAAGCGGGAAAAGGGAGAATATTCATAATAGCTAAATTTAAAGATAATAGAGCTAAAAATTCTAGAAATGCATTTTTACCAAATTTAACTGCCTGTCCTGCTAAATTTGCTATCCCGATCGGACCGGCCACATCAACATTTTGCTTATGAAAAGTGACCAAATTATAAAGCATTTTTCCCAGTTCTGAAGAAATTTTAGCAGTAATATTAAATGCTTCAATTAAGCCGTAGTAAGGAGCAGTATACCAGGGATATTTTTTTTCTATAAAGGAAGTGATAGCGATTCCCAAAGACCCTTCGCCTTTAGGTGGATTGACTCTAGGAACAAGATCAACAGTCAATTGTTGGTGACCCCTTTGGACCAAGAGCTTTACATTTTTTCCGGCATATTTTTGAGTTAAGGTAATTAAGGAAGTTGAAGAAGTAAGGGAGATTGGGGACATTGGGGATATTGGGGGAACGAACTTAAGAATGACATCTTTTTCTTTAAGGCCGGCCATTGATGCAGGAGAGTTTTTAGTAACTTTCTCTACAATAACATTATTTGTTGGTACTGGGACTCCCTGTGTAACCAAATATGAAAAGATAAACCATCCTAACAAAAAATTTCCAAGAACGCCCCCTAAAACGATTAATGTTTTTTGCCATGGTTTTTTATTGACAAATGTCCGATTTTTATCAAGGGCAAGTGGGGTACTATATTCCTCACCAAATAATTTAACAAATCCACCAATTGGTAATAAATTAACACTATATAAAGTCTCGCCTTTTTTTATTCCAAATAGCTTTGGTGGTAGGCCAATCCCAAACTCCTCAACTTTAACACCCATTTTTTTAGCCATTAAAAAATGGCCAAGCTCATGGACGAGAACGAGGATAGATAAAGTCAGAATGAAAATAAGTATTGTCATTTTATTAAACTTCCATTATTTCTTTTTCTTTACTTTCCTTAATAATATTTATTTCTTCCATAAATTTGATGGACTGAGCGTCAATTTCTTTTTCCAGCCGATATTTTTCGTCTTCACTCATTTCTTTTTTTTCGAAAGCATTTTTTATAGTTTTTCGTGAATCATCCCGATGATTTCTTATTGTCACTTTTTTTTCCTCAACTTTTTCCGCAACAACTTTGATATATTTTTCCCTTTGTTCGGTATTAAGAGATGGTATTCTAATAACAATTTTTGCTCCAAGTGTTGTTGGGGTTAATCCTAACGGTGACTTTAAAATTGCTTTTTCAATATCCTGGATAACAGACGGATCATAAGGACTAATCGAAATAGACGATGCACCTTCGGTCATAATAGTTGCAAGTTCTAATAATCTAAGTTTTGTAGTACCCCCATAAGTTTCAACGGTTAAATTTTCAACCAAAGATGGTGAGGCGCGACCGGTTCGGATTGATTTGAGATCTTCTTTGAGGGACGCAATTGTTTTGAGTGTTTGATTGGAAAAAGTAGAAACAGTATCCATAAATTTTATTATACACTCCATCGCACAAACTTTACTAGTTTAATATTTTCCCCGAATTTTAAAACAGCTTCCTTTATTAAGTCACTTACTTTTTTTGATGGGTCTCTAATATATTCCTGATTAAGAAATTCTTCATTGGTTTCGGTGCGGATAGAAGCAACTTGCATTGCTAATTCTTGACCTAATGATTGAAAATCTTTATTTCCTGAGACAAAATCAGTTTCACAAGCGAGTTGAATTAAAGAGGCGACTTTTTTATTGTGATGGACGTAGGAAAAAATTATACCTGTGCCAGTATTACGGCCGGATTTATCTTGCGCTTTAGCTATCCCCCATTTATTTAGTAATTTCTTTGAGGCTTCAATATTGTTTTTAGATTCTTCAAGAGCTTTTTTGCAAAGGGAAAAAGAGACTCCTGTTTCTTCACGAAGTTGTTTTAGTTTTTTAATATCGTACATAATTAATTATTAAAGATTAAATATTAAAGGTTAAAGAAATATTAAACATTTAAATATTAAAAAGTTTTATTGTTTAACTGTTTAATCTTTAACAGTTTATTTAACCTTTAACCGTTTAAGATTTAACATTTAAGATTTGTTTTTAGAAGTTTCTTTAGCCTTTGCTTCTTGTCCTTTAAGATAAGATGATGCGTATGCTTCAATTATTTCCTTCAAAAAATATTCAATAGACGTAAGAGAGTCGTCATTACCAGGAATAGGATAGTTTATTGGATCAGGATTAGCATTAGTATCGGTCACGGCAACCGTTACGATTTTCATTTCTCCCGATTCTTTGACAGAATTTTTCTCCTTTTTTATATCAATAATAAAAAGAGCGTCAGGTAATTTTTTGAGATTTGCGATTCCTCCATAAAATTTTTCTAACTTATTTAGATCTTTGTCCAATTTGACCTGCTCATGTTTAACAAATTTACTCCATTCTCCTTTTTCCTTTTCTTCTTTCATTGAATTTAGTTTTTTTACATTTTTTATAATCATTTCAAAATTAGTCAATAATCCTGCTGGCCATTTGGTATTTATAAACGGCAGATTGTTTTTTTCGCATAATTCTTTAGTTAAACTTGAAGCAATCTTTTTAGTACACACAACAAGAAGAACTTTTCCGTTTGTTCCTAGTTCATAAACAAACTTTTTTGCTTTTTCAAGATAATTGGCTGTTTTAGTCAAATCAATTATAGAAACCCCGTTTTCAAACGAATATATGTATTTATTAGTTTTTGGATGTACTCTGTTAGATTTATGTCCAAGATGGATTCCTGCAGCAAAAAGCTCTTCTACTTTTTTATCATTATCATTCATAAGTATACATTTTATCAATATGCCTAAGATATTGCAATTAGATTTTGAGTGATTTTATGAAGGTTTTGAATTCCCCATTCATTTCTTCGTGCTCTAAAGCAAATTCGATTACTGTTTTTAAATATTCAAACTTATCTCCCGTGTCATAATATTTTCCATTCTCAATCACAACGGTATAGATAGGGATTCCTTCTTTCATTAGTAAATTGATAGCATCAACCAACCAAATCTCTCCACCTCTTCCAGGCTGGGTTTTTTTTAAAGCCGAAAAAATTTCCGGAGGTAAAATATAACCTCCATGAGTAGCAATATCTGAAGGCGCCTTATCAGGCTCGGGCTTTTCAACTATTTTATTTATTTTGTAAACATTATTTTCTACGTGGGTTATGTCAGCAATTCCATATTTTTTCAAATCTTCTTTATTTTCTATCTTTACGCCAGATATAACAATTCCTCCAAATTTTTCATAAACTTTGATCATCTGTGCCAACCTAGGTGGCTTAGAATAAATGAATTCATCACCCCAAAGGACAGCGAAAGGCTCATCTTCTATGGCCGGTTCTGCTGTTAAAACCGGGGTGCCATTTCCATAAGGACCTTTTTGACGAATATAAATAAAATTGGCCATGTTGGAGATTCCTTGGATCTCTTTAAGTAGATGTTCTTTTTTCCCTTGTATTAAATTTTTAACTAAATCCTCAGAAGGCGCATCAAAATGATCTTCAATCGCCCGTTTGTTAGAACCAGTAATAATAATAATATTCTTAACATTAGAATCGATTGCTTCTTCAACCACATATTGAATAACAGGTTTATCGACGACCGGAAGCATCTCTTTAGGCATGGCCTTAGTTTGAGGAAGAAACCTTGTCCCAAAACCAGCCGCGGGAATTACAACTTTAGTAATTTTTTTCATTCAAATTTTACAGTAACTTTTTGGCCGATTTGAGTATTCCCATTAACAAAAGCAGTTAGTTCCGCTATTCCTATGGAATCAGAAGATAAAATAAAACTGACTTTTCCGGTTTTATCCGATTCAAGTGTTGACTCCTGAACTCCATTAATCAACCCTAAATTAGTAACCAATCTTACAGGCTTTTTATCTAAAGGAAGATTATTGACATTTCTTATAAAAACATTTACGTCGACTTTATTACCAACTTTAGTGGTTAGTGGCCAAGCAAAGATCAATGAGGTTTTAGAAGAAGGATCGGTTTTCGTAGATGCCCTAGCAAAACCAATCTGCTTGTTAAACAACGTAGTTGTAATAAAAACCCCAAAAACAATAAAAAACAATATCATCAAAGCAATAAACTTTTTATCCATATGCCACCAGCTTATCAAGAAAGAGATAGTTTGTCAATAATTTTTTTGTGTATTATTTCTGGCGAAAGGATTTCATTGTTTTCCACACAGTCAATTTTAATCCAACTTTTGTTAGTTTTTACAATCTCTAAATACATATTCTCTACTTTTTTAAGATACTTTGCATCTTTTTCATACTGATCTTTATTTTTTTTAACAATCAATGTTTGAGCTAAAATAAGAGGAACATAAAGAAAAATTACTAAACTGGGTCGTGGAATGTCAAAAATTTCATATTCAAGTATTTCTACCCAATCTAAAAATTTTTTTCTTTGCGACGTTTTAATCTTAGCTGCCTGATAAATTGAAGAAGGAGTGTAACGATTACAGACAACAAGTTTTCCTTCATTAATCGCTTGCCAAATTTTATCTTTTACCTGCCAACGATCGGCCGCGTAAGGAAAAGAGGCAAGATAAGGATTAATCCGGCTGAAATGGCCGAACTCACCGTTAAGAAATCGGCCGGCAAAATCACCAAAAAATGTTTTTCCATATTGGGGAAAATCAAATGAGGCGTATTTAATTGATTTATCATTTAAATAACTAAGTAATAATTTAAGCTGAGTAAGTTTTCCGGAACCATCAATACCTTCAATTACAATAAGTTTACCCATGTATTTATACATTAATTGTTTCCCCTGGTTTGGTTTTACCTTCAAAAATAAATTTTGCAATTTTGTCTTCGATTTCATCTCTAATCGTTCTCTCAAGGTTTCTGGCGCCAAATTTCGGATCAAATCCTTTTTTAGAAACCAAATCAATTGTTTTTTCAGAAACAAACACTTTTACTTTATATAATTTGAAAATATCCAATGATATTTTGGCAATAATTTTTTTTGCCAAAATATTGATAGATTCTCGATTCAAAGATTCAAACTTTATTATGCCATCAAAGCGGTTAAGAAATTCCAGAGAAAAAACATTTTCACTTTGAGCGTTTGAAGTTGCAATGATCACTAAGTTTTTACAGTCAACCTTTTTTCCTAACCCATCGATAAAATAACCCTCGTCCGTGATTGTTAAAAAAATATTTATCAAATCACGATCTGCTTTTTCAACTTCATCTAGCAATAGTACGCCATAACCTTGTTTTCGAATAGCACTAGTAAGAAGACCTGGGTCATTACTATCACCTATTAGTTTTGGAATATCATATTTTGATTGAAATTCAGACATGTCAAAACGGAGTAGAGACGGGGCATGCCCCGTCTGTACATCTATATCGTTTGAAAAAAATACATCAGCAATTGCTTTGGCAGTCTCAGTTTTTCCTACCCCAGTTGGGCCCAAAAATAAAAACGATGCTAATGGTTTCTTCCTTTTTCCAATAAGTAGAAATGAACGTCTTAATGCTGAAGATAATTTTTTTACTGCTTCATCTTGTTGAATAATTTTGGAAAATAATAACGTCTCCAGATTCAAAAGCTTTTCTTTTATTTGTTTACTTATGGTGGTTGGAATATGAGTTTTTTCTGTAAGAACAATATTGATAATTTCAGGGGTGACTATTTTTTGCTTCGCATATACGCAAGCGGAATCTAAAAGATCAACGGCTTTTTCCGGAAAAGGTATAGAAGTTAGATAAAATTCGCTTTTTTTAACCACTTCCTTGATGGTTTCATAAGGAATAAAAACGTTATAAAGGAGTTCAAAAGAATAAACTGCATCGAGTAAAATATTTTCAGCCTCCTCAAGAGAAATCTCATAAACATCAACTTTATTAAAAATGCGATTTATTTTTTCATTTGAATAAGCAAAATTTTGATAGGCAAAAGGAGTTGTCACTCCAATCACTTGAATCAAATTACTTTTGGTAAATTTTTCAATGGAATTAGTAAGATCAACATATTTGTCAATGTTGTCAATAAATAGAATGATATTTTTCGCTTGTTCAGCCTCTTTTAGCAAATCTTCAAAATTTTTCTCTCCAAAGACCTTTTCCATATTCATTTTTAAAATTCTCCGATACATAAGAGTAGTGTTGGTTTTACCTAAATAAATTTTTTTCGCTAAAGCATCAATTATTGTGTGCTTGCCAACCCCCTCTTCGCCTACAACAATGACATTGCTTTCGACAGACTTAGTTAAAATTTGTTCAATTTCCGTAATTTCTTTTTTACGGTCGACAATATTTTTAATATGATGAAGGTAAGAGGGAGTAGCCAAATCAACGGTATATTGATCAAGAATTGGAGTATAACCAACTGCCCAGTCACGGGCTAAAGGAGGATAAGAAAACAAATTTTGCAATTTCCACCATGTCATTTTTCTAATATGTTGCTTATAATATTCTTCAAACCATTTTTCAACTTGAGATAGATTTTCGTTATTGATCAAATGATTTTCAATAAACCTTTTTTTGAAAATATCTTTTTCTTCTTGAACAGTTTTTTGGGTTAGGGAAAATAAATAAAAAATCGGAGTAAAAAGAAAAAAAGATAATGCAATAAAAGGCAAAACAATCATTGACATTGTCTGGAGAATGAAATAAAAAGCAATGATAAAAAGTCTCATAATTGCACCGATGGAACGGGAAATAATATTAAAGGCAAAGCGATTGGCCCAATCAGAAAATGAAAAACCGACAAAAGTTTTTTTTACAATTAAGTTTTTCCAAGGTTGAAATAAGGTTTTGAGCA
>Ga0210051_1005035_pt1 | contig 12738 bp, 13 predicted proteins | sample CryGey092014_all_FD_185464 | JGI IMG/M metagenome (GOLD analysis project Ga0210051, IMG submission 185464) | Groundwater microbial communities from aquifer - Crystal Geyser CG23_combo_of_CG06-09_8/20/14_all (SPAdes) (version 2) | ecosystem: Environmental > Aquatic > Deep subsurface > Groundwater...
GATTGGATTTTAAGTCCAACGCGTCTGCCAATTCCGCCACCCGCCCAAGCAATACCTTACTACTTTACACATTTTACCAGCCTTCAGCTGGATTTTCTAACTCGCTTCGCTCGTTAGCGCTCACGATGACCGTGATCTAAAGCCAACGCGTCTGCCAATTCTGCGAAATTTATCAGTTATTTTTTAGTTACACTTAATTTTAATTCTTTTAACTGCTGATTGTCTACATCAGAGGGGGCATCCATTACAGCTGTTCTTCCGCTTGAGTTTGTAGGAAAGGCAATTACTTCACGAAGGCTAGGTTCATTAAAAACTATCATCAAAAATCTATCAATGCCGGGCGCTATTCCGCCGTGCGGAGGAACGCCATATTTAAAAGCTTCTAGCAAATGCCCAAACTTTGCCTCAATATCTCTCTTTTTATGCCCCATTATTTCAAAAATCTTTGTTTGTATTTCGGGGTCGGTAATTCTAATACTGCCGCCTCCAATTTCGTAGCCGTTAAGAACAAAATCGTATTGGAGCGCTTTCAAACTTTCTATATCTTTACCCGCCAACAAATTTGGAACTGCCCCCTCTTTTGGAGCGGTAAAAGGGTGATGCATGGAATCCCAGCGATTTTCGCTTTCCTTCCATTCAAACAACGGAAAATCCACTACAAAACAAAAAGCCAGTTCGTTCGGATTGTTTTTATCTTTTCTTAAATCCGGCTTATCCGTTTTGTATTTTTTCATAACCTCATCGTAGGAAAGGTGTGGAAACTTATCAAAGGTAAGTTTTTTCTCGGGAAAGAATTTTTTGATAATGGATTTATACAATTCCTCTGTTAACAACAAAATTTCTTCTCTGGTTGGAAAAGAAAGTTCAATATCAAGCTGGGTAAATTCCCCATAAGCGCGGTCCGCCCGCGGGTCCTCGTCCCTAAAACAACGCGCTATTTGGTAGTATTTTTCAAACCCAGCCACCATTAAAAGTTGTTTGTACTGTTGCGGAGACTGCGGAAGCGCGTAAAAATTCCCCGGCCGCAACCTTGAGGGAACAATAAAGTCGCGCGCGCCTTCAGGGGTAGCTTTGGTTAGAATAGGTGTTTCTATTTCCACAAAATCATTTTTATCTAGAAAATCCCGAATAAATTTTATTATCTTATGACGCATTCGCAAGTTGCGCGTTAATCTTGGACGGCGCAAATCCAAATAACGATATTTTAGACGCAGTTCCTCGTTCACCTCCATACCCAAAGAGTCAATCTCAAAAGGTGTATCCTCCGCAACAGCTAATATATTTAGGGTCTTAACCTCAATTTCAACTTTGCCGGTAGGAATATCAGGGTTAATCATATCCTCGGGGCGTTTCTTTACAGCACCAACCACCTCTAACACCCATTCTCTACGGATGTCTTTAACTTTTTCTGAGTTAACAAAAACGGTTTGGGCAATGCCTGTTCTATCGCGCAGGTCAATGAAAGTTATTTTTCCATGGTCGCGGCGGGCATTTACCCAGCCCTTTAACAAAACTTCCTGCCCTATTTTTTGCGGGGCTTGGCTGATTAATGTTCTTTGCATAATTTGCATTATACACATTTTATAAATCTTGTGCTATGAGAGTTTTATCGGGGTTTCTTGGGAGTTTCTTGGGGGTCTGACCCTAAAAGGGTCAGACCCCTAAAAAATACCCCTAAAATACTAAAAATTATAGTTTTCATCGTCTCTACAGCTTCAGCAAAATACGAGCTGGGGAGCAGGGATTTGAACCCCAATACCCACCTCCAAAGGGTGGTGTCCTACCATTAGACGACTCCCCAATACAATATGGCGAAACGCTCGGGAAACCAGAATTTTTTTCGCCGACAGAATTTGTGCCAACGAAGTTGGCCCAACGAAGTTGGCGCGCCGCCTAAACTTTAATACTATCTTATCAGATTTTTAAAATATTGACAATGAAATGTTATGGGTGTATATTCATAATGGATGGTGAGTAAGGGTTGATATATCTATTAAAATTAAGAAAGGAGGTGAAAAAAATTATGCCAAAATTAGATGGAACTGGTCCAATGGGACAAGGTGCAGGAACTGGCCGAGGAATGGGTCCTTGCGTAGGCGGTATGAGGCGCGGATGGGGTTGCTGGGGCGGATATGGCTACGGATTCAGGAGATTTATTTCTCCTAAAAACGAGTTAGCCGCTTTAGAAGACGAAGAAAAGATGCTTGAAGAAGAATTGACGGCAGTCAAAGAAGAAAAAGCAGCCTTAAAAGACCAGCAAAAATAAAAGAAGGCGCGGGAACCGGCCTCTTTGCAAAAAAGGGGCCGGGTGGCCTTCTTTCAGTAAAAAATTTATCATAAAATATAGAAAGAATCAATTTATGCCAAGACCTAGACTTTGTAGAAAAATAGACTTCAATCCGAATATAACTTATTTCAAACCCCAAGGTGTGCCGATGAGGGAGCTTGAAATCGTGGAACTTACCACCGAGGAAATGGAAGCATATCGTTTACGTCACATTAACGATTTGGAACAACAGAAGGCGGCGGATAAAATGCACACTTCGCAAAGCACATATCAAAGGATTTTATATTCGGCTTATAAAAAAATCGCCGATGCTTTGATAAATGGAAAAGCGATAAAAATTATAAAGGAATAGCGTTGTTATGCTTACATCATCATTTTAGATCGGGTATACTATAATTATCAAGTGCTTTTATAAAACCTACCACTAAACAATCAACACTTTTGAAGAATAAAGAAATTAAAATCGCTCGGAGATATCAACCGAACGCCGATGTTATTTTGTTTGAAGGCTACCGCTTGGATTTGATGAAATCTCTACCGAACAGGTCTGTAAAACTTGTCCATAGTTTTTCGCATATTATTGCTTAAAATTAGACAAAATCGCTTTTGCCATGTACGGCAAAATTTCGTTGGAGGCGACTAATTCAATATGGTGGTGTTTGCTGGAAAAAGTTGGAACTCATTTCCGAGAAAACCCCGACTAATTGCCGCCCGCAGGGAGGCAACCCCGCCCAGATTTTTTTTCGGCGGAAAATTACAAAAAGGGTGGCGGGTAGGATTTGTATTAACTTAACTTATCTTTGTTTGCAAAACAACTTTTTTTCCGCCTGGCTCAATTTTAACTTCTAAAATATCGGCTTCAGAAATTTTATATTCCTTGGAAAACTCCTTTTTTATCTTTTGTGTTAATGTCGTTTTATTCTTTTCAGAAGTATAAAAGCAAAGGCGATTACTTTCCCATTGTGCATTAACCTCACTTAAACTATTGTCTGTGCTTTGTTTATCCCCCGATCTATCTGTGTAAGTGAACGGATCATCTAATTCTATAGAAAATAAACTTTTTTTGTAAGCGAAATATTTTAGACAAACATTCGCTGCGATTGAATCAAATCCACCTTTTGGGTACTGAACATTGCTTGGTATTGGAAATTGATTGGGATATCTTTCGGCTTGGTCGTAAGGCGAGGGATGAGCTACATCGCTATAAGAGGACCTATCATCCCACATTTTCAAAATTTCTTTCTTTTCTTCATCTGTAAGATTGATTTTCTTTGTCGCTTCTTCCAATCTTTGCTTAAATTCTTTTTTCTTTGACAAAGAGTTTACAATAATTTCAATGGACTTAAAATGATCAAGCGCGATTTTCTCTGGACTATCCAAAATGAAGTGCCCGATTGATGAACGATATAGATATTTAGTAGCACATTCTAATATAACATCATGAAAATTAAAAATATCTTCCAGAAATTTTTGGGTATTTTTATCTCGCCATTTTTTTAATTCCGGTCTATTTGGTAAATAAATATGTCCACTTTCTAACTTCAAGTCGGCGTTTGCTTCATCGCCACTTGTATTGAGAGAATAAATTTTATTTACCTGATAAAGATACGGCAATAAACCGAAATGTTCTCTATTAAATTTTCTCTTTGCATCTTCTACATAAACTATTGAAAGAAACCTACACAATCTATCAATTGTTCTAATTGCACCTCTTAATGCGGCTCTTGGCTCGCGTTCGCTAATATCGCAGATGACCACATATTTTGATTTAATTCTGATAGGATCAATATAAGGCAAAGAGGTAGCGTAAGTTTTGTAATATTTAGTATCACGAATTTCTGAAAAAACGCTTTGAATGGGGGAAAATTTTCTCTTCTTTTGCTCCGCAAAAGTCATTTTTCTAATTTCGCAACCAAAAAAATTTCCTTCGGGAATTATTTCGCTGATAATCAAAGCACAAATCCTATAGTTTGGTTCATCTCTGTGCATAAGATTTTAGGGAATTCTTTCATATAATCCTTACCTCAAAATTGTTAGTTTTTGCCTCTTTTTTCAAGAACTCCAAATCCTTTTTCTGTGTAGCGCGCAACTGCGCCGGATTAAAATGATTTTCAATGGTTAGTTTCAAAACAGGTTTTGCGTTGTAATTTTTGCCGTCAATTTTTACATCTTCCAAATTTGTAAATAAAATCATTTTGATAAGTCCGTCCTTGATGTCCTCGATTGAAGGTAGCGCGCCGCAGCTATGTTTTCCTTCAATCAAATAAACATCTTTACCTCTCACTTCTATTTCATCTGATGTGAAGTAATAGAAACCGCCGAGATAATTTTGGATTGTTACGATTCCTTTTACACCGGAAAGATGTTCCTTTGGTTGTATGGTTACGCCTTCTCGCCTCTGTGCCATTTCTGCTAATTGGCGAGATAAATTCATGAATTCTTCTTTGTCCCCTTGTAACTGTTTAATCCTTCTCTCGACGGTTGTTCGCGAGTGCATTTCAACCCTTGTTTTCTTTGAAATTTTTTCGTAATTTTCCAATGCTTTCTGTCCATAGCTACCGATTTTATCAACTTGGGATAAGTTCCAATGTAATGCGTCAGATTGATATGAAAGAATTTCGTTGATTTTCTGTTTTATATATTTTGTATCAAAACGCTGGCTTGTGATTTTGTGCCGGTAGCGCGTGCTTCGTTCTGCGATAGACACCAAGTAAGCTCATCAATGACACCGTGTCCCATTGAAGAAAATCTCTATCGCCTTGTTTACCTTCGTCTTTTACAACTGGAATGATTGTAATTTTCTTCCCGGAAAAATTAAGTGTGTTATATACTCTTGCGTAGGGATAAGAACGAGTGCGTTTTGCGGAAACCCACCAACTCATTGCCACCTTATTTTCTTTATCAACATCCAAAATAAAGACGGCGTTCTTCGCAAGCGCATTTCCTAAATCTCTGAAAGCGTAAGTTTTTAGCTTCGCGCAAAGAAATGGTTTGTATTTAATCCCTGTGATTTTAGCGGATAGGTCCATATTTTTCTTGTTTTCTTGTAATAAGCTCAAATGTGTCATTTTTATCGCTTAACAAACTATCCTGCCCATCATCCTGCCCATCGCCAAAACCTAATTTTTTCTTAATGACTGGCAGGAGAGATTTTTTTATTTCAAAACCAACGCTATTTCTTCCTAATTCGCGAGCTTTTTTCATTGTTGTACCGCTTCCAGCGAATGGATCTAAAACTACCTCGTCTTTATAAGAAAAAAGTTTAATCGCACGATATGGCAATTCTTCGGGAAAAGCCGCGATGTCTTTTTCTAACGGCGAGCCAGGCATTACATTATTCATTGCCCAAAGCGTCATATACCATTTATTTGTTTGGATTTCTTTTGTGTCCACTTTAGATTTTGCCCGCACTTCTTTAGAAATTGAGTGATAGTCAAATTTACCTTTTTGAAAAATAATAATGCTTTCAAGCAGATTATCGGGATAAAAATACATAGGATAGGGATTTTGCAAAATTACTCCGCTTCGCCGGCTAATTCTTAAATAGCCGTCCGGTTTTTTCCAAATAATTCTGTCCCTATATCTAAAACCTGCTTCTTGAAAAATTTTCGTTGCGTCGGCAACAATAGGAAACTTCTCGCCGTCAATAAGCATGTCGTCTATGTTCAGAACAGCAATTCTGCCGTCTTGCAAAACGCGATGTGTTTCTTGGGCGAATTTTCTTAACACACCAAGATATTGCCCGTAGTCCTTGAAAAGCCCTTTATAGTCAAAAGGCGCGTTGAAATAAGGCGGCGAAGTAACCATCAAATGGACGCTTCCGTTAGGAAGCTCTTCCATACTCATACAGTTTCCAAGAATAAGTTTGTGATTTGTAGCCATAATTTATTGAATTATATCCTCAACTGAAACATCTAATGCCTTGGCGATTTTTTGTAATGTCTCAAATGTTGGATTTTGATTAACGCCGGACTCAACTTTTACAATAGTATTCAAGGACAAATCAGCAAGTCGGGCTATCTTTTCCAATGAATAGCCCTTTTCCGTTCTAATTTTTTTGATATTAACACCGATCTTATTGCTTGCCATTTGATTTTATTATAATATATAAAGTATAATCTAAATATAGTTATCTTTCAACTTTAATGATAACAAGTATCCAAAAGTTAGGCAAGCAAAAAGGGAGTTCCTTTGTGTCGCCCGCGTTGGGCGGTGTGGGACAAGGGCGACTAAATACAAATGATAATTTTCCGCCGAAAAAAATCTGGGCGAAGCCCCGAGCGAGGCGGCTAAGCGTCTTTGGTGGACTCGGGCGGACTCGAACCGCCTACCTCTTCAATGCGAATGAAGTGTTCTACCTGCTGAACTACGAGCCCTCAAAAAGTGAGCCGCCAGGGATTTGAACCCTGAACCTAATCCTTAAGAGGGATTTGCTCTGCCAATTGAGCTAGCGGCCCACGCGCTCCTGGAGGGATTCGAACCCCCAACCGTCTCGTCCGAAGCGAGGTGCTCTAATCCGTTGAGCTACAGGAGCAATACTTCTCTTATTATACTATAAAACTATGTCTTATTGAATTTTTTATAGTACAAATTTTTAACAAACTCCGTAGAGACAAGATAAAAAACAACAATAACTCCCATAATAATTAAATAATTCATCTTCGGGGGCTCAAATTTAAACAAGCTTTGTCCCACTGCTGTAAAAGGCAAAGTAACCGTAATTAGTATAGCCGCAACAGTTAAAATCACTATCGCAGTAGAGGGGGCACCCGCCTTAAAAATAGATTTTCTGGTTCTTATGGAAAACAAAAACAAAAGCTCTGTTATAACACTTCCCATAAACCAATTCGTTTGCAGTACCGCAGGTGAAATTTTATAAAAAACCAAAAAGAACAAAAAATCAAAAAAACTGCTTACCGTCCCTAAAATTGTCCCTATCAACGCAATATCTTTTATATCGTATTTTCTAGGGCTTTTAAGCTCCTCCTTATCCACAGAATCGGTAGCTATAGAAACCATGGGAAAATCCGACAGCAAATTTAACAAAAGAATTTGAAGCGGCAGAAGAGGCAAAAAATCTATAAATAAAGAAACTATGGCAACAGTGTAAAAATTGCCAAAATTAGAAGCCAAAGTTGCCTTTATATATTTTGTAGTGTTTGCAAAAGTCTCGCGCCCGTCCTGTATGCCGTTAATTATAACCCCCAAATCCTTTTTCAAAAGGACAATATCCGCCGCCTCCTGCGCCACATCAGCTGCCCCTTGCACAACCAATCCAACATTTGCCGCTTTAAGCGCGGGCGCATCGTTTATGCCCTCTCCTAAAAATCCCACCACAAACTTTTTTTGCAAAAGCTCTATAATTTCAAATTTCTGCTCCGGTACTATCCGAGCAAATACGCGGTACTGCAAAACCACTTTAGCTCTTTTAGAATAAGACATATTCGCAAAATCCTCTCCTGTTATCACCTCCGCTCTGTCTTTTACCAACCCTATCTCTTTACCCACAGCAAACGCCACATCTTTGCTATCACCCGTTAAAATTTTAATCCCTACCCCCAACTTTTGAGCCTTCTTAACAGTAGAGTCTGCAGTTTTTTTAACAGGGTCAAAAAACGCTGCCAACCCAACAAGTGAAAGTCCTCCCTCCGTCAACTCGGCACAGCGTAAATCCTCTTTTACTTTCTTTTTTGCCACCGCAATAATTCTACTTCCTCTTAAACCCTCCTTCTCAACCCATTTTTCAATTCTTTTTTTCTCCGCGGTTGAAACACTTGTACAAAGCTTTATTATTTCTTCATATGCCCCACGGACATAAAGAACACTGCCACTTGTTGTTTTAACAATCAAACTGCTCCTCCTTTTTTGAGGGTCAAAAGGCATAAAATCCACAATATCTACACTCTCAAAATCCTTAGCAGACAGCACTTTAGAAACCGCCTGTTCAAACATTCCCGTATTTAAGCTGGAAAAAATCAGAGTCTCCTTTTTGTCCCCAGCCGAAAAAACATTTAACACCGTAAGCGTATTCTCTGTTAAAGTCCCCGTTTTATCCGAACATAAAACCTCAACACTTCCCAAATCCTCAATCGCCGAAAGTCTTTTTACCACCGCACTATTTTTAGCAAGCTTAAAAGCCCCTTTAGATAGAGAAAAAGTCATCACTGCAGGCAATGCCTCTGGTATGACACTAACCGCCAAAGCTATGGAGAAAATTAGAAGCTGTGGAAAATTGGCGGAATGTCCCTTAATAACTAAATTAATCGCAAAAATAAGTATCAAAGTTGAAAGAATAAGCTTTAATACAAAGGAGCTTAAACTTGTAATAGATTTCTCAAAATCGCTTTCGCGATGCGTTTCTATGGATAAATACGCAATTTTCCCCAAAGCAGTTTCTTTGCCTATCTTTACCACAACCCCCGTACCTTTTCCTGATATTACCGTTGTCCCGGAAAAGCATAGGTTGAAATTATTGTGGGGGGTACTTGCCTGTTTTCTAACAAAAACAGATTCGCCGGTTAGCAAAGACTCATCCATCATTAAATTCTCTTCTTCCAGAATTTTAATATCTGCAGACACCACATCTCCCGTTTCAAGATAAACAATATCTCCGGGTACAAGATGATTACAGTTAACAATGGCTTTTTTCCCATCACGAAGGACTTTAGAAAAAGAAGCGATAAATTTTTTTAGATGTCTTAAGATTTTTTCAGATTTGTATTCTTGGTAAAACCCCAAACCAACATCTATAAAAACAAAAAGAAGAATCATCAAACCGTTGATGGCATCTTTCAAGCCAAAGGATATTAAGGATGCCGCTATAAGAAGATAAATAAATGGGGATTTGAATTGCCTTAAGAGGATATGCCACCAAAAGGATTGCGCATCCTCAATTTTATTTTGGCCATAAAAGTTTTGCAGGCTTAAAACTTCCTTGCTGGATAAACCCGTTTTAAGAGTGTCCATAACTTATATCATACTACAAATTTTGTTGTATAATTAAAACAATGGAAACTCAACTAACCGTAGTAATAGTAATAGTAACCTTTAATGTCAAAGAGCTTACAAGAAACTGTCTAAATTCTCTTAAAAACCTTACAATTCCTGCAAAAATAATTGTTTCTGACAACGGATCATCTGACGGCACGGTTGAGATGGTAAAAAAAGAATTTCCAAATGTGCTTCTTTTGGATAACAAATACAACCTTGGCTTTGCAAAAGGGAACAACCGAGCAAGAAAATATTGCAAAGGGAAATATGTTCTAATTCTTAACCCCGATACGGTTGTGGAAAAAGGCACCATAGAAGAATGTGTAAAATATATTAAAAGAGACGAAAAATTGGGGGCGCTAACTTGCAAAATAGAGCTTTGGAGCGGGGGACTGGATAAAGACAGCCGCAGGTCTTTTCCCACCCCATGGGTAGCTTTAACTCATTTTAGCTTTCTGGATAGGGTTTTTCCTAAATCCAAATTGTTTGCGCGGTACTGGTATGGATTTATATCCAAGGATGAAATTCATGAGATTGATGTCCCTCAAGGGGCATTCTTTTTGGTTAAAAAAGAAGTAATGGACAAAATAGGTTGGTATGATGAGGATTATTTTTTGGACGGAGAGGACATTGACATCGCATACAGAATTAAACAATTAGATTACAAAATAATTTACTATCCAAAAGTGAAAATTATTCACTACAAAGGGGCATCCAAAGGCAAAAAAGTTTCAGGGTTCCAAAATACTATCAGTCCGCAAACAAGAAAACAGGCTATTTCAAGCGGCATGGACTCAATGAAAATATTCTACAAAAAGCATTTTCTAAAAAAATACCCTTGGCTTGTAAGTAAGCTAGTTTTTTCGGGGATTGGTATTATTAAAACCATAAGACTGCTTAAATACAATATCGCCCACAATTGATAATGCAAAAAAGGGAAGTAAGATGGCTTTTATCCAAAAAATATAACGGCAAGTTAACTTCCTTTGCTTGGAGAGATATTCATAAGCTAAAAGGTGGCATTCCTGTTGACTACCTAATAAGTTATGTAAACTTTTTGGGCTGTAAAATAAGCCTTTCAGAAAAGCCGCTTATACCTCGTTGCGAAACGGAATATTGGGTAGACCGCGCTATCAAAGGATATAAAGGGGTCAGACCCCTAAAGGGTCTGACCCCTATTTTGCCCGTTCTAGACATCTTTTCGGGGTCGGGATGTATTGGTATCGCCATCTTAAAACACCTTCCCTGTTCAAAAGTTGTGTTTTCAGACAGCGAAAACAATTGTATAGAACAGATTGAAATCAACTGTAAGTTAAACAGAATAAATCCCGCAAGATATAAAATAGTTAAATCTGATGTTTTTGAAAATATCCCCAAAAAAGAAAAATTTGACGGTATTTTCGCAAACCCACCTTACATTTCAACACATTCAACCGATATCCAAGATTCTGTACTGCTAAATGAACCTTCTTCAGCTTTGTTCGGGGGAGAGGATGGGTTAAAATATATAGATAAGTTTCTAAAAATGGCAAGGGGGTTTTTGAAAAAAGATGGGAGAATTTTTATGGAGTTTGACCATCCGCAAAAGGAGCAGGTGAAAAGTTTATTAGAAAAATATGGCTATAAAAATTACAAGTTTAAAAAGGACCAATTCAGCCGCTGGCGGTATTTAGAGTATGGAAAAAATATTTAAAGTTTCGGAATTCAATGAATTTATAAATGTTTATTTATCTTCTGTTGGTGAAGTAGTTGTGGAGGGGGAAATTTCCCAAATAAATGTGAGTCAGGGAAAATGGCTTTTTATAACCATTAAAGATGAGAATTCCAGCGTGGAAGTTTTTGGGGTGGCAGATACTTTGCCAAACCATTCTTTGTTAGAGGAGGGAATGTTGGTACATATTTACGGTATTCCGCGCCTTTACCAAAAAACGGGCCGCTTTAGCATAAGCGCAGTTCAAATAGTACCTGCCGGAGAAGGAGCGTTAAAAATATCTTTTGAAAAGTTAAAAGCTAAACTTGAGAAAGAGGGATTTTTTAGCGAGAGCAGAAAACGCCCTTTACCAATGTTTCCACAAAGAATTGGGCTTATTACCGCAAAAAATTCCCAAGCCTATTATGACTTCATAAAAGTTTTAAAAAATAGAATGGGAGGCATAAAAATATTTTTTCACCCTGTATCGGTGCAAGGTAGAGACTCCTCAATCTCAATTATTAAAGCCTTTGATTATTTTAATAGCAATTTTAAAGACTTGGACCTTTTGGTCCTAGCTAGGGGAGGGGGAAGTTTGGAGGATTTACAAAGTTTTAACACAGAGGAGGTAGCAAGGGCAATTTACGCAAGCAAATTTCCGGTTGTTTGCGGTGTGGGCCACGAAAAAGATGTTTCTATAGCGGATATGGTTTGCGATTTAAGAGCCTCCACCCCTTCAAATGCGGCAGAATTAATAGCAGAGCAAAAAGATTATGTAATGTCAAAAATAGCTGCCAACTTTACTTATCTTTATAATGTCCTTAATAATCTAAAAGACGAAAAAAAACATACTGTTCAAAAGAATGTAATGCTTTTGGAAAATTCTTTGCTTGCCAAGGAAGAAAAAATCCGCGCGAAAATAAAGGAGTTGAGCTTTCAATTTGAGAAATTTAAATTAGCTGTTAAACATAATATATCACAGGTAGACGATAATTTAAGACTTTTAAGGAGCCTAGATTATAAAAATGTGTTAAAAAGAGGGTTTAGCATTACCCGTACACAGGAAGGGGACATTTTAAGAAGCGCGGCGGATGCTTTGACTAATTCAATAATTACAACTATACTTTTTGATGGTAAAATAACATCTAGAGTAAATGGTTTTAGGGGTCAAGTTGCAAAATAATATGGAAAAAGAATTATCGCTTTCAGAAGCATTTAAGGAATTGGAAAAAATAACCGCCGAATTTGAAAAGGGCCAGGTGGACCTAGAAAAGGGGATACCAAAATTCAAAAAGGGGCTTGTGCTTGCAAAATTTCTCAAGGAAAAATTATCCAAAATTGAAAATGAAATTGAGGAAATAAAAGAAAGGTTTTAATTATAATCGGCACTTAATTGTAAGTATTTTTTCCGCTTTTTATTAGTGCCTCTTCACAATCAATATGATAATCTAAGAAGTTGGTCGGGGCGGTGAGACTCGAACTCACGGCCTCTACTTCCCAAAAGTAGCGCGCTAACCAACTGCGCCACGCCCCGATATAAGTGAATTTTCCATTTAATGCGCCAGCAGGAGGAATCGAACCCCCATCTACTCCTTAGAAGGGAGGCGCTCTGTCCGTTGAGCTATGCCGGCAGACCTAAAATGCTGGTGTTGTAATTATACACTTCGCGCGAACCTTTTTTGAATGGAAAGGAAATTTTTGGTTTTACTTCGCCGCTTCAGACTATGAAATGAACATTTCTATTATATCATTTATGGTTCTTTGGAGTTAT
>Ga0210051_1005038_pt1 | contig 12736 bp, 9 predicted proteins | sample CryGey092014_all_FD_185464 | JGI IMG/M metagenome (GOLD analysis project Ga0210051, IMG submission 185464) | Groundwater microbial communities from aquifer - Crystal Geyser CG23_combo_of_CG06-09_8/20/14_all (SPAdes) (version 2) | ecosystem: Environmental > Aquatic > Deep subsurface > Groundwater ...
CGCGCTGGAGGCTCTGGCCGACATCAGGCAGCGGGAGGGCAAACTGGGGGTATTCTGGCATACCCAGGGCAGCGGCAAGAGCGTGGCGATGATATTCTTCGCCCAAAAGGTGCTGCGCAAGATGCCGGGCAACTGGACATTTGTGGTGGTCACTGATCGGCAGGAGTTGGACAGACAGATTTACAAAAACTTCGCCTCAGCGGAGGTGGTGACTGAAAACCGCGCCCAGGCAGACAGCAGCCGCCACCTGCGGCAATTACTCACGGAGGATCACCGCTACGTCTTCACCCTGATCCACAAGTTTCGGGAACCAGAGATGGTTTCCCCCCGCAGCGACATCATTGTCATAACCGACGAGGCGCATCGCAGTCAGTACGACACCCTGGCGCTGAACATGCGCACGGCCCTGCCCAATGCCGCTTTTCTGGCCTTTACCGGCACGCCGCTGATTGTGGGCGAGGAGAAGACCCGGCAGGTCTTCGGCGATTACATCAGCGTCTATGACTTCCAGCAGTCGGTGGCCGACGGCGCAACAGTGCCGCTCTACTACGAGAACCGCATCCCGGAACTGCAATTAGTCAACGACAACCTTAACGAGGACATGGAGCGCTTGCTGGAAGCAGCGGAACTGGACGAGGAACAGGAGAAGAAACTGGAGCGGGAGTTTGCTCGTGAGTACCATCTGATCACCCGCGACGACCGCTTGGAGGCGGTGGCAAAAGACCTGGTAACGCATTTCACGGGGCGGGGTTTCCAGGGCAAGGGCATGATGATCTGTATTGACAAGGCCACAGCCATCCGAATGTACGACAAGGTGAGGAAACACTGGAGTCAGAAGATCACCGCGTTACAGAAGGAATGGGCGGGAGCGGACGATGATGCCAGGAGAGATATCGAAGAAAGTATCGCCCTTATGAAAGCAACCGATATGGCGGTTGTTGTCTCGCAGGGTCAGAACGAGATTGCTGAGATGAGCGAAAAAGGGCTGGACATCCGCCCGCACCGCAAGCGCATGGTGGATGAAGACCTGGAGACCAAGTTCAAGAATCCGGACGATCCCTTCCGTTTGGTCTTTGTCTGTGCCATGTGGATGACCGGCTTTGATGTGCCGAGTTGTTCTACCCTCTATCTCGACAAGCCGATGCGCAACCATACGCTGATGCAGACCATCGCCCGAGCCAACCGGGTCTATCCCGGCAAGGTGAGCGGTCTGATCGTGGACTATGCGGGGGTATTCCGCAACCTGGAACAGGCGCTGGCCATCTATGGCGGCGGTGGCGGCGGCGGCAAGCCGGTGGAGGACAAATCCGCTTTGGTGGCAGCGCTGCGACAGGCACTGGCAGAAACACGGAGGTTGTGTCAGGAACAGGGGATAAACCTTGTAGCCATCCAAACCGCCGAGGGATTCGCCCGTATCGGCCTGCTTGATGATGCCGTGGAAGCGCTGGTGGCCTCCGAGGAGATCAAGCGCCGTTATCTCGATCTGGCTAATACCGTGCAGCGTCTGTATAAGGCAGTATTGCCCGACCCATCGGCGAGGGAGTTTGCCGCCGAGGTCATACCTGTGCAGGTTATCGCCGATAAAATCCGCGCTCTGATACCACCGGCAGACATCTCGCTTGTTATGCAGCAGGTCGAAGGGCTGCTTGACCGCTCCATCGCGACGGAGGGCTACGTCATCCGTGAGGCAGGCAAACCTTTTGACGACGAACACTGGATTGACCTGAGTAAAGTAGATTTCGAGAAACTGGCCGAGAAGTTCAAGACAGGCCGTAAGCGTACCGTGAATGAGAAACTCAAGGGGACTGTGGCGCAGAAACTTATGGCTATGGTGCGACTTAACCGCACACGCATGGATTATATGGAGCGATTTCAGGCGATGATCGATGCCTACAATGCCGGCAGCCTCAATGCCGAGGAGTTCTTCCAGCAACTTATGGCCTTTGCCCGGAGCCTCAATGAAGAAGAAAAACGCGGCATGGGCGAACAACTGAATGAGGAGGAACTGGCGCTATTCGACCTCTTGACCAAGCCGCAGATTGAACTGAGCGATGCGGATCGGGAAAAGGTGAAGGCTACGGCCAGGGAGTTACTGACCACGCTCAAGCAAAGTAAACTGGTTCTCGATTGGCGTAAACGTCAGCAGGCCCGCGCCGAGGTGCGCGTGACCATCGAGAAACTGCTGGACCAGGGTTTGCCCAGGGTCTATACGCCGATACTGTTCGAGCAAAAAACGACTGCCATTTATCAACACGTCTATGATGCCTACTACGGCGCAGGGAGCAGTGTGTATGCGGCGGCATGAAGAAGCCGGCCAATCAGGCAGCCAGAGGGCAGCTCCCATGCTCTTGATCGTGATAAAGTGAGCCACACACGGCGGCTGAACATAAACCTTACAAATTTTCAACACCATATCCCCCCTGTTCCCAGAAGGAGGGCGGGGACCAAAAGTGACCGAATAGGCAGGGGGTCTCCATAGGGGTGGGTAACCTTATCGAGGTGGAGATTCCGGACCAAACCGAGGGCAGTTAGAAACCTTTTTTTGAAGTAGGGTCCCCTTTTCTGGGGGGAGGTTGAGAAGCAATTATATTGGCCGTCCCTGATGTTTTGGGGATGCCGGAAAATATTTAGAATTTTTTCATATCTGTCCCGGCAGCGGGATGAGACGGGGCTTTTTATTGAAAGTTCAATGGTAACTACTTATTCTAAACTCTGGAGATGAGGGAATTATTAAGACTTTGAAAGTAACCATTCCTGCTTATCTTTCGTGTATTGCGGTTAACAGGAAATATGCGGAGCTTACGGCAGAAAAACGAAGAGAAGCCATTACCGTGATCAAAGGTGGTCGATCGAGTCCTCCTAAATCTTGACTGATGACCCGGCATAGCGGAAAGAGCAAAGGCGCGGCGGCAAGATCCCAAAGCGTTTTTTACTCCGGCCGGAGGGCTCTATCAAGGCGCGTGACAAGGCAACTGTCAACCAACCTTCACCATCGGCGGCGGCCGTGTTGATAGATAGAGACTGACGGCCAGCCGGCGCCATCATATGAAACGACCGGGTAGCTTTCGGGCTGCCCGGTTAGATTTTACTACTTGACATGCGTGGTATGATGCAGACGAAGGAGGAGAAATCCTGAGCCATCTGGTAGAATTAAAGACGAAGGCCAGGCATGCCGATATATCTTGACAAGGTGGTCGTTAATGTTTTACATATCTTCAAACGACTTCTAATGGTGACGAAATGAACAGATCATTCTTTTTATTTGCACGTCCGAGTTTTATCGGTGGCGCTGCGCGTCTCTTTGATTTTGCCGGTACCTTGAACGCCTATAATATATCCGCAACCGGGGATTTGGCTAATACCCGCGCCTTCCAGGAAGACTGGAAAGCCATCGGTGACGATATGAGAGCCGTTCTTGCGGCCTACAAAAAAGAACAAGAATGCAGAGTAAATGGCTAGGGGCGGAAAAAGAGGTAATCAACGCTCGGTAGCGGCCAGAAATACACAGAGTATCGCCGTTTCAAAAGTAGAAGCATCCTCTTTTCAAGGCCCCCTCCCGCCTCCCCAAATCCTAAGCCAATACGAGTTAACAGTTCCCGGATCAGCCGAGAGAATTATTTCCCTATGGGAATCTCAGGTGCGGCATCGTCAGGAATTGGAAAAGAAAGCTATCGGATCTGATATAAGACAAAGTTATTTTGGGTCAATTCTTGGCTTTATCATAGCAATGTCCGCCATAGGGGCCGGTACATTCTTGGCTTATACCGGACATCCAACAGAGGGAATTTCGGCTATTATTACTGCACTCGTGGGCCTCATCGGCGTGTTCGGATGGGGCAGCTATCAGAGAAGAAAAGAAAGAAACGCTCGGATTAATCAATAAAATAGTCCTGCCATAGAACGCCCCCTCCCCGCTTCGGTAGTTTTTTATTACCAAGCGTGAAAGCATCCGCCTTTTTTTATGTTCACCCTGCTTACATTGTGCTTACAGCAACTTTTATTTCTGTATTTTTGAGAGTCAATCAGATTCGCTTAACATCTTGTTTTTATTTGGTGCCTGGGGCGGGAATCGAACCCGCACAGCCTCAAGGACCGAGGGATTTTAAGTCCCAAAACATCGGGATCGGTAAGACAGCATAATAATTAAATAACGCCGCTATATCCATATATTGGGTCTATTTTTGCCTGTCCCGCTCCGTCCCGATTTATCCCCCAAAATACCCCTATTTTGCACCAAATTACTTCATTATTACTTCACGATTACTTCACGAAAAATCCGTTTTTCAGCGCCATTCTACAGGCTTCCCTACTATTGTCAACATCAAAGGCTGTTTTTGCGGATGATTCTACAGAAGGTGCAGCCCGCTGCCGGTGCCGTCCGAAAAAGCAACACCTGGAAATTGCCGGGAGAGAAGATTTCCGTCAGATGCGATCATGTTTCCGCTGTTGATGAAATCAGCAGAATCGGAATAGGGTTATGATGAAAAGGCCGACCATCGGCGCCCGTCAAGAATATCTCGGCCGTCGTTATTTATAATGAAAAAGTAAAGCAGTGATGCTATAAGGACATTGAAGGGAGGTGAAAACGATGAAAACCTACTCCACGGTGGTTTCCGGCAGGGAGATGAGCAAATTCATTCAGATTCCCGATGAGTTCCGGGAAACTGAGCTGAAGGTAGTCCTGCGACCCGTACAGAAAAAGAAAGAGCGTTTTGCCGGGCTGTTCATGAACCCCGTCCGGGTGACGAAGATATCCATTCCCTCCAGAGACGAAATCCATGAGCGATAGCCGGGTCTTTGTTGACACCAACATCTTCCTTTACGCAGCCCTGGAAGACGATTTTCAGCAGGGTAAAAGAGCGGGGGCCGTCAATCTTCTGAAGGGCATTACCGACAAGCTTGTCTATGTCAATACACAGGTTCTCCATGAATTTTACAGCATCATGCTGCGCCACGGGGCAAGCGACGAAGCGATCCACGACCGGCTCAACGCGATCATCGGGGAAACAAAGGTCTCCGTGATCACGGTGAAGACGGTCAAGCGATGCTGGGACATCCGGATGAAATACCGATACAACTATTGGGACTGCCTCATTCTGGCGTCAGCCCTCGAACACGACTGCGGCATTCTATACACCGAGGATCTTCAAAATGGCCAGATTATCGAGAAAACGCTGAAGATCGTCAATCCGTTTGTCTCATAAGCCCTCTTTGCTTCTCCCCCTTGATCCCACCAGAACAGGACCATCAAAAATTGATCCGCCATTCTTCAAGGACGCCGACGCCTTGACGGCAATGGGATAAAGGATTTGCCTTTCGTTGTCGCTGGAGAGGGTGGAAGCTTCTCACATCCGGCCCCGCTTCGAGGCGGCGTCAAGCGACGCAGCATCGGGAGCGGGGAAAGAGGCAGAATGCCGATACCTCGATCTCGTGAGAAAACGATCCTATTTCGATATCAGCGCAATCTCTGTTGACACCCATTCTCATCTCTTTTCGATGAGGGTTCAGGATCTCGCGCCCGACCGGACGGTCTCGACCGGAGGGAGAGGCCGTCCGGCGCCCTGGAGTCCGCGTTAGCGGTCTCGAGGGCGAGGGTGCGAAAAGGAGACGTGTCTCGTCCGTAGCGTAGCGGAGGGCGAGTCACGGCGACCCAAAGGCAGAGCGGGAGCCCCAGCGGGGCGGACGGGAGCGGGTGTTAATCGCCCGACGGGGCGGCGCGAAGCGCGGAACCGCGGGCGATTGCAACCGCGAGGGAGGGCGGGGGAATCCTGGGGTGGCGGCGGTGCACAAAGCCGGTGAGGAGCGACGCCTCGGCGCGACCCCGGCAACTGCAACGCCGCCACCATCCTCATAGAAATCCCGCGACCAGGTGCGTTCACGCGAAGCGAGGACGAGGCACGGCGACCATCGAGGCGGGGCGTCACGTAGGTGTCGCCCCGACGAGAAAAAAGAACGCCCGTAGCCGCCTGTCCCCGACGAAGGAGGGGTCAGGCGGCTGTCGGGCGCACCTTATTCATGTTTTTGCGGACGATCGGAGCGTCCGAAGGACGCGGAGCCGTCCGTGGAAAAGCCCGAGGACCGGCAGTCGAGCGCAGCGAAGTCTGCCGGGACCGGGCAAAACAAAGGTGACTTCAGCTGGAGGGTCGTGCCTGTCGCCGCGAAGCGGTCGTCAGGCGCGGCCCGGAGGCAGGAAGGGAGCCCCTTCGGGGCGGACGGGAGCGCGTGTTAATCGCCCGACGGGGCGTTGCGAAGCGCGGCACCGCGGGCGATTGCAACCGCGAGGGAGGGCGGGGGAATACTGGGTGGCAGCGGTGCACAAAGCCGGTGAGGAGCGACGCTTCGGCGCGACCCCGGCGACTGCAACGCCACCACCATCCTCATCCGCCCGTCACGGATCGACGACAATGGCCACAATCCCTGTGTCGCAAGCACGGGTTTGTGGCCATTGTCGTGATGGAACTGTGGTTGTGGCCGCCTGTCCCGTAAGTGGCCGTTTCGGCCAGCTTACGGTAACTGAAGGTTGTCGGAAGTCTGGCTGCGGGGCAGGTGTCTTTCTGCCCGCAGCCAGGGTCCTGATCTTTCGATTTGGCCACACGCGGCGATGTCCACGCCTGCGCGCGCTTCGCGTGTCTGGGTTGGCGGGGACAGCGACGCCGAACGCGATGGGGGTCTTGACCTTTCGATTTGGCGACAAGTTAAGCCGTCCCCGCCTGCGACCGCTTCGGTCGCCCGTATTGGCGGGAACAGCGCCGCAGCCCGCGACGGGGGTTTTGACCTTTCGGTTTGGCGACAGGGTAAGCCGTCCGCGGCTGCGACCGTTTCGGGTGCCTGGGTTGACGCGGACGGCGAGGATGTCGGGATGGTTGGTCTTGACCTTTCGATTTGGGCACACGAGGCGATGTCCCTGCCTGCGGCCGCTTCGGACGCCTGGGTTGGCAGGGACAGCGCCGCCGATCGCGTTCCGGGACAGAAGCCCTACAGACGGGCGGAGCCTGGCCCTGGCCGCCTCGGGCAGGGAGGGGCGACGCATCCGATTTTGTTTCAGCAGCACGGCGAGGGGACAACATACCTGGTAAGGTGGAGGTGCCCCCTTAGCGCCCTCGGCGCGACAGGGGGATGCGCGCAATCGGCAAATAGGGAGCGGTAGCGACCGGGCAAGCGGAGCCGCCCGCAAGCGCCGTGTATCGGCGCTGAGGACGGCGGAGCGGGCCACGAAGCGCGGAGCCGATTAGCGAGCGAGCGTCCATACCCGGTGGTCAATCATCGCCGTTATGCAGGGATCTCAGATATGCGGTCTTCATGGGCATGGCGGAGTGAACGCCATATTTTCGGGCTTCGTAATTAACGGTAGAGACAACGCCCCTTTTGGATGGATCTCCCTGATCGCCGATGACAACGGGTTTTCCTTCGAGCTCCTTCTCCTTTTTTGCTCAACCGCGGCGAAGAAGGCGTCCATGTCGATATGAAGGATTCTCCTTTTCATGGACTGGCTCAATGACGGATCGCTCATTCAGTTCCAACCGGTATTTATTCTTGAATGATAGACATCAGAAGAGGGGCAAAGTAAATCATTGAAACGACAATACCACAAAGGCACATCCTGTCAATCCAGTGATTGCAAGGCCACTCATTATTGCTCTTGCGCATGAACCCTAAATATTTCTTGCGCTATTCGCGAATTGCGAATACATTGCGGCCATGAATCTTAAACCCCAGGACATATATATCCTCTTGAAGCTCGTCGTATTGGGTGAAAGCCAGTGGTCTTATGCATCCGTGGCCGGCGATCTGTTCATGAGCGCCTCCGAGGTCCATGCCGGTATCAAGCGCGCCGTTGCCGCACGCCTGATGCATTCGCAAAGAGAACGTCCCCTGAAAAAGTCATTGGAAGAATTTCTCATTCATGGCGTCAAATATGCTTTCCCACCGGAACACGGCGGGCTGACCCGGGGCGTCCCTACCGGATATGCAGCGCCGCCGCTCAAGGGCATCATTTCTCAGCCGAACGAACCACCCCCCGTATGGCCGGATCCGGAAGGCGACACCCGTGGTTATGAATTCTCGCCCCTGTACAAGACTGTCCCGAAGGCCGCGTTAAAAGATAAAATCCTTTACGAATTGCTGGCTATCGTTGACGCCATCCGCGACGGGAGAGCCCGCGAAAGGGAAATCGCCATCAAGGAACTCAGGGCGCGATTGGGATCAGGATGATCAATAACAAAGACATCAATATTCGGATGATCATCCATGTGGCCAAACGTCTTGGCAATCTGAGGGATAAGGTAGTTTTCGTCGGGGGGTGCGCCACAGGATTGTTCATTACGGATCCCGCCATGCCGGAAGTGCGGGCCACTCAGGATGTGGATGTCATTGTCGAGGTTACCTCACGGATGGAGTATTACCGGCTTGAGGAAGAACTCAGGAGCAGGGGTTTCAAACAGGATCTGAGTGAAAATGCACCTATCTGCCGCTGGCTGGTTGATGTGATCAAAGTCGATATCATGCCGACTCAGGAAGAGATCCTGGGATTCTCCAACCGCTGGTATCTACCTGCGATAAAGAACGCGGATCATATTAAATTGGAGAACGAACTGACCATCAAGCTTGTATCGCCCCCCTATTTCCTGGCAACCAAGATTGACGCTTTCAAAGGCCGCGGTGGCGGCGATTATATGGCCAGTCACGACATGGAAGACATCATCACGATCCTGGATGGCCGACCGGAAATCGTCTCTGAAATCAGAAGCTCATCGGATGATCTGAAAGATTTTCTATCACGAACATTCAGGATTCTTTTGGCAAGTGATGAATTCCTCGATTCAATTCCCGGCCATCTTTCGCCTGATCGGGCCAGCCAGACACGATTGCCTCTGCTCATCAAGAGATTGAGGGAAATAGCGGAGATGTCTGATTAGAAGAAATAAATGGTTGTGAAAATATTGTCACGAGATTAGTGTCATTTTAGAATACTTACAAAGTGATAGGGGCAGGCTACCATTGAGAAATGAACCCTTAGACGAGAACTCGTTGAAGATACTCAACGCCAAGGTCTATTCGCCTGCCGGTCGCTGCATCTATTGTGGAGCGACGGATAGCCTCGATAAAGAACACATCCTTCCGTTCGGTCTCAGCGGAACAGCGGTTCTTCCGAAGTCGAGCTGCCGCTCCTGTGCCTCTATCACCGGCGCTGTCGAACAAGACCTCCTCCGCGGATCGTTTTGGCCGGTAAGAATCTTTCGCGATCTAAAGTCGAGGACAAAGCACAAGGACGCTCCAACAACCTTTCCGGTTACGGTTGTTCGCAACGGGAAAGAGGAAGTGGTTCAGCTCAAGGTCGATGAGCTGCCAATCTTGCTTCACTTCCCACTCTTCGCCCCACCTGGGTACCTTTCTGAGGTCGCCTCAAATCCGGGCATCTCCATGACCGGCATTGCTACAGTCCTCTTTGGAACGCATCCCGCAATAACAGGCAAATCTCTCGGCGCGACTGAGATCCGCATTTCTGAAGACCACAAGCCGGTCGCGTTCGCGAGAATGATCGCAAAAATCGGCTACGCATTCGCCTGTGCCGAAGGAGCAATCAATGACTTACAAGGCGAACCTTTCGTCCTTCCGGCCATTCTTGGCAAGCCCGATGAAATTGGTCGATGGGTAGGAACGTTGACGAAGCCAATACAGGCTCATCCCGGTCTTCTTCATCGCATTGACATACACCACGAGTGGAAGCGGGAGTTGCTTTGCGCCGAAGTGCAGTTGTTCTCAGACTCCGAGACTCCGAGCTATGGGGTGATTCTCGGCAAGCTAAAGCCGAAGGTCGCCTAACCATTCCATCAAGCGAAATCTCTGAGAAACCGCTATGCATTTCGATGTTCCATTCAATAAGAACGACATAATAAGGGCCGATATGACACCAGTCACACCGCATATACTCGCGGATGCAGCCTTTGAAGGCATCCGTGCAATCTATACCTTTCAGAAGGTCTCCCTGAAGCCCTTGTTGCAAGGGCTTCTCAACCAGAACCCGAGGGAACAGGCTGTTGTAGGCTTTCACTACCGCATTGCCGCGTACCTGACCTCTGTTTACAAGCTTAATGGCCCAATACACTTCCAGACAATAGCAGCCTCAGCTCGGTCTCTTTTTGAGTTGGGCCTCGACATGGCGCTTTTCAGCAAAGACTCTACGGATGAATCCCTTAATCGCCTTTATGCCTTCACGCGCGTTGAACGATATCGAGCAGCAGGGAAACTCGTCCGCTTTTACTCCACTAAGCCTCTTTCTCCAGACATGGATCTCTCCATACAGCGGTCATTGTGCGCTGATCCAAAAGAAAAACTACAAGTGGAGGCGCTAGTCCTAAAATACTGGGGGCATAACCGTAAAGGGGATGTCTTGTGGCCCACACATTGGAGCAGTTTCCAGGAGGCGCGAGGTCGCGCTCGTCATGTCGGCGGCACCTGGGAGGAATGGTATGTATGCAACTACTATATGCTAAGTTGGCACATTCATCCAGGGATAACTGGCATAGCTGGTTTGCCCATGGAGGCATTCGACTACTTTACAATGGAAGCATTTCAACTCATTACTGATGTTGTAGTCGAGTCCTACAGGATACTTGGCCGAGAACTCCACCTATCTGATGCCATGCCCAGATGGGCAGACAGTCTCGCTTTCCTCGGTCGAGTCATTGGGATGACACTCGTCGATAAGCGTTTACAGCGCCTTGGGGAGCCACCCAGATTCCGGTACTTGGAAGAACATGAAAAAGATGTCGCCTAACAATCGCGTTTGATATGACTTTCGTTGTCAAATGTTAATAGAGGTAGTTTTATGGGGGCTTAGGTAGCGCTTCAGGTACAAACCGGCGGTCATCTGCTGCTGATTCTGCTGTGTTGTTTGCTCGGCCATTTCGCCATCGCCCGGACAGGAACTCCTCCGGAATGGAAGGATCACACGTCCTCCATTTTTTAGGTCTTGAAACCAAGGCTCTGGGAGCTGAAATTTCCCCTTGTCCAAGGACGTGGGCCGGTTTTAAAAACGGGACTGGCCTCCCTTGGACGGAGGCTGCCCCGTGTCGCATCTCCGACTCCCTTTTACCCAGAAGCGCCCCTCTTTGGCCCGTTGCCGCAGGATCGTCTTTTTCTCATCGGAGAGTTCCTTTCTTTCCGGGTGATCATCCAGCCACTTCTGAAGTTGCGGCTTCTCGATCTCATCAGGATCAAGTCCGGCGATCCCCTTTTTGACGATGCAGTTCCTTTGCAGCATCTCCGGATGGAAGTATCTGTCCGTCGGGGAGGCGCTTTTCGCAATCTTTCCCTGTTGCCTGATCCAGGGCAGATTGCCGAAAGTCCTGGACCGGCAGATCTCCTCGTCGGGATACCAGATGCCGTTCAGCAGGCTTGCCCGATCCAGCGGGCAGAGGGGGGCGCTGCATGTTTCATACAAACGACAGTCATCTTGGGTCATCTCTTCACCTCCTGCTCCAGTTTCCGGAGAAAACGGTCCACGGCGATCTTCCGCTTGATCGGCGGTTTCGGCGGGTCGTTTCCCTTCAGATTCTTCATGGCCCTGACGTACCCCTTGTCGATGCAGTGGATGATGTCATCGGCAAGGATTCCGTCGATGCCGTAGAGGGCAAAGAGCGCCTCCATGTAAAGGGCCATGTCGTAAAAGGTCTCCTGGATGACTTGGGCGGTGTTTGCCGGCTGATTGTCCATGGTCCACCTCCTGAAATGTTCTTCTACCCCTAATATGTCAGCGACCCCGCTCCAGGGGACAAAACCGATGAAAATATTTTTTTCAGCCGGGTCTATGCAAATTTTCTCTCTCTATAGCTCCTATAGCCCCTATAGCTCCTGTGTTCCTTGCCAACAGACGAACGGTGACGGATAGTCGGGCCAAACAGGGAGGCGACTTGTGGCGGAGAGAGACCGAAAAGAGACACATTCAGACCGGGGCGTGCAATTTTCTTTGACACGAATTGCCAGAAGCTGCCAGGAGCTGCCTCTCTACCTTGCCAACGGCGGCACGGTGATGGATAGTCAGGACAACACAGGGACGCGACTTATGGCGGCGGGAAACCGAAAAGAGACCCATTCAGACCGGAAGGGGCAATTTTCATTGTCTATAGCGTCTATAGTGTCCTGCGTTCTTAGCAAAATTTTGCTTTTTGTCATGTAATGGACCCATGCACGAGTGCCGATGTCCCCATGACGGGAAAAAACTTGCCGAAATCGCCAGACCGCCCTTGCAGACCATGACGGGCGAACAGCTCTGCGCCTGCGGCCGGTGGATCCCGGCGTCGATCTCGGTGGAGTGCGACCGGATCATCCGCGCCGTCAAATGCATCTGCGGATTCCAGAGCACCGGGGTCGCCGGATTCGTGGTCCGCATCCAGTGTCCCAAGTGCAAGCAGAACATCGATTTTTAGAGGCTCCAGAAGCCCAGTCAAAATAATTCATGAAAGGGTAGGCGCCGAGGCTCTCGAAGCCCATGCCGGAACGCACGCATGGGCTTTTCTTTTTCGAGAATCGAGGAGGAGCTCCGTTCGGAAAGGTTCGGACGGTATTATGAGGAGCTGAGGCTGGAATGCCCTTATCTCGCGCCATTTCCAGACCCCGCGTCGCTGCTCTCCTTTTTCCATGAAAGAAACAGGGATTACCCAACCAAGGATCTGGTCCTGGCCTTTCTGGTCGACGCATGCCGGCGGGGCGGTCATGACGGTCTGATGGCCGTTTT
>Ga0210051_1005045_pt1 | contig 12729 bp, 11 predicted proteins | sample CryGey092014_all_FD_185464 | JGI IMG/M metagenome (GOLD analysis project Ga0210051, IMG submission 185464) | Groundwater microbial communities from aquifer - Crystal Geyser CG23_combo_of_CG06-09_8/20/14_all (SPAdes) (version 2) | ecosystem: Environmental > Aquatic > Deep subsurface > Groundwater...
GAAAATTTAAAACACTTGGAATGGAAAAGGGGATTAAAACTATGATTGAAGCGCTGCCAATGCTTAGTAAAGATATAAAAATGGCCTTTATCGGCGGCGAAGATTCAGAAATTAGGGACTATAAATCCTTGGCTAATCGCTTCAATGTCTTGACGCAATGCCTATTTGTTGATTATCAGCCGCATGCCAAAGCGGTAAAATATATAAAAGCAATGGACGCTTTAGTGATTCCTTTTCCTAATAAGCCCCATTATGCTTTTTACGCTTCACCTTTAAAGCTTTTTGAGTATATGGCTTCTGGCCGGCCAATTATCGCCTCTGACCTTCCGGCTTTAAAGGAAATATTAAATGATAGAAATGCAATGTTTTTTGAGCCGGATAACGCTGAAGATTTAGCGCGGAAAATTAAGTTATTAAAGTCAAGTCAAACGCTTGGCAATCATTTAAGCCAGCAAGCCTTGGCCGATGTTAGAAAATATACTTGGCAAGAACGCGCAAATAGGATTTTAAAGTTTATAAAAGCCGATGATTAAACTTTCTGTTGTCCTGCCAACATATAATGAGGCTGAAAATCTTAAAATTTTAATTCCTCAAATAGAGGGAGAGTTTAAAAGCGTGTCTCTTGAAATTATTGTTGCGGACGATAACTCGCAGGACGGAACAAAGGAACTTTTAGGAACCTTAAACAATAATTTTAAAAACATTAAATTAATATCGCGGCCGAAACTAATGGGCATTGGTTCGGCTATTCGCGAGGGCTATAACGCGGCATCGGGGGAATATATTTTATCGTCAGACGCCGACTTGTCATTCGCTGTTGAAGATATGAAGCGGCTTTATGATAAACTTAATGAAGGATATGATCTGGTGATTGCTTATCGGCACGGTAAGGGTGGCGACTATGAAAGAAAATCATTATTTGTCAAAATTAAATATGTTTTTAGTTGGTTTGGGAATTTTGTGGTCAGGAACGTGAGCGGTCTCGGAGTTAATGACGTGTCGGCTAATTTCAGAATTATCCGTCATGACGCTTGGCATAAATTAAAAACTACTGAAAACACTAATTCGTTATTATTTGAAATGATTGTTAAAGCAAAAAGAAACAGCCTGAAAATAGCTGAGATTCCAATTACTTTTCACCAAAGAAAATTCGGAAAGTCAAAGCTTAATATGTGGAAAGAAGCGCCTAAATTTTTAATTAAATTTATTAAATATACATTTTTTGATTGAATCTGTTAAAAAACATTGGCCTGTTCTTATTTTAGCGTTGATTCTAGGCGCGTTAATGGTTTTGCCATTTTTTTATTTTCAATCAAAACTTGGTCCAAGTTTTCAAGGCGTTCTTCCGGAAATAGTAAACGACGAATTATTTTACTATGCCCGCATTAAAGACGTTGTTGATGATCATTCTTTGTTGGGCAACGCTTACTTAGCCGAGCATAAAAGCGCTTTGCCGCAGCAGGTATTTTTGGCGGAATACCTTTTAGCTCAACCAATAAAATTATTTAATCTTAATATTAACACGGCACACTTAATTTATAATTTCTTGTTCCCGGCCGTTGTTTTAATTTTGGCTTATCTTGCGTTATATCTAATTTCGAAATCCCGATTTTGGGCCATTATTTTTTCGCTATTTTTATTTTTTGGGCTGTATTTAATTGATTTTATCCGGCCAATAAGTCCTCAATTTAATTTCATATTTTGGCTGACGCAATTTATTTTTCTTTGGCTTTTAATCAGCCAGCGCGGATCAACTAAGTATTTATACGCGATTTTGGTATTAAATATTTTAAACTTCGGCCTGCTATTTTATATTTATGCTTATTATTGGACTTTTTACTTAATATTTTTCCTGATTTTTATCGCGTTTGATTTTGCCAGTTTCAAATACTTCCATAATTCCAATTATGGAAGTAAACAAATAATCAAAATTATTGTTGGCGGCTTAATTTTGGCGATTCCTTATTTTTATATAAATTACTTATCATCACAATTACCCTACTATACCGAGACGCTTACGCGCCTCGGAATGATTTATACGCGTTTTCCGTCAGGATTTCGGATAATATTTTGGAGCGCAATAGGTTTAGCAGCTTTTTGCTGGTTTTTGTGGAAAAAAATTATAAATTTAGATATTAAATCACTCTTTTTCATTTCCGGCATTTTGGCGAGCGTTATTGCGGTTAATCAGCATTTGATAACCGGTAAAAATTTTGAGTTTTCCAGCCATTATAGCATGGGCGCGATGTTTTTTCTGGTTTTTGCCGCGGCTTACTTATGGCAAAAGCTTAGAGAGCGGCAGAATAATTTAAAACTTTTATCCGCGAGTTTGACAGTGGTATTTATTTTCATCATTTTTTTGGGTGCCTTTTCTTATTTAAAGGTCTTTGCTCTTAACGAAGAGAGTATTTATATCCAAAATTATGCCGCGGTTTTTGAATGGCTGAATAAAAATACCCCAAAAGATTCGGTGGTTTACACTAATCCCGATTTATCAGGATTAATTCCGGTTTATACTGCCAATAATGTTTATTACGCGCGCGAAGCCAACCTGTTCTTTATTTCGGATAATGAAGTTTTGGACAGATTTGTCTTGAATAACTTTTTTGAGGATTTCAATAAAGATTTTATTATTGAAAACGTTCGCTCAATTTACGGCGTTAGATTTATTGATGTCTATGGCCATACGGTTCAGGGCAATAAATTAAGACGGCTTTTGGGTGTTAAGCCGGAACAGGAAATTTATTTGCCCGAAGAGGCCATTGAAAAAGTTATATCACGCGCGAAAGAATTACAGAGCGGGGATTTCATAAAAGAGTTAAAACAATTCAGGATTGATTATCTGATTTGGGACAAAAACAAAAATCCCGGGTGGAAAATCGATCCTAATTTTTTTAGCGAAATTTATTCTAAAAACAATACAATCATCTATCAATCCAAATAATGGCCTGATGTTTATTTGACCAACCTTCTAAATTATGGTATTTTAGTGAAATTATGAAGATATCATTTATCGTTCCGGCTTTTAATGAGGAAAAGGCCGCGCCGGAAGCGGTGCGCGGCTTACGGGATTTTTTATATGGCTTGAACGATATTGAATTTGAGATAATTGTGGTCAATGATGGGTCAACCGACAAAACTGCCGAGTTTTTAAGCCAAATACAAGGGGTTCAACTTGTTAGTCATCCTTATAACAAAGGTTATGGCGCTTCCCTTAAAACCGGCATAAAACACGCCCAATACGATTGGGTGTTTTTCTTTGATAGCGACGGCCAGCCAAGGCCGGGAGAAATTCCAAATCTTTTAAAATATGCCGGCGAGTTTGATATGGTTGTCGGCGCCAGAACCGAAATGAACGCTCCTTTAATAAGACAACCCGGACGAAAATTTTTGAATTTTATGGCAAATTATCTAGCCGAGAAAAAAATTCCGGATATTAACTGCGGTTTCAGACTTATTAAAAAATGTGAAATTGAAAAATTTTGGCATCTTTTACCCGAATCCTTTTCATTAACAACTACGATCACTTTGGCATTTTTAAAATCAGGCCTTAATGTTAAATATGTTCCAATCACGCCAAATAAAAGGGCCAGCGGTAAAAGCATGGTAAAATCCAAGCACGCTATCAGAATGTTTTTCTTAATTTTTCGGACCATTATCCTTTTTTCTCCGCTAAGGGTTTTTATACCGGCAGCCGGTTTCTTGTTCTTGCTCGGAACTGCTTCTTTTATTTATGATTTAAGCCGTTTAAATCTTGGCGACACAACGGTTTTGCTTTTTGTTTCTTCTTTAACTATTTTTCTTTTCGGCTTGATGGCCGACCAGCTTTCAGCCATCCGTCGCGAAATCCACGATTAATAAATGTTTAATATTTTAAAAACTTTAAAAAAACTTCCAGTTGATTTTAACCAGTATGAAATGCGCGAAAAAACAAAGGGCAAACTTATTGCCCTTGACTTGGTTAAAAATGGTGAAGGAAAAACAGCTCTTGATTTGGGATGCAGAGATGGCTATTGGTCTAAAAAATTGGAAGAACTTGGTTATAAAGTAACTGCGGCTGATATTAAATCTGACTATCCAGGATGGCAATTTGTTGATGCAGATAAAAAACTGCCGTTTGCGGATGATTATTTTGATTTAATCTGGTCAAGCGAAGTACTTGAGCATTTAGATAATCCGAAATTCAGCGTTTCAGAAATGAAGAGAGTTTTAAAATCGGGCGGCAAAATTATATTGACCACTCCGAACTCAAGCGTCTGGCTTTTCAGAATTTTTAATTTTTTCGGTATTCCAGCTCAAAAACTTCAACAAGGCGGACATAAACATTTTTTTTCCATCGGTGACATAAAAACAATTTTTCCCGAAAGCAAAATCTTTGGTTTTTTCCCTTATTTCATTTTGAAATTCAGAATCTCAAATTTAAAACTTATAGATTTTTTATCGCCGGTTTTTGTTATTCGTGAGGAGAAATAACTGAAAATGTTTTTCCAATTTTTTAAATACGGCGTAGGCAGCATTTTTACTTACTTTTTTCTTTTTTCGGGAGTTTACGTTCTTACCGATATTGTTGGCATTAAAGCTAATATTTCTTATGCGATTATTTTGACTGCGACTTATATTTTAAATTACTTTCTCGCTATTTGGTTTGTATTCTCTAAAAATTATTCCATGCGCAGTATGATTTTATTTGCAGGCTACATCTTACTTTTTTGGGTTTTAAATAATCTGTTTTTTAATGCCTTTTTCAGATTCACCAATTTGAATTATCTTTTTATCACCCTTATAAATATTATAATTTTTGCGCCGATAAGATTTCTTACTTTAAGACATACTGTTTTTAAATCTTAATGATTGTCTCACATAGAAAATTTATTGTAATTTTATTTTTTGTTGCTTTAGCGAGCGGATTTTTTTGGAATCAGAAAATATTCGGCCAGCCGATTGGCGGAGATCAAATACTTTATGATTCGGCGGCGCAAAATCTTCAACAAGAAGCCGGCATTGAGCCGCTTTATCCGCTGTTTTTGGCGGGGATTTATGGTGTTTTCGGGCATAATTACGATGCGGTAAGAGTTGTTCAGATCATTCTTTTTGCCTTAACGGTTGTTTTTGTTTATCTTTTGGTTGAAAAAATTTTTAATAAAAAAATCGCCGTTTGGTCGTCTTTGGCAACTGCGTTGTTTTACGGACTCGTCAATCAAGCGGGAAATATTGCAACGGAAACACTCTTTACTTTTTTGATTGTCTTTTTCATTTACACGCTTTATAAAGCGTCTTTTGGGGGCGAAAATGTTTGGATTGGAATAGCGGGCATTGCTCTGGGCCTCGCGGCTTTAACGCGGGGGATTGTTCAATTTCTGCCAATTATTATAGTCGCCAATGTTTTTATTTTTCATTACGGAAAATTGCCAATAAAAAAGATTAGTTTAGCGGCCGGAATTTTTATCGCCGGTTTCTTATTGGTTTTGATACCATGGGTCGCGAGAAATCGTTTAACTAATGTCGGCGCCGCAATCGCGCCGCGGGGAGGCGAGATTTTACTGGCCCGCGTTGAGTTAATGGAAAATCTTTATGCTAAATATCCAGCTCATTTCATCGGCCATCTTTTTGGATACTATTTTTCCCAAAAAATTTATCCCGATGTCAGCTCGACGGTTTTCCGGGAGACGCCCATTACCGAGCAAAGAGTCGGCAATTTACTCAAAGAGGGCAAAAGTTATGCGGAAATTGACAGGATTTTAACGGTAGAAGCGAAAAATAAAATTTTCGGCGCGCCCCTTAAATACGTTTTAATGTCTGTTTTGGATTTTATCAGTTTTAACAGCCCGATTATTCCGCGCGGCTCGCTTTGGCAGAATACCCTAACCATTCATACAATGTTTGCCGAAGGGCGGCACCCAGAAATTCTCGCTTGGAAAAAAACAATAATTATTTTGGCAATACGGTCAATATGGTTTATCTTTCTGTTTTTTGTTATTTATGCGCTGGCGAAGAATATTAAAAATTGGGGAAAATTCGGCTGGATTTTTTTGATTATTATTTACTTTAATCTTGTTTACAACGCGGTTCACGCCATTCCGCGCTACGCCTTGCCCATTTATCCGTTTTATATTATATTAGCCATTGTTGGATTAAATACTTTTTATGGTAAAAACAAAAAATAAAAAGGCCTTGATAACAGGGATAACGGGGCAAGATGGTTCATATCTTACCGAATTCTTGTTAAAAAAAGGTTATGAAGTTCATGGCATAATACGCCGCTCCAGTACTTTTAACATTGAAAGAATTAATCATCTTTTGGAGTATCCTCGTAAAGTAAGTAAGAGCGATAAAATAATTCTCCATTTCGGCGATCTTGCAGATGCAACTTCCCTAAATAATGTTTTTATTAAAGCCGCGCCTGATGAAATTTACAATTTAGGCGCTCAATCTCATGTGAGAGTAAGTTTTGATATTCCTGAATATACCGCCGAAGTAACCGGGCTTGGAACACTGCGCATGCTTGAGGCTATGAGACTGTATTGTCCAAAAGCAAAATTTTATCAGGCGTCTTCTTCAGAAATATTTGGAAATGCGAGGAAAGTGTCTCAAAGTGAAAATACGCCATTTAATGCCCAGAGCCCTTACGGTATCGCCAAGGTTTTCGCTCATGAGACCGCTTGCCGCTATCGCGACGCATACGGATTATTCGTTGCCTGCGGTATTTTATTTAATCATGAATGTTTAACTGCTCAAACTCCAGTTATTTTAAAGATTAATAATTTGATTGATATTGCGGCTATTGAGGAAATTATCCCTCATCGCGAAAACCCTCGCAGTGGAAAAAAATATTCTACCATAAATCGTGGGAATTTGGAAGTTTGGGATGGAGATAAATGGACTAGAATAAAGACTTTAACGGCTACCTGGAATAATGCTAGCTCTTCTAATGATAAAAAGGTGAAAAGGGTGGTTTCTAGGGGTGGATATTATGAGGCAACGGCAAATCACATTTCTTTTTTAAATGGCGAAAAAGAGATTGAAACAGAAAAACTCAAAATTGGCGACAACTTAGAATTGAAATCTCTTCCCGATCTTAATAAAAAAACAATTGTTAGCTTAGAGGAAGCAGAGTTTTTAGGAATGATGGCGGCTGATGGTTACATAAGCGCTGATGGTAAAGGAAGATTTATAAATAATGATAAAAATTTAAGAAAAAGAATTGATGGATTATGGCAAAGTATTGCCGCTGGTTATAGCCGCGAAGGCAAACATCCAAGCGGTTTTAATAAAGGAAGAAATGTTTATTCTGTTGAATTTGCGGGGAATCGTGATTATCTTAGGTTGATACACAAAGAAATCTATAATCAAAAATTATTTAAAAAAGTGCCTCGGCGAATTTTAAATACCGATAAGCCTGCAATTATCTCTTTTCTAAAAGGATATAATAGGTGTGATGGGTTAAAAGGCGGCCGTCAGAAAACAGAGTTTAAGTCATTTACTACCAATTCAACGGTTTTGGCTACAGGATTATGGTATTTAGTAGATAAAGCGATGGGGTTAAGAATCACTCTTCATCCAGAGTTTAGGGAAAATTACTTGTATTTTCATCTAAATATAAATTCTGATAATAAGTCTCGAAGTGGAAAACATCTTAAACGTGAAATTTCTGAAGTTAAAATGATAAAAAGTCATCATTATACGGGATGGCTATTTGATTTAGAAACAGAAAGCGAGACCTTTTCTGCCGGCATAGGACTAACTTGGGTACACAATTCTCCGCGGCGCGGCGAAAATTTTGTTACCCGAAAAATTGCGCAAGGAGTTGCCAGAATTAAAGCCGGGCTTCAGGATAAAATTTATCTTGGAAATTTAAATGCTAAACGCGATTGGGGTTACGCGCCGGAATTTGTTGAAGCGATGTGGCTGATTCTTCAGCAAAAAAAGCCCGATGATTTTGTCATTGCTACCGGCGAAACTCATACTGTAAGAGAATTTATTGAAGAAGCATTTAAAATTGTCGGTATTAAAAATTGGCAAAAATATATTGACATTGACGAACGTTATTATCGTCCGAATGAAGTTAATTTGCTTTTGGGTAACGCGTCTAAAGCCAAGCGCGTTTTAGGATGGACTCCAAAAGTTAAATTCAAAGAATTGGTTGAAATTATGATGGAGGCGGAATTGAAAAATGTTAAAAAATAAAAAATCCAGAAAAAAAATTCCTGTTTCTGCCCCAGACATTGGACCGCTTGAAAAGAAATACGTGGCCGAAGTTATGAATTCGGGGTGGGTTTCATCGGTTGGTCCAAAGGTTAAAGAATTTGAACAATTGTTTTCTAAATTTGTTGAGACTAAATACGCCATTGCCGTTTCTAATGGTACGGTAGCTTTGGATTTAGCTTTGGAGGCCTTAGGTATAGGTGAGGGCGACGAAGTGGTTGTACCGACTTTGACTTTTGCTGCCACCGTTAATTCCGTGATTCATCGAGGCGCCAAACCGATTTTTGTTGATTCATCTCTTTATGATTGGGACATGGATCCACAAAAATTGGAATCGGTAATATCTAAAAAAACAAAAGCAATTATCGTTGTCCATCTCTACGGTATTCCGGCACAGATGGTAAAGATAATGGAAATTGCTAAACGCCATAAGCTTTTTATAATTGAGGACGCGGCCGAAGCGCATGGCGCTTTATACGGAAAAAAGATGGTCGGCTCTATTGGCAATATCGGTTGTTTTAGTTTTTTTGCAAATAAGGTTATAACGACCGGAGAAGGCGGAATGTGCGTTACCAATAGCAAAAGGCTTTATGAAAAAATGAAACTTATTTATTCTCACGGCGCGAAGCCCAATAAATCGATATATTATTTCCATCCCGTTATCGGTCATAATTTTAGGATGACGAGTATTCAAGCAGCATTGGGCATCGCCCAACTCAAGAGAATAAAACAATTCTTAAAAACGCGCGAGATACATGAAAATTTATATCGCCGATTTTTAAAAAATATTCCGGGAATTAAATTTTCCCCAAGACCTTCGGGTGTTAAGCCCATTTACTGGATGCATAGTATTTTACTGGATGGCGCTTCGGTGGATAGAAAAAAATTAATAATGGCATTGAAAAAACAAGGAATAGAAACAAGGCAATTTCTTTATCCGATTCACAAAATGCCCTATTGCCTAAAATATGCCCAAGGTTTATTCCCCGTTTCAGAATATTTATCTAAAACAGGCATCAATCTTCCTTCTGGTGTCAGTTTAAGGGAAAAAGAAATTATTTATATAACAGATGTGATTAAAAAATTTGTAAAAAAAGCTATTTAGAATTATGAAAGTGTGTTTTATTGCTCATAATTTGGACATCGGCAATGGCGACGGAAGGTTCGCCTATTCTATGATTGAGTCGCTTCAACGCGATTTTGGCGTCAAAACAATAGTTTTTGTAGAACGGGGACAGGAGGAATTATTGGGGGCAAGGGCGTTCTTGTATTCTAAAGGCATAATTAGAAAATTTATTTTAAATCCGATTATTATCGCCGGAGTAATAAGGAATCAGAAAATTGATGTTATTCACGCCTTTGATGCTTGGCCTAGGGGTGTCTGGGCTTTTTTTACACATTTATTAACTGATATTCCTTTTGGAATGACTATTTATGCTACATATGGCACCATGCCGCTAACAAAACTTTTTAAAGGTTTTTTGTTAAGATTAGCGTATAAAAAAAGCGCGCTTAACGCGGCGATTAGTCAAATTACCGCGGAAAGAATAAAAAAACTCGCACCAAGGGTGGAAATTAAAGTTATTAATCAGGGAATAGATTTCAAAAAATATCAGGGGCAAACTTTAAATCAGAGGATTGTTTCTAATCCCTATATTCTTACTGTGGCTTATATGAAGCCGAGAAAAGGATATCACTTTGCCATACCGGCGTTTGCCGAAATTAAAAAAATATTTCCGGAACTCAAATATGTCATTCGGGCGGCCGAATCAGATGGTAAATATTTTGCGAAAATAAAAAATATGGCTTCTAATTTGGGTGTTGATAAAGATATAATATGGCTGCCTCGTTTGGAAGAATCGGAACTTATAGATATTTATAAAAATGCCGAAGTTTTCTTTTTTCCAACATTATATTCAGACACTCTTTATTTTGAAGGATTTGCGGCAACGCCTCTTGAGGCGCAGGCCTGTAGTGTTCCGGTTGTTAAAACAAGAATGAACAGCCGGGGGATCGGGGAAGAAATAATAGATAATAAAACCGGATTTTTATTTGAAGAGGGCAATGTCAGTGAGGCAGTAGGAGCTCTAAAAAGACTTCTTGGGGATAAACAGCTTCGCAATGAGTTCTCAAAAAATGCTTTGGAGTTTGCCAAATCCTTGGATTGGTCCGTAAAAGTAAAGGAATATATAGATATATGGAAGAAAATAAATTAAAAATAGACATTGGTTGCGGAAAAAATAAAAAAGAGGGATACATAGGCATTGATATAGACCCGGAAAGCAACGCCGATGTCTTTGCGTCTGCGCTGAATCTGCCATTCGACGACAACAGCGTTGATGAGGTTCATTCGCGCCATATGGTTGAGCATCTTAATCCTGATGAAGCGGAAAAATTTTTCAATGAAATTTATAGAGTACTTAAAATCGGCGGTGAGGCGGATTTAAAAATAGATTGCGATTGGAGTAAAGGAAGATTGCTAAAAAAAGATCTCGCGCATAAACACAGGTATTCTTCTAAAGAAATAAAAAATTTTGTTAAGAAATTCAGTAAATTTAATGTAAAAAAAATATTCTATCTTTCCGACCATACCATAAGGAATAAAATCTCCGTTCGGTTAATAAAATAAACATTCAGCATATTATGAAAACGATTTTTATTCCAATTTTTCAAAGTTTCATAGCCAGAAGCATCCTGGATTCAGATGCTTTTAAAATTTTAGCTGGAAAACCGGATATCAAAATAATTATTTTTGCGCCTGGTTATAAAAAAGATTTTTATAATGAGAATTTTGGAAGTTCTAACGTAATTATTGAAAGCGTTGAAGATAAAAAACTCAAGGATCTTTCTGGGACTATCTTTCATAAAATTTCCGTTGGTCTGCTTCCGACATATTACGTAAAATACCGCCAAAAAATAAAATTTTTAGACGGCCATTATTTAAGTTTTTTTATAAATGCTTTTATTACCTATGTTTTTGGTCCGTTCAAATGGGCGCATCAGTTATTTCGATTGTTTGACCGGGCTTTTACCCCGACGACATTATTTGACGGGTTTTTCGAAAAATATAATCCTGATTTAATTTTTTCTCCGGATATTTTCAGTCCATCTGATGCGGTGTTTCTTCTTTCGGCAAAGAGACATAAAGTAAGGTCAATCGGCATGGTTCGTTCCTGGGATTGCACGACAAATAAAAATTTGTTGAGAGTTTTGCCCGAAAAAATTATTACAAACAATCAAAATGTCAAAAATGAGCTTATTAAATATCATGATGTGTCCGATGAAAACGTCAAAGCCGTCGGTTTTCCCCAATTTGACCCTTATTTAACCGAGAAGCCGGATTCAAAAGAAGAGTTTTTCAGCCGTATTGGCGCTGATTTGAAAAAACGGCTAATACTTTTGGCGTTGCCGGGTGATGCCTTATCAGACATTGATTGGCAGTATTTGGATATTTTAGATAAAGCTATTCAAAACGGTCAAATTCCTTCTGATATCTTTTTTTTGGTCAGCACGCATCCTCAAAGTACGTCCGATTTAAGTAAGTTTGACAATCATCCGAATTTTATAATTAAACAGATAGGAACGCGCTTCGGCAATAACCACAAAGCAACGGAGGTTGATAGGGAGGCGACAAAACAATTAATTAATTTTATTTATCACTCGGAAATCGTTATTACGGTTAATGCCTCTTTAGTATTGGATGCGGTAATTTTTGACAAGCCGCAGATTATGCTCGGCTTTGATGGATATGAAAAAAGGCCTTTTTTAAAAAGTGTCAGGCGATATCAAAAAGAAGACAATATGGATGGATTTGTTAAAACCGGCGCGGCGCGGGTTGTAGAAAATCCTGTGGAATTAATTAGTCGGATAAATAAATATTTGAAAAATCCCCAGATTGATTCGGGAAACCGCGACAAAGCCAGAAAAGAAATTCTTCTGAATCCCGACGGAAAATCCGGCGAAAGAATTGCTGATAAGATTCTAGATTTTTTAATTAAATAAAAAACCGCCGTAAGAGTTTCATTTAATGCTATTCATACGATCGTAAGAATAGCATAAACTATAATTCATTGGTTTTGTTTCAGGCGCTTGAATTTATTTTCCGTTAGCGCCCACTCTTCTGGAGTGTTGATATCGGCGTCATAAAAATCGCTCATTTTGTATAATTCCTGTCTTTCGCCCCAGAGAGTCGGGGGTTTTTTATATAAGTTTTTGGAATTTATAACAAAAATAATGTCGTTTTTAGTATAATATTTGGGAAGAAGCTGCCGCTGGTGCGGGATATTTTTTATATTTTGTCCTTTGGCATTAATAAGAGTTCCCGGCTGTTTTTTTGACGATTCAAAAACCCAATAAGGATTGTGGGCCGCCGGCAATTCTGAAGCAGCGACTACACAATCGGTTTTTTTTTCTATTGCCAATTTTACCGCTTCGTCAATGTGTTTTGCGGCGCGAAGCGGATTAGTTGGAAGAAGCCAAGCAATATAATCGGTATCATAATTTTCATTTTTTTTCAGCCAGTCAACA
>Ga0210051_1005046_pt1 | contig 12729 bp, 12 predicted proteins | sample CryGey092014_all_FD_185464 | JGI IMG/M metagenome (GOLD analysis project Ga0210051, IMG submission 185464) | Groundwater microbial communities from aquifer - Crystal Geyser CG23_combo_of_CG06-09_8/20/14_all (SPAdes) (version 2) | ecosystem: Environmental > Aquatic > Deep subsurface > Groundwater...
TTATTTTTTATAGCCCGCCCGATAATAGACTCATTCAAATATGAATCAAATATGTCCGGGAAAATTGTAATTATATGGAAACGCATAAAATCATAATAACACAAAAACAAAAAATCCTCCGATTTTGGTTGGAGAATTTTTTGTTTTAAAATTTAAATTCCTTTCAAATCTTCCATGACCAAACCCGATTATTTCAGCCATTCTTCTTTTAACATACCAGACTGTAAAATTATTCCTTTTAGAGTTCTTGGCTTTATTGTTTTACTGCTATGAAAGGGCACGCATACGTGCCTAAGAATCTTTCCATAGTGACCAATATAATAATAGTGGCTACCGTTTGTATAGTTAAGCTTAAAGTTGTGATTTTTAAGAAATCTATCAACATCTCGAAAAGTCCAGTTAAATAATTTATTAGGCATTACACTGTGGAGACACCATACATATCAATTAGGAAAGGTGATTTTATGGGTTTCGGGGAATTTAAATTCTTCCAAAGTTTTTCATACTCAGGATCAGATTTTTGATTTAATGGATAATATCTAGCCCCTTTTAATTTTTTAGACGATTGCACATATCCGTTTACTGCTTGTAATAGATTCATAAAAGCAAGTTTTGGATCATCGCTAGATTCCACAATATTAAACTCCAAAGCAACCGCATACCATGTGTCGCCATCGCGAAAAACTATGTGCCTAAACTTTCCCTTCTCTGGAGTATTCATATTCCTAGCATAACATAACTAGTTTTTTCTATCAAGCATAAAAATAAATAGCAAAAAGCCATTTAATAAAAGAATTTTTTGACTTATTCTTTATCGCCCGCCCGATAATAGACTCATTCAAATATGAATCAAATATGTCCGGGAAAATTGTAATTATATGGAAACGAATAAAATCATAATAACACAAAAACAAAAAATCCTCCGATTTTGATTGGAGGATTTTTTGTTTTGAAATTTAAATTCCTTTCAAATCTTCCATAGCTTGATCAACAGTTTTTGTTGAACTTGAGCTTGGAGGAACTCTTTCGCTTCCCTCTGGTTCGTTTATCTTCAGATTCACGCGGGCATTATTTTTCATGCCGATGATTCTTAGAAGAGTGCGGATGGCCTTGGCTGTATTCCCCATTCTTCCAATAATCTTGCCCATATCGGCAGGATTAACGGTAAGACTGATGAGCACGCCCATTTCATCAACAGAACGATCAATCTTCACATCCTTCGGATTATCAACGAGAGCCTTTACTACATACTCAAGAAAATCCTTATCAGCGTCTTGCATAGTGTTCAGAATAAATATTTTTAATCAATGCAGTGTTACGACCAATAACTGCTTACAGAATATTATATACGATTATTTTTTAGCTTTCAACTCCTTTCTCTTAAGCGTAGGCTTTTTTCTTGGCAATACATTTATTTTTTTGCCTTCTATGACTTTCTGGTGTACCAAAAAGTTGTGTATAGTGTCGGAAAGTTTTGCGCCTTTGGAAACCCAATATTTTATCCTTTCGGCTTCAAAATCCGTTTTACCGGATTTAGGATTGTAAGTGCCGACAATTTCCAAGAACTTTCCGCTTTTAGTGCTATTTTTTGAGTCGGTCAAAACCACTCGAAAGGCTGGATCATTCTTTCTACCTATTCTTTGCAATCTTATTTTTAACATATTCTTATATTAGCATAAAGATTTTAAAAGGCAAATATAACGTAACGGTTTAATAGCTTACCTAACACAAGCCAATTTATGCAAGTTTTTGCAAAAAAACTATTATCAAGAATTAATAATGAGCAAGGACTCCCCTTGCTCAAATTTTATAATAATTTATAATTAAAATATATGTATAGAAAAACACCATTTGTTGAAAATGAACATTACCACATATATTCCAGAGGAGTTGAAAAACGCAAAATATTTCTTAATACAAAAGACTATAATCGTTTTGTAGCTCTTTTATATATTATGAATCAAAATGCTTCATTTAGAATGGATAATTTTTTACGAGAGAGTAAAAACGATTTAAAAAATATTTTTAAAGAAAAAAGAGAGAAAACTCTTGTGTCTATTTTAGGTTATTGTCTTATGCCAAACCACTTTCATTTAATTTTACATGAAAACACAGAAGGAGGCATAAGTAAGTTTATGGCAAAACTCTTAACTGCTTATTCCATGTATTTTAATACAAAATATCAACGAAGTGGTCCCCTGTTTACACGACCATTCAGGTCAGAACATATTGAAAATGAATCACAGTATATGTATATATTCTCTTATGTACACCTTAACCCTATTTCAATTTTTGACAAAAAATGGAAAGAAGAAGGGATAAAAAATAAAAAAGAAGCTGAAGATTTTTTAGAAAAATATCAATTATCAAGTTATCAAGATTTTCTTAATAAGAATCGTCCAGAATCAGCGATAATTGATTTTTCTCTTATCCCAAAATATATAAAAGATGAAAAATTAAATTTTAAAACATACGAAAAATCATTTTGTGAAAACAAAAATTTTGAGAAAATGTAAAATTTAAACAACTTGAGCAAGGACTCCCCTTGCTCAGCTTTATAATATGTTATATTTAAAACTAATGAGCAAAAAAACACACAAAATAACTAATAAATTAGAAGGTGTCATTTCTATCTCTTCCAAAGGAACTGGATATGTCAAAATTGATGAATACAAAGAAGATATAGAAATCGATTTCAGACACTTGAATACATCCTTGCATGGAGATAATGTTGAAATAATAATTCATCCTAAAATACATGACCGCATCACAGGAGAAGTAATAAAAATACTATCACGCGCAAAAAATGGTTTTGCCGGAGTTCTAGAAGAAGAAAATGGAATACTTTTTCTCAAACCAGATGATACAAAAATGTATACGGATATTTTGATTCCAAAAGAAATGAGCAATAAGGCAAAAGTTGGAGATAAAATTTTTGTTAAAATAATTTCTTGGAAAAACTCTGAAAAAGCGCCGGAAGGAAAAGTAATAAAAATTTTAGGCAAAATGGGGAATAATGACGCAGAAATGAATGCAATAGCCATGGAAAAAGGTTTTGATTCAAACTTGAATGAAAAAACAATTAAAGAAGCTGAAAAAATAAAATTAAATGGAATTAAAGAAAAAGATTATTATGAAAGACGAGATTTTAGAAAAACACTCACTTTCACTATAGACCCAAGCGATGCAAAAGATTTCGATGATGCTATATCATTCCGCCAACTCCCCTCCTTCAAAGACAAGGAGGGGGCTGAGGGTGGTGGCGATGAATATGAAATAGGAATTCATATTGCTGACGTTTCATATTATGTAAAAAATGGAAGCGAACTTGATAATGAAGCAAAAAACCGAGGTACATCTGTATACCTTGTTGATCGGACAATATCAATGCTCCCAGAAGCGCTTTCAAATGATCTATGCTCGCTTGTGCCAAATAAAGACAGGCTCACAATGAGCGCTGTTTTTATTATTGATAAAAATGCAAAAATAAAAAGCGAGTGGTTTGGACGCACGGTTATTCACTCACAAAAAAGATTCACTTACGAAGAAGCTGAAGAAACAATTAAAAAACCAAATTATAAATTTCACAAAGAGCTTTCTATTTTAAATAACTTAGCAAAAAAACTGACAAACGAAAGATTTTTAAAAGGCGCGATATCACTTGACCAAGAAGAAGTAAAATTTGTATTAAACGAAAAAGGAGTTCCGATAAAAGTGACAAAAAAAGAACGCGGAGATTCTAATAGACTAATTGAAGAATTTATGCTTTTGGCAAATAAAAAAGTTGCAGAAAAAATTTCTAAAGGCATTAAAAAAGAAGGAATATTTGTGTATCGCGTGCATGACTTGCCAAGCGAAGAAAAAATGGCAGATTTAGCATTCTTTTTAAGAAGCTTAGGACATAAAGTATCATTAAAAAATGGAATTATACCTTCTAGCGAAATAAATAAAATATTAAAAGATTTAGAAAATGCTAAGGACAGTGCAAAAGACACGATTCATCGCGCAGTCATACGTTCTATGGCAAAAGCGATTTATTCCACAAAAAACATCGGCCACTACGGGCTTGCATTTGAATACTATACTCATTTCACTTCCCCGATAAGAAGATATCCTGACATAGTTGTTCATAGGCTTTTGACAGATTATCTTTCTGGCAAAAAAATCGGCATGGAAAAATGGCAATTTTATGAGGAAATTTCAAGAAAAGCATCGGAACAGGAAAAACGCGCATCTGATGCTGAGCGGTCTTCAATAAAATACAAGCAAGTTGAATATATGTCATCTCGTATTGGCAAAAATTTTGAAGGAATTATAAGTGGTATCACTGAATGGGGCATTTATGTTGAAGAAAAAGAAACAAAATGCGAAGGCCTTGTAAAAGTGCGCGATATGAATGATGACTTTTATATTTTAAATGAAAAGAAAATGGAACTTGTCGGAAAGAAAAAGCATAAAAAATATCAACTAGGCGGCAAAATAAAAGTAAAAGTAAAAAATGTCGATCTAGAGCGAAAAACAATAGATTATGCATTGATATGAGCCAAAATTTAAAAATAAAATTAAAATATATTTTTTGGATAATATTTTCAATTTCGGTTGGTATTTTTTTGGCTTTTGTAGGCATCAAAACCGCCGGCTACGAAAGGGCTCCTAAAATTAAAACTTTTGACACGATTGTGCAAGAGCCGGAAAACAGCGAGCCGAAATATTTCTACTTCATTAAGGATCCGAATCAGAAGCCAAAAGTTTCGGCCGAAACCTATCTTGCAGGCGATCTGGACACTGGAGAAATAATCCTGGCAAAAAACAGGGATCAGAAATTTCCCATTGCTTCAGTATCAAAACTTATGACAGCGGTAATTGTAGAAGACATTCAAAATAAAGAAAAAATAGCAAAAATATCAAAAAAAGTTTTGGCAACATACGGCAAAAATGGAAATCTACGCTTGAACGAAAAAATCAAAATAGGCGACCTGATTTATCCCCTTTTGCTTGAATCAAGCAACGACGCGGCGGAAGCCATCGCCGAACAGTCCGGCCGGGATATTTTTATAGAAAAAATGAATGAAAAATCGGAAGATTTAGGGTTATTCTCAACCTCGTTTTCAGACCCAACCGGATTATCGGAAAATAACCAATCCACGGCCATTGATCTTTTCAAATTTGCAAAATATTTAAAATTAAATAATCCGGATCTTTTGCGAATAACAACTAAAAAAAGTTTCAGCAACAAAATACACACTTGGTTCAACAACAGCCAGTTCCTGAATTTTCAGGAATATATAGGAGGAAAAAGAGGATTTATAGACAAATCCAAACAGACGGCCTTGTCTGTTTTTTCAGTCCCCATCAGCGAATCCGGAACGCGCAACATCGGAATAATAGTATTAAGAAGCTCTGACAGATACAAAGATGTCAGCAATATTTTCAGCTATTTGAAAAAAAATGTTTATTACGGAAGGGAGATTGATGCAAATATGGCTTGGGTCAAGCAAAAAGAAGGCATGGAAGAGGCAGAGCCGACTTTTGCAACTCTTTTGTTCGGTGGAGACATAATGCTTGACCGTGGGGTGAAAAACTCTGTCATAAAAAATTTCAATGGCGACTATTCTATATTGTTTGAAAATCTTGATCTTCTAAAAAATGCAGACATCGTTTTCGCTAATCTAGAAGGTCCAGCGTCGGATCAGGGCGAGGACAGAAAAAATTTATATTCATTCAGGATGGATCCGTCCGTCATACCGGCATTGAAAGGCGCAGGGTTCAGCGTGCTTTCAGTTGCCAACAACCATGCTGGCGACTGGGGACGTGAAGCATACAGCGATACTTTGATGCGTTTGAAGGAAAACGAGATTTTTTATGCCGGAGGTGGAATAAATTCTGGAGAAGCAGAACAGCCGATAATTATAGAAAAATATGGAATAAAAATAGGATACTTGGGATTTTCTGATGTCGGGCCGAATATGAAAGCAAATGAGAATCAAGCAGGGCTTCTTCTTGCAGATAATCCGCATTTTGACGAGATAGTGCAGAACGCTTCAAAGCAAGTTGATTATTTAATAGTTTCGTTTCATTTCGGTAAAGAATATAAAACAGAGCATAATGACAGGCAAGAATTTTTAGCGCATAAAGCGATAGACAACGGCGCAAAAATAGTCATCGGCACGCATCCGCATGTAGTGCAAGATACTGAAGTTTATAAAAATGGCTTTATCGCCTACTCTTTGGGCAATTTTATTTTTGACCAATATTTTTCGGAAAATACTATGAAGGGAATGCTGCTTGAAATAAAGTTAAATAAGAGCGGGGCTATAATAATCAAAAAAAATACTGTCAGCTTAAGCAAAGTTTTCCAACCGGAAAAAATAATAAAAGGCAAAGAAGAGAAAATAGATTTTTAAAAAATAAAAAAACGCAGATTTCTCTGCGTTAAATTAAAATACTAGATAAAATAGGAACCCACCTATCAACATAGGCAAGCATTCCTATAAAAACTAGAAATGCTAACACTATCCCCAAAACTGTTCCATTAAAAGATGAATCAGTTTTTTCTTCTTCTTTTACTTGTTTCTGTTTAGAAATAAGAAATTGAAAATTTTGATTTTTCATTTTTTTTTGTTTTTAATTAATACTAAATTCTAAAAAGATTATATACTATATATAGTATAAAGTCAATAGCTATAAAATCCTTAATTTGCAATAGCCGTTGCCTCTTCAAACTTGACAGAGAGGAGCTTAGATGCTCCATCGGCGCCTATGGTGACGCCATATAAGACTCCCGCGCGGGACATTGTCTCTCGGTTATGTGTGACAACGATAAGCTGGGAATGCTTGGAAAGCTCTTCCAGCATATCGCCGTATTTGTGGGAATTCGCTTCATCAAGCGCGGCATCAGTTTCGTCCAGGACCAAAAATGGCGGCGGGTTTACCTGGGACATAGCAAAAAGAAGAGCAATAGATGTTAAAGAACGCTCCCCACCCGAGAGCGCGTGAAGTTCTTTTACTTTTTTACGCGGAAATGAGACATTGATTTCAATGCCCTGCTCAATAATTTCTTCTTCTTCATTTATTTCATCAGGATTTTTAATATCAGCAATTTCTTCTGTCTCTTCTCCTTTTTTCTTTTTCTGTTCGGCAAAAACAGAAAGAAAAGCCGATCCCCCGCCAAACATCAAAGAAAAGAATTCTTGAAATTCTTTGTTTATTTTTTTGATGCCCTCTTTGAATTCTACATCAATTTTTTCCTTCAAATCCACCACCAATTTTTGCAATGATGTAATGCTTTTGTCCAAATCCTCCATCTCTTTTGCTAAAAATTTATCCCGGTCTGAAACTTCGTTAAACTCTTTTATTATTTCCCCTCCCCCGCTTATTCCGGCATCTTCCAATTTTATTTTAATTCGTTCAATTTTTCGTTTAGTTTCTTCCTGCACATTTCTTTCGGGTATTTCTTTAATTTCAAGATTCTTATAAGATAAAATCTCTGAACCGATAAGAGCTGAACCCTCTTTTATTTCGTTTTCAAATGCTCCCATCTCTTTCAATAAATTTTTCTCTTTTACATCAATAAGTTCCAAAGAGGAAGATAATTCTTGATGTCTGACTTTTAGCGTAAATTTCTCCCGTTCTTTATCTCTTTCTGCTTCTATTCCGCTGGCAATTCCCTGCTTTAATATTTCTGCTAATCCGACATTTCTTTTCTCTTCGTTTTCTATTTTCTGCATTTCTACCAGAATTTCAGATTGAGTTTTTTTAAGATTTTGTATTTCAAGACCCGAAACAGAAGAGTTTTCCAAATAGTCCGTCTTTTCATTAAATTTATTTAAAATATCCTTAATATGTTCAAGAATATGCTTGACTTCCGCCAAACTCTCTTTAAAGAGAGCCTCATTTATAGAGCTATTCACTTGATTAACTATTTTTTTTATATCTTCTTGGTAAATTACCACTACCTTGGAATCTTTTTGCGCTCTTTGTTCTTCCATCTCAATCATCCCTTCAATGCGCCCCAATTTGCGCCCCAATTCATTTCTTATTCCATAAATTTCAGAAATTTTATTTTCAAGCATTCCTAATTTTTCTTTCTTGTTTTCCTGAGCAAAATTATCCTCTTTTGCGCCAGAAATTCTTTCGGCAATACTTTTAAGTTCGCCTGAAATTTTATCTTTTTCCGCATATAAATTGGATTTCTCCCGCTCCAAGTAAATGCTTTCTTTTTTCAGATATTCCCTGTAGAGCGAAAGCAGATTTATTTTCATCTCTTTTATTTTCTCGAATTTTTCAACCTGCTTTTTTAAAAAGTTTAGATGCGGAGCGTTTTCCCGGCGCAATAAGGAAACTTCTTTCATATTATTGCCGGTGCGTTCAAGCTTTCTTTCAGCCTCTTTTATCCTGTATTGATAAATCTTTAGTCCCAAAGCATCTTCTATCATTTCTCTTCTCTCTTTCGGTATAGCATTGAGAATCCTATCGGCTTCGCCCTGTGAAATTATATGATATCCGGAAGACCCAATATTGACCAACGCCAGAAGGGCATTTATATCTTTCAGTCTGACCTCAGAGCCGTTCAAAATATATTTATTAAGCCCATCGCTGTAGACCTCCCGGGAAATTGAAATGGTGTCGTAATTTAAATTTATATTTTCGCCATTTTCGTTTGAGAGCTTAAAGGCTTTGTCAGTGTTATTGAAACAAATTGAAACAGAAGCGCGCGAACTTTTTGGCAAGCTTTTAGAACCTTTGAAAATCAGGTCTAGTCCTACCTTTCCGCGCATTGATTTCATGGACTGCTCGCCTAAAACAAAGCGGATGGCTTCCACTATATTTGATTTACCAGAGCCATTCGGTCCGACTATGGCAACAATAGGATTCAGAAATTCTAAGATTGTTTTTTTAGAAAAAGATTTAAAGCTGTTTATTTCAAGACTTTTAAGTTGCATATTAGTCCAGCCAATTCTTTGCTTTTAAGGCATTTTCTGCCGCTTTTTGCTCGGCTTCCTGTTTGGAATTCCCTTTGCCTTCGGCAATAAGATCGGATCCAAATAAAATTCCAACCGTAAAACGCTTGTCGTGGTCAGGACCCGACTCATGCAGGACTTTGTAAACAGGGGTAACACCAACATGTTCTTGCGCTTTTTCCTGTACTAAACTTTTCGCATCGCGCCATAGTTTTTCAGAAACAATTTTTTCAGTATGATGTAAAAGAGACTTGGTCACAAATTCATTTACCACATCGAAGCCTTGATCTAAATAAATTGCGCCGACATACGCTTCATAAGTATTAGCCAAAATATATTGCCTTGCTTTGCCCGTGTCTTTTGACTCGCCTTTGGATAAAAGCAAATAATCATTCATGCCGATTTTTGAGGCAATATCGGAAATTATTACGGCATTCACGAGAGCCGAACGGAGAGCGGTTAATTCCCCTTCCGTATAATTGGGATATTTTTTATAAAGAAAATCAGTGACGATAAGTTCCAGAACGGCATCCCCCAAAAATTCCAAGCGCTCATTGTGCGAAAGCCCGACGCTCGGATTTTCATTTATATAAGAACGGTGGATAAAAGCCTGCTTAAGCAAATTCTTGTCTTTAAAAATTACTTTTGTTTTTTTCTCAAAATCTGAAAATTGTATCATATTTTACTTTCTACTTTATGAATTTTATAACTTTCTACTATTTATTATTTCAATTGCTTTTGCAATAAGCGGAATAATGTCATTGTAGATTCGGAGTTCCGGTATTTCCGAAAGCTGAAACCATCTCGCTCCGTCCAATCCGCCCGAACTTTCAAGAACAAGTTCGCGATATTCGCTTTCTGCCAAGAAGTATGCCACTTTTTTCAAAGTCTTGCCTTTTTCCGGATGGGAAGCGACATATTCGTTTTCTCCAAGTTTTTCTTTAATCGTGATATCCAAGCCGATTTCTTCTTTTATTCTTTTTATCGTGCCTTCTTCTTCATTTTCACCTTCGTTGATATGCCCCTTAGAAAGCGTCCAGTATCCAAAAACATCGTGGACTAAAGCTAAGTAAAGATCTTTTCCTTTTTTTGAATAAACTAATGCCCCGCCGAATTTTTCAACTAATAATTTGCTAATGTCCACCGGCTCTTCTGTTTTTTTCTTTTTGCTCGTTTCGTCTTTGCCTGGCTCGCCGATTTCTTTATAGACAGCGCCTAGAACGCCGTTTATAAATTTGCTGGAATTTTCTCCACCGAAAGTTTTCGCCAATTCTATCGCTTCGTTAATTGCCACTTTCGGAGGCACTTGCGTTCTATCTCCAAAAAGAAGCTCTGTTAAGCCGATTCTTAAAATATTTCTATCAACAATAGAAATTTTATCAATGGGCCAGTCTGGAGCGGCTTTTTCTATAATTTCATCTATTGATTTTCGCTTTTTAAGAATTTCTTCAATAAGCAAGAAAACGAAATTGTCGTCTTCAAGTCCGGGAGCAAATTCTTTTAAATTGCGCTTTACTGCTTCTTTTATGTCAATATCTCCCGCACCGTTAAAGTCCCACTCAAAAAGCGTTTGGAGTACTATTGATCTGGAAAGGTGCCTGTTTGCCATTGCCAAAAATTAATGAACGTTAGTGAATATAATTTTTGAGCATCCCGCCATAAGCGGGAACACTCTATTTCGCTTGCGCTTTCTTCGCCTTCTCTTTCTTCTGCTTCTTCTCCATTTTCTTGATTAAATCCAATACTTTCTTTCCGCGATAAAACCCACAGGAAGAGCAAACTGTGTGGTGTCTCTTTAATTCCTTGCAATTCTCACATTTAGCGAAATTCACACTCTTTAGAGCATGGTGCGAACGCCTATTTGCCGTATGCGATTTTGTACTTCTCATTCGTACTACCATAATGTACCTTATAGTAGCATATTAAATATAAAAAGCAAAATAAATTAGCGCAAAAAGTAGAAAATATGATATTATAAGACTTATGGAAACAAAGGATAAATTATATAATTTAAGGCATTCTTTGGCGCATCTTTTAGCCGCATCGGTTTTGGAACTGTGGCCGGAAACAAAAGTAAGCATCGGACCAGTTATTGAAGATGGTTTTTATTACGATTTTGAATTTAAAAACCCCATTTCCGATAAAGATCTGCCGAAAATAGAAAATAAAATGCGAGAAATTTTAAAATCTTGGAAAGAATTCATCCGTGAAGAAAAAACTGGAAAAGAAGCAAAAAAGTATTTTGCAAATAATGAATATAAAATAGAGTTAATAGATGAAATTATTGAAAAGGGTGAAAAGATAACTTTTTATAAATCTGGCAATTTTATAGATCTTTGTCGTGGTGGACACTTGGAAAATCCATCAAAAGAAATAAAACAAGACGGTTTTAAATTAGATAGAATAGCCGGCGCTTATTGGCGCGGAGATGAAAAAAACAAAATGCTTACCCGTATTTACGGATTAGCCTTCGAGGCAAAAGAAGAGCTTGAAAATTATCTAAAAATGCGCGAAGAAGCGGAAAAAAGAGACCATAAAAAATTAGGGAAAGAGTTAAAATTATTTACAATTTCTGAACTAGTGGGCAGAGGTTTGCCAATGCTTTTACCAAAAGGAAATATTATAAGAAATGAACTTGAAAGATTTATTTATGCAAAGAAAGAATCTCTCGGATATTCCTTTGTAACAATTCCACATATTGCCAAAAAAGAGCTTTATATTAAAAGTGGACATATGGGTAAATACGACGCTATGATGCCAATAATGAAAGATGAAAATGGCGATGAGTTTGTAATGAAAGCAATGAATTGCCCTCATCACTTTGAAATATACAATGCTGAACCTCATAGCTATAAAGACCTGCCCTTGAGAATAGCGGAGAATACTACTGTTTACCGAAATGAAAAAAGCGGTGAATTATCTGGATTATTGCGCGTTAAAAACATAACTCAGGATGATACCCACCATTTTGTCACCCAAGATCAGATAAGGCCTGAAATTGAAATGATCTTCGGCTTAATGCGTGAAATATACGAGATTTTTGGTTTTAGTAAATATAAAGTGGAAATTTCCGTCAGAGATCAAAAAAATAAAAAAGCGTATTTTGGCGGAGATGAGGTGTGGGAAAAAGCAGAATCTATTTTAGAGGAAGCAGTAAAAAAATGGGGTGTTCCTTTTGAAATCAAAGAAGGCGAAGCGGCATTTTATGGACCTAAAATTGATATAAAAGTAAAAGATTCCATCGGCAGAGAGTGGCAACTAACAACAATCCAGCTTGATTTTAACCAGCCGGAAAATTTTGAAATGGATTATATAGGAGAAGATGGAAAAAAACATCGAGTGGTAGTATTGCATGTTGCAATTCTTGGCTCATTTGAGAGATTTATGGGTGTGCTTATTGAACATTACGCTGGAGCCTTCCCTCTTTGGCTTTCGCCAGTACAAGTAAAAGTTTTGCCAATTTCTACTGACAAGCATTTAGAGTTTGCAGGCACAGTTTCTAAACTTCTTAAGAACGCTGGAATAAGGGTAGAGCTTGATGAATCAAATGAATCCCTCGGCAAAAAAATTCGCGAAGCAAAAATGCAGAAAATCCCCTATCTCGTGGTTATCGGCGATAAAGAAAAAAAGTCAAAAACTCTGACAGTAGAAGTCCGTGAAGGCGAAAAACTGGAGAACATCACTCCTGTCGAATTTCTAGCAAAAATTAAAAAGATAATCGAAGAGAAAAAATAAAATGAAAAATATACTCTTTCTACTAAATTCACGG
>Ga0210051_1005052_pt1 | contig 12721 bp, 9 predicted proteins | sample CryGey092014_all_FD_185464 | JGI IMG/M metagenome (GOLD analysis project Ga0210051, IMG submission 185464) | Groundwater microbial communities from aquifer - Crystal Geyser CG23_combo_of_CG06-09_8/20/14_all (SPAdes) (version 2) | ecosystem: Environmental > Aquatic > Deep subsurface > Groundwater ...
TTCTCTTTGGCATCGCAAATAGTAACAGATTAAAAAATGTCCCGCAGGACTAAAGCCCATTTAGGCGTGGTTGATGTATAGGAATTCGGGGAGGGAATGCAAAGGGAAAATAACCCCTAAAAATTTGTCCTAAAGGACTAAAAAAGACTCGTTTCTTGCTGCTTCTTAAAGAATTGCAAAAAACTGGTCTTTTTTTTGCTTTTTTTCGAATTCTGGCTATAATTAGAACGACTAAACGCTGAAACGACTAAACGCTGAAACTATCATATGTTTCTTTTGGTCGCTTGAGCGCTTAAACGCCTGCCTGCTGGTAGGCAAGCTTTACCATTTAACCGTGCGTTATGGCTTCTACACAAGAAAGATTGGATGAATTCAAGAAGTTGTCTTTTGAGGATCAAAAGGCGAGACTTTTGCAGATGTTGGATTGACTCAAAGCAGCAGACGACCTGTTTGTTCAGCTTGATGATGTCGTACAGAACAATCCTAAAGTGGATGCAGAGTTTTTGTCTTGAACCTATGCCGATATCCTTGCTTTTGCAGATGCAATCAGCGAAAGTGATAAGCAAAAGGCTCAGGGAGCTTTAACTTCTTTGCAAGAAAAGATCAAAAGACTTCATGAAATCGAAGACGCAGAAAGAGTTAAAGAGAATCCTGAATGAATGTTGGACTCATCATTGTCACAAATCTAATTTTATCTTTTTATTATTACGCATGCCGCCAGCAAATTGACCAGAAATGTATATTCAAGTGGAAAAGGCTGAGATTAGTAAGCTTTCCGAGGCCGATAAGCAATCTATTAACATTATCAATGATTTTTTTAATAAATCCAATAAAGATGATAAAATAAAAGCTGCACTAGAATCTACAGCCACTGATAGAAAAGACAAAGCTGCAGAATTATGAATAGATGAAAATATTTTAAATGCTTATGATAATTTGAAATCAAGCCTGGGAGGAAAGATTAACATTTTAGCCCTTACTCAATCACAACAAAAAGAAATGCTTAGAGCCGACTATGAAAAGAAAGTTTTTGAAGTAGGGCAACTCTACAAAAAGAACATGGAAGCTATAAAGAAAGAAACAGACATTGGAAAGCTTCAGAAACTTCACAATGACATCAAGCAAAACATTAATGATTACCGGGTGATCTACACAACATATGAAAAATCTATAAATAATGAAAACGCTATCAATAACGTATCTACGCAGCAGAAAGAGCAGATGCTCGTTACTGCATATAGATATACGCCCCAATACAAAGAACTTGTAGAAAAAACTTTGGAGACAAAAACATATACTATTGCATGAACTCCATGACAAGATATCACAACAAACGCAACATTGTTTGAAAACGAACAAACCAATCTCGATCTAGGTAAAACAAATTTCTCTAACGAACAAATCGCTGATATCGCTACTATACTCAATAGGATTGGCAATAACAATAACATGTTTATTGAGGTCACCGGGTTAACTGATGCAACGCCTTACGAAAGTCCAGAATCAAAGAAAAAAAATGAAGATGCCTATAGTGCGATTAGAATGAAATATCCGGAATTTGAAAACATCTCACCCACTATCGAAGATATAAAGAACGATCCGAATGTTACTGATGAACAAAATACCATATTGGGATATAGAAGAGTTTTGATCTCTATGGATAACGCTATTCATAATGGAACAATACATCAAGCAGATATTTCTAAATTCAGATTTTCTAGTGAAGTCGGAACTCATGTAAAATGGCCGACCGAAAGATGAGTAAGAATCGCTCTCAAGGAAGAAATCACTGAAAAGATACCGCCAACACCGGGTAAAACACGAGAAATAACAACATGATCTCCAGAGGAAATAAAACAGCAACATAGTTATGTCCAGGTTTTTGCTTTTAATCCAAATTATGGAAAACCAGAAAATCAGCAAGATCCAAAATATCCAAAACCGTTTGGTAGAGCATATATGTATATACAGCTTTCCGAGGGAGCAGCGAGGCCAAAAGAAGGCATTGCATGGAAAAGTGCTGGAACGAACGAAATAAACAGATTCAATAATCTTGAAAAAAACAATATCAACGCGAATGATTTACAATCAAAAAATATCAACAAGAATGTCCAGCCGATATACTCTTTTGCTGGATCATCAGAAGAATTGGAGTATATAAACAATAATTTCGTAAACAATAAAGATTATAATTCTAGCACAAACGAACTTATAAAGCCCTTTATAGTCAACAACAAGGAAAGAATAGAAAATTCACGGGAAGAAATGATAAACAATACGGATATCGTAAGATATATATGACCAAAAGAATGAGAAACACCTAAAAATTCAGAAATCTGATGAGAAGACATAGATTTCAAAAAAAATGATATCCTAAAAATAACAAGCGATATATGATGATATGAAGCATTAAATGACCTTGTGAAGGATAGATATTTCGTAAATGAGAATAAATCAGAGGACGATATTAATACAATGTTTACAAATCTTAGTCAACTGGTGCATCCAGAATTCAGACGTAAAACAGAAGAATTAGAAAATCCTCAAAAAGAAAATAACAAAAAATCATATCTGAGAAGTCTATCACAACACATAAGCATGTATGAGACAACAAAAACACAAAACAATAGACGATCAAAACCAAGAGAGATTGCTGATTCCAGACTAAATAAAGAAGAATGAGCAACAGTGAGAGCACTAACAGGCGAGAATATCATAGGTAAGGTTGGGAAGCCGATGACAGTGAATAAAAACTTTCTTAAATACATAAAAGAAAATCAAGTCCAAACAACATAGAAAGACAACAAAACAATATAATTTTAGATATATAATATCATTGCAAACATGGTAATAGAAAAACAGGAAAAATATACAGAAAAAACCAAAAAAGCAGAAAAAAAAATAACGGGAATTCGTTCGCTCTTATTGGCGTCCCTGATAAGTATATTACCAATGTGAGAGATTATATGACAAAACAATAATTTTATACTGCCCCAGAAGCCAAGCAAAGGAGACCTAATCCACCAAAAAAAAGAAAAACAGGATTCAATACGGTTCGAACGGCAAAAAGAGCATTTCGATGTAGCGGACAAACGGGATCTAAAAAGGGATATCATAGTATTATATCACGACACTATCAACGATACGTATCGAACAAAATATATATATAAATACAGCAAAAATAGACACACACGAAAGAAAATAACCGAGGAAGAATTCAAGAATCCGGACAAGCTTCGCATATATTATAATAGACAATATCCTGCAGAACATATACTTATAGTAGACGAAAAAGACGATAAGATAGATTATAAGAAAGCCAAACAGATGCTCGATAATCATAGAATCCAAGCAAGAATCAAAAAAGACGTGGAAAAGAAGAAAAAAGCACAAGAAAACCAATCCGAAGATAAGTAATTATTGTGTTCTACTAAAATCTAACTTTATCTTTTTATGCCCACAACAATGCCAAATTGATCAGAAATGCAAGTCCAAACCAACAAAGTCGAAGCGGGTAAAGAACTCACTGCCCAGGATAATCTTGATGTAAAAACTATAGATAATTTTTTGAAAACGTCGAAGGATGATGCTAAAATTAGAGGCATACTGGAATCTGCCCCTGCCAATAGAAATCCTGCAGACGTGGCGGCATTGTGACCAAACTTCCCCAAAGTCTTGGCTGCATATGATAATCTAAAAGAACATTTTCAGTCTAAGCAGGTTGAGATTATAACTTTGACACCAATCGACAATATTCTAACGTCTAAGCAGGGGAATGCATTAAAATTTAAGAATTTGCTCAATAATGACCCGACTCTCCAAGCGGATGTGACCAAGTGACCAAATGATTTTAAAAATGACTATATGAAAGTCAGTGACATGAATGGTGTCGATAAATGAAGAATACAAAATTTCTTCAAAAACTATTTGGGCTTGAGTTGAAAGGCTGGCACAGATGTGGAATTTGATCGAAATGCCATAGAAAGAATGATTACCACCACAAAATCAGTCGATGGTAAATCTGTCCCAGTGCCACAAAATGAGAGAACGATTACAGCAAACATCAAAAATATTGATATAACTAAATATACGAATGATATGCCGACCCTTCAGCAAAAAATAGAAGCTGCGTATCCATGAGCTGTTATCGATCATGTAAGACCAGATGAAATACAAATTTCTTACAGTCTCGAAAGCATATATGATTATGCGGCCAAGACTTTGGGCGATGTGCGTAATGCGGCTTCTTGACGTAATATGGAACAGACAAATCAGAGGGCATCTGGCAATACACCTAAATACAACGATGAGGCTCTCGGTAATATAAAAACCATAACTAATCTGGACGCAAAACAAAAACTAGTGAAAGCAACAAGCACGATATATAAGTCGGCTCAACATGGTGCATATGAAGAGATAAATAAACTCAACGTGAAGGCGGTCAATTCCGCTTTGGATTGAAAAACTGTTAAAGATATTCCTGGGGCAACATATTCGTCGAAGAGGTCTATTGATTTTACGAATCCAGGTGAATTGATAAACGTAGGTAACCCACCTCTTGTAGCTCCTAATGGTAAGAAAGTAGTAGGGAAATTGGAAGTTATAGACGGTGATATTTGAATGTCAGAAGCCAAAATAGGAGAGATAAAATGAAACATATACGAAATAAACAATGGGAAATTAAATATCTATGGACTAGATGAGAATTCTTATATAGATAAACTTGCGTCTCAGCCTACGGAAATGAAAAACATAGAAAGCAGTCTTAAGTGACAATTATCTGCGGAATTGGTGACATTCAACAGTGCAGCAGATGCACTAGCAAAAAAAGAAATTAAAACCGATAAGGATAAGGAGGATATGGAGAAAGACAAGCGTATTTTAGAAGTTCAGCTGAACAAAATCAATGGTATTGCAGGGAAAATTCAAGACTTCCTGATACCAATAGACAAACCGAATGATCTAGCTGTTTTTACAAAGGACAAAGAAGTCGGCAAGAAATCTAGAAAGGATGCGATGACTAATTATAGAAATACCGTCATGGTAGGATTGGATAAAAAGCTCGCTACGCTTAGCGACAAAATAAAGCAATATGACAAGGATAAATATCAGGGCATCGTGGATAAAGCTTATGGAGATTTCTTGAATTGAGCTTCTTTGACCAAAAATAAGACGCTTACTGATGTGGCGAAAACAACAGAGGAAAAAAATAAGTTGGCAGATATGATCATAGCAAAGTTGGTAAAAGATACTTATGGTGTAGATATTTCTGAGGTGGAACCATGAAAGCGAGACATCAAACAAGTAGTGACAGAAAATACGAAAGAAACGACTTCTTATTTCACTGTGAGCAAAGATGCTCAATGAAGAATAAAATTAGATTCTCGGCGCAATGTGAAATGGGGTTCCGGAGCGGATAATTATTTCAATAGCGAAGGTCAGTTTGATAAGCGTTGATTTACTAATCATGTCACCGAGGTAGTAAATAATGTAAAAACCTTGACTAAGGATAAAAGAACGCCTAGAGGTAATGTCATAGGTTCGAAAACTTCAAATGAGTAAAAAACTTACATGAAAAACAGCATTAAAACACTCGCATTAACACTATGAATATTGGCTTGATACGCAAATTCTACGGCCAATACGGTTTCTGCATTAGAGAAAAATTTTGATAAAAAAACTGTGTTTAAGGAGCATTTTTCCAAAAACATTGTGAATGTGATGGAAGAAAATAACTATACCAATTCCGACATTGATGAGCTTCTGGATATACCTGCAACTGATTCTTTGGCTTTTGGTAATGTGTATAAACTTCAATTGTTTGTAGAATTGCTGAGATGTAACAGTTTCATCAACCCTATTTTTGTCTCGAGAGAGGAGTTTGATAGCAAGAATGGTGATTTTCTCATAAAGACAAATGAAGGTAAGAATGATGTGGCAAAAAAATATGCGTACAATCTCTATCTTCCCAACAATCTAAAAATCTGAGAATTGGTCATGGTCATACAGAAAATAAACGAATTGATCTATGGTGATAAGCAGCCTAATTATTCTTTTTCCAAAACATTTAAAAAGGATGTCGAGGCAGTAATTAGCTATCTTATCTCTATCAGAACAGAGGAGAATAAAAATGAAGTGAATGCTTTGATAGGAGACTATCGTGTATTATTGGAGCAATATTACTCCAATGAGCCTATTGATAGTCTTTCGACGTACGAGAAAAAATGAGATGAAGATGTCGTCAATGGAATTAAAAAGTTGCGTTCTGGAAATCTAAATTTTTCACAAGCCAGAATAGATACCATAATGTCTGATGCTATCTACAGAAATCTCTATCTCTCCATATTTGAATATGGATCTGAGATACTTGATGATGTATGAGGATTGGAAACCACGCTGTGAATACCTGCTCTGAAAAAAAATTTAGATTTGGTAAAGAAGCAGAAAAATGCTGTCAATACAAGCGCTACCGAGAAACAAATATTAAAGAAGATACTTACTGAAATAGATAAATTAGATTTGCAAGAGGGCAGAGAATTTGATATGGATAGCTTATTAGCTGCCAGTTCGCCTAGTAGCATCTTGGAAACTAAGAAAATCTTATGCATAGGGAAAAGTATTTTGCTTCACAATATTTTGCAAAAGATATGAATCAAACATTACGCATTAGAATTACTTTGACATAGCGCTATTATGGTAGAATGTTCAAATGGCGAACAGTTTTATATTGATATGGATGTAACTGGCTCCATGAGTCTCAAAATGACAAAAATAAGAGAATTTGGCATTCGAGAACAGATGAAGATAGGAAAAGATACTGCGCTTGTGGTTAGATGAAACCCAGACAAGCTTTTGTTAGCTCAGCAGATAGGCAATATGTCGAACGTATATAGCATAAGCGACCTGGAGGAAGCTAAATATAATATTTTGTATATGGAAAATGCCATCAAATTATCAGAAAATGTACCATTTTCTCATTATACTTTAGTTTGATTATATTTTGAGACAGGGGCATATCAGAAAGCTTTAAAAAGTATAAATAAAGCCTTGGAGCTTGATCCAAATTATGATCTTAGTCGATGGTTGAAAGCACAAATATGCGGGAAGTTAAAAGATTATGATTGATACAATGCCGCTTATAGAAAGTATCAAGAAATTTCAAAAACTAGAATGCACTATAAAAGTTTCAATGATTTAGAAAAAAAGAGGGCAGTTTTGAAGGAAGCAAAGGAGCAAAAGAAATAACTTTCGCGTTCTTCCTAATTTCCCCATCTCTTCCATTTGCCATTGACTTTTCCTCTTATTTCCCTATCTTTAGTGCTAAAGATTTATTCTTTGGCTATTTTTTGTAATATGGAAGTGGAAAAATGAAACCTAGAATCGCCTTCAGATAAGGGTTTTCTCCAATATGTGGACCTCTCTGAACTTAAAAAACTCATCACGGCTCTTCGTAGGACTCCTCGTCGAGGTAATTTTGTCGATACTCAGCTTTCTGATGTCTATGTCGCCATGGCTGATAGAAAAATGTCCAAGGATGATACCATAGAAACTTTTGCAGAAAGAGTATTAGATAATCTCAATCATGAACAATGGAATGAGCATATGCATGATGATTGTCTTAAGGGCACTTTGCCATGAGATGGAAATACCTACTGACATACGAAACTACAAAGATGAATAGCAAAAAAATATATGAAACATGATCTGGATTGATGATTATTGTCCGCTGACGATGTGCAGTTGTTGGATCTGGCGTTTTTGATCCATGATGTGGGTGAAGCCATCAGATGAGATGTAAACTTTCCCGATAAGAATTTGACTAGTGAACAGTTTGAAAAGCAATGCGGAGAATATCTTTTCCAAAAAATACTCAAACCTGAATATCGCGATCCTGATTCTCCCGAATACAAACGTCTGCAAGAAGCATATGATGTCAATTTCAACGCTTCTCATCGTCTGAATCCGATCTTTAAGCTATACGAAGAATATTCCTATCTCAATGGCACGATGTTGGCTAGTAAGCATCCTAAAAGCATCGCTAAGGCTCCTGCAATGGTGCAAGAAATATTGGGCTATCATCTTCCTTCGGTGTTAGACAAGGGGAAGACATTCCCTAGTGCTGCTGCTTTTTTGAAAGACAATACTTCGGCCATCAATGACATGTTCAGTTTCGTCGAAAGGAATCTCTTCGCCAAAAAATCAGAACAAGAGAATGTGGAAAAAGGCGCATCAGAACAAGAGGAATCAAAACAACAGAATCTGGATTATGCACATGCGAAGGATCTCCGATTTAGTAATATCGAGAATGAATTCTATCATGCACAACATCTCGAGAATTGACTCAAAAAAACTTCACTCATCGATGATAACATGTTCCAGGTGCTCTATCCCAAAGAGGGTGGCAAGTCTGGATTCTATGAATTTTTTGCATTACAGGCGCTCTCATCTTTCACTGAAGTCGTCCCTATCACTGAGCCTTATAGAGCATATGAATCCAAAACCCTGAAGAATGGCGAGATGCTCATGTTGCCTACAGAACGTGAAAAACATAAGCAGCTTTTGCAGTTTGAACAACAGATGAAAGAAGTTATTCTTGCATTGCGCGATAGATCTGTGATGTTTGTTTTTGACCATCCAACCTTTGCCAATATCCCTATCTGGATAGGTCAATTATTCCATTATGCAAAACTTTTTGATATGGGATATGTAGTAGATAACATCTATACTATCGTCTGACCTGCGTTGATGACGCAATCTCATAGAAAAATCATACTCCCTATTTCACATGTCCTAAAAACTATCCCCAATACTGATAATGCAAAATTACCTATTCCTGATAAGATTCTTGCCCAAATCAGAAAACCTTTTCGAAACATTCTTATGGAAAAATGATTGAAGGCGTGAAATATTTTTCTTTTGGCTCCTACTGGCCAAAGAGATACTAAATTTTGGAATTTCCATTGAGAGATTGCTAGCATAAACTTTGGTGACGATACCTATGAAAATATTCCCTCTTCGCTCAAGCTAGTAGAAGGATTCTCCAAGAAGTGATGATTGGTGGTCATGGTTGGAACCAATGAAACCAACATAAAAGACCCTCTTCAAGTGAAAGAAAAAGGGAATAATCGGGTCAAATGAAATACGTATGTGTCTATGAAAGCGCTCGAAAAAGATGAGGTAAGTTCGCTTATTGCTCAAAAGCAATTTATGCCGACTTTAGCTTCCTTAATCAAGAATAGAAATGGAACTCAAGTTGGTAATGCTGTTGATGCGACAACTTTGAATGAATTGCAGGCGAAAAAAAATCAGCCTACTGTATACAAGATTGAATCTGATTTTTTGTCTGCTATAGATTTTAAAGATATGTGTGCCAAGATGATCACGAGAAAAATTTTCAATCTTTTGAAAGATTATAGTGAATGGGACGTTAAAAGTCAGATTTCTAGGGTTTTCCATAAAAATAAATAATTCATTTTCTTTTGATTGCCCTTTCTATACTATGATACGTAGCGAATGTTTTATTGTATATTTTTTCTCATGATCGTGCGTAAAGCAGTGTTCGTAAAAAGCGCTTCCAAACTTGAGGAATGCCCTTCTTTGAAGGATTGAAATCCTCAGGCAGGTTTTCCTGAATTCGCGATGATCGGCAGATCGAATGTATGAAAATCTTCGCTCATCAACACATTGACCAATAATTGATCGCTTTCCAAAATATCCACTAGGCCGTGAAAGACTCAGCTTATAAATTTTTTTCTCATCAATGATGAACGATATCTGGTTGATTTGCCTGGATATGGATATGCAAGTTCTGGCGCTAAAGACAGAAGATACTGGATAGATGTTATGCATGATTATTTCATCGGAAGAAAAAACTTGAAAAGAGTATTTGTGCTCATCGATGGAAGTATCCCTACGCAGAGAATCGATGTCGATTTCATCAGCAGTCTAGAAGACGAACATATCCCATATTCACTTGTAATGACGAAGACAGATAAGCCAAATCAGAAGAATTTCAATGCACATCTCCATTCGCTTAAAGCTGTGCTCGAACCTATCGTTTCTTATATGCCAAAAATATTCCCCATTTCCAATGTTTCCAAAAAATGAAGAGAAGAATTGTTGAATTACATTCAGGATTTAATGTGATAATCTAAATGAAACTTGTAATTTGTGCAAACTTGAGTACATTTTTAAAAAAAAGTTTTATTTATTAATGTATTCCCATGCCAAAGCCGACAAAAAATGCGACACTGTTCTGCATCATAGCAAGTATTCTGGCTATCGTGGGTATTCTTTTGGGGCGGAAATTCGACTCTGTTCTGATCTCTATGTTTTTTCTCCTTCCGACTATTGTCTATGAAATATATCGTACAGAAGGGGATTCTACAAAATACGCATCACGATGATTGCTTGTTGTCTTTGTCGCTGAAATTATCCTGATTATCTTCAATGTAAAATTTGATCTTATCCAGTTTTTCCAGACAAATACGAAATATATCCAATGATATGAAATCCCATTGGGAGATATCAAAGTTGTTTGACCTATCTTGATGGCGGTATTATCTCTTTTGTTGGTAGGAAGAACGCGTGGTGTATATACGAGGTGGCTTGCTGTTATCATAATCGTCACCTCACTTTTCATCATTTATGTTCTTGATCCGGCCTCTTTCTCAAAATTTATAAAGATTGCCATAGATCAAGTGATGCTTATGGCTGGCATGAATTAAAATTTCTTTATTTTCTTATCGTAGAATATGAGAAATGTATGTCGTGCGATAATGTATTTCACTGTGTGAGTAGTGATGATGTGCAGTAGTGTATCTGCCACTGGGACGCCTAAGGATATAGCTACGAATCAGTATCGCGAAAGCATTCAGTATCTTTATGACAATGGTGTAGTGTGAGGTTATGCCGATGGTACTTTTGGCCCTGATCGTGAAATCAATCGTGCAGAGATCATGAAAATCATCCTTGGAGCTAGTGTTGATAATATCGGTTCAGGAAAAAATTGTTTCCCTGATGTCCGTGATGAATGGTTCGCTAAATATGTATGCTACGCAATAAGTTATGGAATCGTAAAAGGATATGCTGATGGCACATTTAAACCGTCTCAAAATGTCAGTTTCGCGGAGGCCTTGAAAATGGTGCTGGGGAGTTTCGATAAAAATGTAGGTCAGGCTTGAAGTGATGCTTGGTATCAGCCATATTTCGATTTTGTTCACAACAATAATATATTTTCAAAGTATGGATTACTTCCAAATAAAAATATCACCCGTGGTGAGATGGCGTATCTTGTTCATCAATTGATGTTGGAAAATGTGGGGAGTATCCAATTTGATTGAATTCGTGATGTAGCTTCTGCATGATGTGGCAAACAGCCGCCTAGTTCTGCACCTACCTCGTCTGTCGTCAATGGTCTGACTCGTCATTATATTACTGATATAGGAAATAATTATAATAACAATACGCCTATAAAAATTATTTTCGCTTTTCATGGACGCACCAATTCAAATACCGAGGTACAGGAGTATTATGATCTGGATGAAGAATCGAATGGGAATGCTATCATCATTTATCCCGCTGGATTGCCTGAAGAGGGGCCAAATCGTAGCTGGAGCAATCCGTGAGATAAATCATATCAACTCAGGGATTTCGCTTTGTTTGATCAACTGCTTAAAGAATTTGAAGATAAATATTGTATTGACAAGGATCAGGTGTTTGTTGTCGGTCATTCATTAGGCGCATGGTTTACCAACACTTTGTCCTGTGCTCGTGGTAATGTAATCCGTGCAATCGGAAGCGTGTGAGGCGGTACTACAATCAATACATGTAACTGACCTGTGGCTGCTATAACTATGCAAAATCCTGAAGATAATCTGAGTCCATATAGTGCCGCTGTGACGGCTCGTGATCAGATGTTGAAACAGAACGGATGTAGTGCGAAAACAGAACCGTATGGCTCGGTGGGCAATTGCGTGAAATATACCGAATGCCAGCAAGATGCACCGGTGATCCGGTGTCCATATACTGATTCTTATTTTCATGGTGGATATTATCCTCACATGTGGCCGGATTATGCAGGCGAGACTATTATGGATTTCTTTGGATGATTATAATTTCAAATTTAAAAATGGCCGGAAGACCCTTTTTTGTATGTTTAATGTTCGAATCTTTTCAATTGGAGATAAGCCTTAATTTGTTATACCGACTATTTTAGATATTTACAACTTCTTCATTGTATTTGAAGTCGTAGCATCTAAAATCGCCGGTATTGTTCTCTCATTTCCGGCAATTACCGGAGTGGTCTAACAAACACCCCCTAGAGCAGGAATTGGTTCAAAAGCAGTTCCTAATAGCTATGTTGTATGATAACTTAAAGGTTGGTGATTAAAGGATAGAAATTAGGAGTTATTGGTTACGGGTTGGTTAGTTAACAGAAGAGGGGGGAATGGAGCTATAAATGAAATTCCAGTAATTTTTGACAAATTTTATTTGACTTATTTTAATAAATATATATACTTATAAATATAAGTATATATTTTTTTCTAAAAAAATTATGAAACACTTCATTAATAAACAGGCTTATGGTAAAAGTATAATGGTCCCCTCCACTGGAAAAGTATATAAGGAAAATTAAGATAGCTGAGATATAGTTTTATCAGCTAAATCAAAAACAATGGCAAAAAATCGTAAAAAATGGACACCACAAGAGAAATTCCAG
>Ga0210051_1005057_pt1 | contig 12703 bp, 10 predicted proteins | sample CryGey092014_all_FD_185464 | JGI IMG/M metagenome (GOLD analysis project Ga0210051, IMG submission 185464) | Groundwater microbial communities from aquifer - Crystal Geyser CG23_combo_of_CG06-09_8/20/14_all (SPAdes) (version 2) | ecosystem: Environmental > Aquatic > Deep subsurface > Groundwater...
TAAGAAGCTCTGGAGAATGCTCTATAAAGAGACGGTAAAAGGCTGCGATGACAAGGGCATGGGTGATATCCCCATTTCTGATTAGAGAAGGAATTCGGTTAAGGGGCACCAGCACTACCTCTATATCCTCCCTGTCATCCTGCTGCTGCTCGCCCTGCGGCATGGCACCGCTTGCCAGGAATGTGTAGCACCTGTTGTTCTGTATGGCCGGGTTCGGGTGCACGCTTCCAAGCTCCGTGACCTGCCCCGGCCCGTAACCCGTCTCCTCCATCAATTCCCGCACCGCGGCCTGCTCGGGTGTATCGTCATCCTCCACAAGACCTCCCGGTATCTCCAGAGTGACATCTCTTGTTCCGTGCCTGTACTGTCTTACCATCACCACCTGCTCATAAGGGGTTAGAGGTATGACGTTCACCCACGAGGATGACTCAAGCACAAAGAAATCATGCGCCATACCCGTTCTGGGGGAAACGGCCCTGTCCGTTCTAAGGCTGAAAACCCTGTAAGATTTATCGCGGCTGCTCCTAATTACTTCCCAGCGCCTGGGCTGCATTCGAAATCCACCTCCTTAAAAAAATCCGTTATATCTTCGATTCTGCGCGTAAGGGGTATGGGAGGGATGCTCTCAAGGAAAATAGCTCCATAACTTCTTGTTATAACTCTTTTATCAAGAAGCGCCACAACCCCTATATCGCTCTTTTTCCTTATCAATCTTCCTATCCCCTGTTTCAGGGACAGCTCGGCCACAGGTATCTGATAGCCCATAAAGGGATTATCACCCCTCTTGTTCATCTCCCTTATCCTTGCCGCCACAAGCGGATCGGACGGGGATTCAAAGGGGAGTTTGTCAATTATGAGGCAGCTAAGGGCCTCGCCGGGCACATCAACCCCCTGCCAGAAAGAGCTTGTCGCAAGAAGCACCGAGTGGATATCCTCCTTGAAGTCATTCAAGAGAGACGCTCTTGGAGCCGAGCCCTGCCTGAGAAGCCTGTATGGAAGCCTTCCATCAAGGCGCTCCCAGGTAAGATTCAGGTTCTGATAGCTGGTAAAGAGCACCAGGGCCCTGCCGCTTGACCTTCTTACTATCTCCTCTATCCTTTTTGCCACCGCAGGGCCGAAGCCCGCCTCATCGGGGGAGGGAAGATCATCAGGGATATAAAGGATGGACTGCTTCTTAAAGTCAAAATGCGACGGGAAAAGGCCTGTCCTTGTTTCCTGGGGAAGGCCAAGCCTTGAGGCGATATAGGAAAAACCCTCACCCGTTGAAAGGGTCGCAGATGTAATAATGACGGATGAAAACTTGCTGTAAAGTAGTTCTGAGAGCCTCCCTGAGATATCCAGGGGAGAGCAATAGATACTTACGCTCCTTTTTCGCCTCTCATACCAGTGAACCCACCCCTGATCCCTCTTTGAAACCACATCCTTGAGTGCTGCGGAAATTGCCCCTGCCCTGGCCCCGATCGCCTGTATGCCAGCGCTATCGGATTTCTTCACGCAGGGGTCATCCGCCAGTTCCTCAAGTGCCGCGCTGAGACCTGCCACAGGCCCCTTTGCCAGGGAAAGGAGGGTGGCCTCATCAAGCCCCCCCCTTTCAGCGCAGTCCCTGAAATGGGAAAAAAGGTCTCTTGCCGCATCCTTGACCTTCATGGATCGTCTCTCTTTTACGCCCCCTCCGGCAGCCCTGGAACCCCTGATCTCTCTTTCCAGATCGTCAGCGAGTTCTGTGACCTGGGCAGTCCCTACGGAAAGGCCGAAGTAGGCGGTAGCGGTGTTTTCAATCTCATGGGCCTCGTCAAATACCGCTATTTCACACCTTGGTATGACCCCCCCGAAACCAGCCTCCCTGACCTTCATATCAGCGAAGAAAAGGTGATGATTCACTATCACTATAGACGCCTTGGCGGCCCTTGCTCGGAGCCTGTTCAGAAAGCAATCCTCGCCGAAAGGGCATTTTGAGCCAAGGCACTGCTCTGACGAAGCGGAGATATTATCCCAGTCGGGATCTCCATCTGCCATCCATTCCAGTTCAGAGCGATCGGCATATACCGTAGTCTTGAGCCACTGTTCAATCCTTGAGGCCTTCCTCTTTTCCTCATCGTCAAAGAGGGCGCGCTGCCCCATGTTCTGATCGTATCTGTAGAGGCAGAGGTAATTTCGCCTCCCCTTCATCAAGACCGCGTCCACGGACAGGCCCAGGGCCTTTTCCAGGATGGGTATATCCTTTAACACTATCTGTTCCTGGAGGTTTTTTGTGCCTGTTGATATCACAGCCTTTTTCCCGCTTAAGACAAGGGGAATGAGATAACCGAAGGTCTTACCGGTCCCGGTTCCAGCCTCTACCGCGGCCGGTTGCCCGGACTTTATGGCCCCTGCGATCAAGAGGGCCATGTCACGCTGGGAACAGCGGAACTCAAAGTCCCTGAGTGCCTTCTCAAGTTTGCCTCCGGGGCCGAATATGGCCTTTATCTCGCTGAATCCCTTTGACATGCGGCCAATATATTAGGCGGACTCAAGCCAGTCAATTGCCAAAAGTCAATCACAGGGTTCCCGCAACCCCACTTACCCTCATGCCCGGATAGGGCACAACGAGGGATGAAGATCACCCCCACCCCTCCCTCCCCCGTCGAGGGGGAGGGCGCACCTATGAGGGTGAGTTTGAGATTCCGGTTATTGACCTTTTCCCTCCTCCCCCCCGCAGGGGAGGGCGCTCCTGGGACATTTGGAAAGGTGCTGCTCGAGATTTCCCTCCCCCCCCGCGGGGGAGGGTAGGGGTGGGGGGGTGTATTTTCACGGTGAAATAACTGTTTCCGGGTCAAAAAACCGTTGAAGGCCGGTACTCCCTCGGTTAAGATAGGTTCAGTGACAATGGCGATTTATGGACGGATGTCAGACAGGAGCGAGGTTGTAGCCATGCCCCTTTTTGTTGAAAGCTGGATGAACCATGAGGTGGTGAGTGTTGAAGAAAAGACACCTGTCATCAAGGTGATAGAGCTTTTCAAATTAAGAAGGCTCTTATTTGTCCCTGTCCTGAGGAGGGGCAAAGTCGTAGGCCTTATAGCGGACAGAGACGTGAGGGATATTTCCCCCTCAAAGACAGCGGTCATGGACGTAAGAGAACTCCACTACCTTCTTTCCAGAATGAAGGCCGGCGATATCATGCAGCCCAATCCCACCACCATAAGGCCCCAGGAAACGGTTGAGACTGCGGCCTTGAAGATGCTGGAACATGGCGCCCACGCCATTCCGGTGGTTGATTCAAGAGGAAGGCTTACGGGAATAATCACACAAAGCGATGTGCTGAGGGTCCTCATAGAGATTACCGGAATCAGCAGGGGCGGCGTGCAGTTGGGTTTTTCCCTCTCCGAAAAGACCGAAGGCATTGAGGAGATAACGAGCGCAATAAAGGAAAAGGGCGGAAGGATAATGAGCATCCTGGGCACGCGAGACGCCGAAGATGCCTGTTCAAGGGAGGTCTATATAAGGATAATGCCCCTTGAGGAAAAGCCCCTCAGAAGTCTCATAAGACATCTGAAAAAAATGTTTGATGTCGTTTCGGTGAAACGAGACCCTTCCATGAGCAAAGATCCGGAGCGGGCATAACTAACTGCGGCATTATTCCCTCCCCCTTTACGGGAAACGCGTTGGGATGTAGCGCCATTATTCCCTCCCCCTTTACGGGAAACCCGTTGGGATGTAGCGGCATTATTCCCTCCCCCTTTACGGGGGAGGGCAAGGGTGGGGGTGAAGCCATTCCATGACTAAGAGAATAACATCATTGGCAAAATCCCTCCGAAAAAACCCCACAGATGCCGAACAACTTCTCTGGAGCCGCTTGAAAATGCGACAGATCGAGGGATTTAAATTCAGGAGACAACAACCTATAGGCAATTATATAGTTGATTTTGTTTGCCTTGACAATCGAATTGTTATTGAAGTGGACGGCGGACAGCATGCAGAAGAAAAGAATAAGGATAGAGAAAGAGACACATACCTGCAGAGATATGGATTCAAAGTCTTAAGATTCTGGAATAATGACGTTTTACGTAATACTGAAGGCGTTTTGGAGGTGATAAGGGATGCATGTTTGAAAAACCCTCCCCTCAATCCCCTCCCGTAAAGGGAGGGGAAGGATTCGGTCATGCCCAGGGTAGGGCACAACAAAACATGCTAATCACCCCCACCCCTCCCTCCCCCGTCGAGGGGGAGGGCTAAAGGGAAGGGCCATTTGTATCAGCTCAATAATTGGGGGATGGCTTTGCGCAGACCAGGAATCAGCTTCTGTAGGTGCGCCTTCAGGCGCAGGGCGCACGGTTCCCATGCGGCTGAAGCCGCATCTACCCTGGATTTTTGAGCTGATACAGCCATCTTCATATAAACTTAAAAAGGAGAATAATACAATGTCTAAGATAAAAAGAGCAATTTTAAGCGTCACGGACAAGCAGGGTCTTGTCGAATTTGCAAAGGGTCTTTCAGGGTTCGGGATAGAGATCCTCTCTACCGGGGGAACCGCGAAGGCATTGAGGGAGGGGGGAGTAAGCGTCATCGAAATCTCGGAATATACCGGTTTTCCAGAGATACTGGACGGAAGGGTCAAGACCCTCCACCCAATGGTGCACGGAGGTCTTCTGGGCCTCAGGGAAAATCCGGAGCATGTCGCGGTCATGGAGCGGCTTGGCATAAAGCCAATAGACATGGTGGTAGTGAACCTGTACCAGTTTGAAAAAACCGTTGCAAAGCCTGGGGTGACACTTGAGGAGGCCGTCGAAAACATAGATATTGGAGGGCCTTCCATGCTGCGCTCCTCAGCCAAGAACTATCGAAGCGTAACCGTTGTGGTGGACCCTTCAGATTATCCCGTCATCCTCTCAGAGATGGCGGCATCAGGCGGAGAGACCACCCTTACTACCCGCCTCAGGCTGGCTCTGAAGGTCTTCAAGCTTACCTCGGCCTACGACGGAGCCATAAGCCGTTATCTGGAGAAAAAACAGGGATGAAGCACACGGCATAACCGCTGCGATCCGGAGCCTCTATCGGAAGCCGGGCCCCCGAACGTAGCACAGCCCTTACTTACGGCCTCCGAGTATGCCGCCCAGGATGCCGCGCAGGATCTTTCGACCGATGCTGTTTCCCACAGTGCGGGCGGCCTGCTTGGCCATGGCTTCAACCATGCCCTGACGCCTGCTCGTGCCCCAGATCCATTCGCTTATCTTACTCCTGCCTTCTTCCTGCCCGCCCTTGGACTGCTTTGCCCCGGCCTCAGCCGCAGTTCGCTCCTGGGTCCTGCGGCTTAGTATCTCATAGGCCGATTCCCTGTTTACGGGGGAATCATATTTGACTCCTATGGGACTTCGCAGGCGGATAGTCGCCCTTTCTTCAGGGGTGATAGCCCCCATGCGGCAGCGAGGCGGGCAGATCAAGGTCCGCTCAACAGGCATCGGGACACCCTTTTCCTGCAGAGTTGAAACGAGCGCCTCGCCTACGGCAAGCTCTGAAATGACCTTTGCCACATCAAGTTTCGGATTTGCGACAAATGTCTCGGCCGCAGTCCTCACAGCCTTTTGATCTCGCGGAGTGTAGGCCCTCAGGGCGTGCTGAATGCGGTTTCCGAGCTGGCCGAGTATCTCGTTTGGCACATCATCTGGAAACTGCGAGCAGAAATAGACTCCCACTCCCTTTGACCGGATGATCCTTATCACCTGCTCGATTCTCTGCCGCAGCATGGCAGGGGCATCGTCAAAGAGGAGATGGGCCTCATCAAAGAAAAAAACCATCCTGGGTCTCTCCAGGTCTCCCACCTCGGGAAGGTTTTCAAAAAGCTCTGAGAGAAGCCAGAGAAGAAAACTCGAATACAAGCGAGGCTTCAGGATCAGCCTGTCAGCAGCCAGTATGCTGATGATGCCGCGGCCGTTCAAATCCGTGCGCATAAAATCAGCCAATTCAAGGGCTGGTTCTCCGAAAAGGGCTTTCCCCCCTTCCCTTTCAAGCGTGAGGAGCGCCCTCTGGATCGCCGCGACCGATTGAGTGCTCACAAGACCGTACTTGGCGGATATCTCTTTTCGATTGTCGGATACAAATGTAAGCAGCGCGCGCAGATCGTCCAGGTCAAGCAGGAGAAGGCCCTGGTCGTCCGCAAGCTTGAAGGCTATCTCAAGCATCCCTGTCTGTGTGTCGTTTATCTCCAGAATGCGGCCAAGAAGGCTTGGGCCGACCTCGCTTACCGTAGTGCGGACAGGATGCCCGCTCATGCCGAAGACATCCCAGAAGATCACAGGGCTTCCCTCACTGGCATAGTCCGTAACGCCTATGCGGCCGACCCTGTCCCTGATCTTGTCGTTGACTGCGCCCGGCATCGCAAGCCCGGCAACATCCCCCTTCACATCGGCCATAAATACAGGCACTCCCATGCGGGAGAACCCCTCAGCCAGCACAAGAAGCGAAATGGTCTTTCCGGTGCCCGTTGCCCCGGCCACAAGCCCGTGCCTGTTCGCATATCCCGCAAGCAGATGAACAGGCCCCTCTCCCTTTCCAATCAGTATCTTCTCCATAGGGGGGACGTCCTTTACATTTACAGATTTATCGGCTTTTCACGTCTTGACCGACTTACCTCTTTTCCTCAGGATAGATATAGCATATCGCGGTTGCTGTTTGAAGATATTTTAGCCGGAAACTTCATCAGCCATTGCTGATCAACATTACCGAAGAAGCCTTTCATGTCAGGTTCCAGTATGTGGTTGTCCGATGTTCTCTACGACGGCCGCATTCTTTATAAGGCCTTTTCCATCGAGCCGGAAGACGTGACCAAAGCCTGGCCACTTCGCCTACATCGGAGACAGCATCCTTGGAAACGACGTCAACCTGGGCGCCGGGACAAAGCTCGCAAACCTCAAGATCATAAGCCAGGACATCACCATAAGAGTTGAGAGGCAAGTTCATCACACAGGACTCCGGAAGATGGGGGCGATCCTCGGGGATAATGCCAAGCTTGGATGCAACTCCGTCACCAACCCTGGAGTAATTCTGGGAAGGGGCTCCCTTGTCTATCCTTGCGTGAGCGTCTCGGCGGGATATTACCCCGCAAAAACCGTCATCTCCATGCGCCCAAAGGATGTGCTCTCTATAAGAGCTGCCAAGTAGTATCAGAGGTCATGCCGCTTTGCAGGAAAATTTTACAAATCGGCAGAGCGCCTGACCCTTTCCAACTTGGCCATATCTGGGGTATTTTATGTGCTTAAAAGCCAATGGGTCGTAATATCAATCATAAAATCAGCTTATTATATAAATCAACCAGTGAGTTTCACATGCGTTAAGAGGAACCTAATGCCTTGGTTAAGTGTCGGTGTGCCTTACAATTTGAAAGGCACAGAAAACTGCTTGTCCTGAAAAAATACATATTATCTAATGGTTAAGTAAAGCTCATGCTTATGGCAAGCTTATTGCTTTCTATCTTCTTGGGTTTTTAGATATTGAAAGATAGATTATTTTTTTTCCGTGCAAGCAGAAAGGTGAGTATATGAAAAGATTTTTTGCATTATTGGTTGGTTTTGGCTTCTTGATATGGTGCCTCCCTGCCTTCGCCCTCCCCGCCCTGCAATTGGACATAGGGGGAGGATATTACAACATTTCTGGCGATCCCAGGTACAATGACGAAACCGTTGTCTCAAGTGGAGATGTTTTCACCCTCTACGCCCTCATGCAGTTAGGCAACAAGACTTCTTTAAAAGATGAATATTGCATCAGCATGGCCGTATTCCCCCAGCTTTCCCAGATATCTCCTTCGCCGTACCTCGGCTCATTTACGTTTGCAGATAAGACTATTCAGGTAACCCAAGACATGACATACGGAAACCCTGGGCTTCCTCCCCATGACGTCTTCGACACCTATTATACCCTTCACACATTCAACTTTAATGAACAAAACCAAGTAGGTGTATACAACACCCAAGATAACCCGGGGGAATTTGAAAGTTTTTTATCAGGCACGGGTTTGTATTATGCAGCATTTCGCGTGGATACAACAAAGCTCAGCGACGATATCTCCATACACTTTGACCTTTTCAATTTGACTACCAATGCGCCTTTTTCCCACGATGCGGATGCGCAGAGCGATCCGCCGTACAATGCCCCGGAGCCGGCCACCCTTCTTCTCCTTGGCCTTGGCCTCGTTGGTTTAGCAATTTTGGGAAAGAGGATGGGCTCACACCGCAAAAGGATAAATCTGCAAATGTAAAGGACGTCCCCCCGAGGATGATGGTGGAGGAGCGGGTGCCGTAGCCGGGGGCGGAGATGAAGATGGGGGAAAGGAGGCGCTCCCACTCAAGACCTACGCCGGTATCGGGAAGATCGGAGTCGGGTGCAATGGCGCGATCGCGAAGCAGAGCGAAAAGCTTGGCGACCAATCTCCGCTCCGAACGATCAAGCGGCGCCGAATCCGCCCCAACCCTCTTGATCACCCCTTCAAGCTCAAGGCGCCTCATGAGTTTTTCCTGTTCAGCGCCGCCGCTTTCTGCTTCGGCCGAGCCATTTTGCGTTTCCGCCGCATCTGCCCTTGCGGCAATGAGCGCCCTGGCAAGCCCCTCTTTCCCTCTTAGCACCTTTGGCCAGGGCGTATCGAGGAGACGGTTACTGAGCCCATGTATCCCCGGGCCTATGGGCTCCGGGCCTCCCCCCATGTTGGAGTACCAGAAAAGTCGCGATCCGACACCGCATATTATATTGAAGGGATTGTAACCGGAAGCCTTTTGCGATAGATCGCTAAGATAATCCTGTCCGTCTTGACTGCCTCTGAGAAAATCCATCACCAGCCTCCCACGCGAAGGCCTTCCCTCCCTCTGGAGATCAGGCGCCCTGTAGTTGGTTAGCGCAGCGATCCTTCCTTCCCTGGTAACCCCGAGCCAGGTGCCTCCACCTCGCAGATCCCGGCCTCCAAAAACCCCCGGCGCATCCTCCCAATAGGCAGGCTGCGCAGTGGGCCGATCATAGTATTCATCCCGGTTTGCGGCAATAACAAGGGGCCATCTCGGATGGGCCTTTACCGCGAGAAGGATCAGACACACGTCTTCCTTTCCCTCTCCCTGGTAAAGGGGATCGTGAGTTCATAGATTCCTCCATCGAGCACGGCCTTGACCGGATAAGGGGCCTTTTCGAATACCTTGAGCATGCTGGTGTTGGTCGCGAGCACATCGGCCGTGAATCCCTCAAGACCCCGATCCTTGGCAACCCTCATCAATGTGAGGAGTAGAAAGGTCGCGATCCCCTTTCCCTGAAAGGCCTCATCCACGATAAATGCCGCGTCCGCGTAAGGCCTGTCGGCATGTTTTACATATCTTGCCTCGGCTATGATCTTGCCTGAGCCCGGCTCCCCGATAAGCCCCACGATGGACATGCTGTTATGATAGTCCACGTTCACATATTCCTGCATCTTTGCGTGCGGCATGGTCTTTATGGGTGAAAAATAACGGTAATAGACACTTTGATCTGAAAACCTGTAGAAGAGCCTGCGCATCGCATCCACATCCGAGGGTCTGATTGCCCTGAACCTTATCACAATGCCGTCTTTAAAGGTCTCGGTGGTAGCAAGCTCGTAGGGGTAGAGCTTACCTGATTCCTCAAGATAAATCTGATCTCTGTAGAGGATGTTTTTTTCCTTGGCGGTCGCGACAAGCGCTGCCCTGTCGTCCGGATGGGCTATGTCAATAAGTGCCAGGGCCCTCTCCCTGACGGTCTTTCCTGTGAGAGAAGCCGCCCCGTATTCGGTTACTACCAGGTCCAGCCCTTCCGTGTAATTGAACTGATTAGGATAGTCCTTGATTGAAAGAAGGATATTGGATGCCCCTTCCCGGTTTCGGCTTGGAAGGGCCGCTATGGTGCGGCCGCCCTGGGAAAGCGCGGCGCCCGCGAAGAACTCCTGGGCTTCCCCTGGCACTATACCCACATTTCCCCTCCCATAGGGAAGCGCGAGGCCGCCCGTAAGATCAACCTTTCTCACAGGAAGCACCACCACAAATTTATCGTTTGCGCCTATGCGCTTAGGGTCTGCCACAACGTCTATCCCCTGAAACTCGATCAAGGGATTCAAATGGAGCCACTCCATAAGCTCAGCACTTCCAAGGGCGTATGCCGTGAGGCATTTTCCCCTAAAAATCGCCTTCCTGCGGTTGTTGACGGCACCACTCTTAACTAAGTCCATGAGGGCGTCTGTAAAAAATGGGCCGTGTATGCCGAGGTCCTTCTTTTTCACAAGGTGTTTGGCAAGGGCCTCGAAGATCCTGCCTATGCTGAAAGCCATGCAGCTTCCGTCCTGGATGAGGGATGCCACATTGGCCCCCAGCCTGTCGTGGACGTCGTCAATGGGCCAGCGCGGGAAATAGATGGGAGGCTCGGTTGATTCCACCAGGAAGTGGAAGTCGTTTACATGCACGGTGGTATCGCCGATGGTGCGCGGCACCTTGGCATTTATCTCGCCTACAACCAGAGAGGCCCGCTCCATGGCCTGCCTCGCCACGTCAACAGCAACTCCGAGACTGCAATATCCCGCCTGATCAGGAGGCGTTATCTGCACGAAGGCCGCATCAATGTGGATAGTGCCTGAGCTAATCAGTGAGGGAAGCCGCGAAAACCTGCTAGGTATAAGATCCACCCTCCCCGATGTGATGGCCTCGCTTGCCACCCAGCCCGCAAAGAAGGTCTTGAGCCTGAATTTGTAAGCAAATTTTTCCTCCAGGGAGATGGCGTCTCCGAGGCTCACGAGCTGGATCAGCTCCAGATCCCTCAAGCCCGATCTTTCCGAGGCCATTAGGGCCTTGACCAAAGTCCGGGGCTCAGCCACCCCAGTCCCCAGAAAGATGCTCATCCCGGGCTTTATCCGGGAAAGCACCCTCTCCGGGCTTATGACCTTTCTCGACCAGTCAATCTTTGAAGCAGGTATTGCCATGATGATCCTCTGATTCCCATGTGAACTATAATAGGGGGATTGATCTCTATTTTAGGATTATACTACCCACGGCATGAATACGGCAATATTGAATTGAAGCGTGAAGAACGGGGATCAAAACAGGCGGCCTGATGATGCACCATATACAACCCAATTTTTTGTCTTGACAATGGGGAGAGGTTCAGTCGGCCGACAACAAAAAGGCCGCCTTCTGGGCGGCCTTTTGTGTTCACGCTAGTGTGCCAGTTCTATTGCTTCCTTCTGCGAACTGCCATACCAAGGCTTAGTAATCCGAAACCAAGAAGCATGATAGTCGCTGGTTCGGGAACCAGATAAGTTTGCGACTGCTTAAGATTGCCAGCGTCGTCATATAAATTCAGAACAGCCACTCGGCCATTATTTGTAAACTCCGTGTTACTTGCCTCCGTATAAAGTGCAAGCGCGTCACCCGTGAGGTCAGTTGTGATCTCATCTTCTATATACCAAATGGCGGCCTGATAGGCCTGATCTATAGCCGCAGTGGAAGATCCTGCTGCTGAATAAGATCCCAAATACTTTAGGTAGAGATAGGCAGTTTTGTCATCGAGTTCGTCTTGGCCAGGTGTTGCATCAGAAGGACTTTCATTGCCTCCTTTAATAGCATAAGGATCAATAGTACCGTTATAACTGGTATCCCAGTTAAACCTTTCACTTTTCTCCAGGCAAAATGATTTGAATTTCTTAACCTCTTGGCCTCCATTAATTTCATGTACCCAAAAAGCCCCACCGTCCCAGCCGTTCCTGGCAGTTGGATATGCATCTGTCAACTTGTAGGTCAAAGCGTTAGCGTGGGGGCTAGGAATAATTAACACCCCAGCCGTGATAATCAACAAGCAAAAAAAACTAGCCATTATTTTCCCTATGTATCTTCTCATTATATTCTCCTCCTCAATAAAGTCCTAGCAATAGGGTATGTTCACTTTTGTCAGTATTCAATGCAATAGCTCTGCCATTTCACTCCAAAGCAAGACTTCTCGGTCATTTTTATCTTAACATATTGATTCCCAACAATATATTACCCGAAATACTAATAAAGAACCCCTGTCGCCTTCCCCCCCCCTTCTTCCCCCTTTTTCAAAATGTAAGGCCGACCGACAGGTTGTCGCCTCTGAAAGGGGTATTAGTGGGTATTAAATATACCATATAACGCCCATATCTACCGTAAATCATATAGTTAAATAGGTATTGCATTATACCCCCCTGAACTCCGGCAAAATTGTAAATATTTCCGACATTGTCCTACGGAGTTATTTCGAGAGACGAAAAGTGTAAGTAACTAACCCCCCATGCCTTGGGCTGGCACAACGAAACATGAAAAGCACCCCCACCCCTCCCTCCCCCGTCAAAGGGGGAGGGATAAGCAGTTACATCCCCAAAGAGAACTCCCTGAGGGGAGGAAGAAGCAGTTGCATCCCCGAAGAGAACTTCTTGAGTGGAGGGATAAGCAGTTAGGCTCCCAAATAAAACTTCTTGAGAGGGATTTGCGCTGTTCATAAGCAACGGTAATTACATATGAATTCTGCCATGTCAAAAAAACTTTACCCCAAAAATCTGAGGCCTCATCGTGTAATATCAGAAACTTACCTGGTAAGCAAGGAATCCACCGGTTTTTCCACCCCAACTGATGAAATGCATAAAAAGTACTTGCTATTACTGCTATATATTGTATAATAGCCCCTAAATAAGTCAGGATATAGTGTGCTGATGTATATTTTAGGGAGGCAAAAACATGGC
>Ga0210051_1005058_pt1 | contig 12700 bp, 9 predicted proteins | sample CryGey092014_all_FD_185464 | JGI IMG/M metagenome (GOLD analysis project Ga0210051, IMG submission 185464) | Groundwater microbial communities from aquifer - Crystal Geyser CG23_combo_of_CG06-09_8/20/14_all (SPAdes) (version 2) | ecosystem: Environmental > Aquatic > Deep subsurface > Groundwater ...
TATGAAGAAAGTCATAAAGCTCTACAAGCAGCCAGAGGTTAAAACCTGTTTTATGCTTGCTTCTTGGCCGGGTATTGGCAATGTTTCCCTGATAGCGACGAGATATCTAATAGAAAAGCTAAACGCCCTAGAAATAGGAGAAATTGACGCCCCGGCTTTTTTTGAACCCCTGAGTGTTGCCGTAAGAGATAATATAGTTGAGGTTCCTCGCTTCCCTGAGAGTAAGTTTTATTACTGGCAGGATGCTCAAGGCGAGAAAGGATTAGTGCTGTTTATCGCTGAGGAACAACCCGTTTCCAAGGGACATGAGTTAGTTAGTTGTGTCCTGGATGCGGCACGAGAGCTTCACGTAGCCAGAATATATAGCTGTGCTGCTGCTGTAACCCACATTCATCATAGTGAGGAACCAAAAGTCTGGGGAGCAGCGACAAAGAAGAAGCTACTTGGTGAATTAAAAGAATACGGTGTTATTCTTAGAGGTAATCTTCGCATTGCCGGATTGAACGGATTGATATTGGGGATGGCTAGAGAACGAGACTTGGAAGGCATTTGCTTATTAGGTGAAGTACCTTCCTACGCCATCCAGGTAGCAAATCCCAGTGCGTCTGTGGCTGTGCTTAAAGTCCTGACTAATATGCTTGATATTCCGGTTGACCTGGCTGAACTGATTCAACTAGCTAAGAAGTCAAGCCAGGAGATGGATAAGTTAGCCAAGCAAGCCACTGCCGAGTTTATTGACCAATTCACTGAGCCTATTTGGGAACGGGATGAAGGAGAAGAGTGATTTTGAGAAGGCGAGGCAGCTAAAGAAGCCCTGGATAAGCTAGAGATTTTTGCTGGGTTTTTTGACCTGTAAACGTGTATATGCTACCATCAAACTAGATGTCAGCTCTGGCGGAACTTTACCGTGAAATTGAGAATTGCCAGGACTGTGGCTTAGCCAAGTGTCGCATTAGGGTAGTGCCTGGTGAAGGAGCGGAAAACGCTGAGTTATTTTTTATTGGTGAAGCCCCCGGTTGGCATGAAGATCAACAAGGTCGCCCTTTCGTCGGACCGGCAGGACAATTCCTGGAGCAATTGCTAGCCTCAATTGACTTACAGCGAGAACAGGTTTATATTGCTAATGTAATCAAATGCCGCCCTCCCCAAAATCGTGATCCCCTGCCGGTGGAGATAGAGGCATGCCGCAAATGGCTCGACCGTCAAATAGAGTTAATTCGCCCCAAAATGATTATTACCCTGGGTCGTTATTCTTTAGCCAGATATTTTCCTGATGATAGTATTGGTAAGATTCACGGAAAGGCGCGGAAAATAGGCGACACTATTTATTACCCTATGTACCATCCCGCGGCAGCTCTGCACCAGGGCAGCCTGCGCCGCATTATTGAGGCTGATATGCTCAAAATCCCTGAGCTATTAGCTCAGGGCGGAAAGATAGCTGAAGCTACTGCTGCCCTGAAACCCCTGAATCAAGTTCAGGGTCAGGGCAAACAATTAAGTCTATTTTGAACCAGGTTAAGTTAATGAATAAGTTAAGAATCGTTCCTTTAGGTGGGCTGGGCGAAATCGGTAAGAACATGACCATTTTGGAATATGGTAATGACCTCGTTGCCATTGATGCTGGACTTATGTTTCCCAACGAAGAAATGTTCGGGGTTGACTTCGTTATACCGGATATCAACTATCTCTGGCAAAATCAGCAAAAACTTAAAGGAATAATTATCACTCACGGACACGAGGATCATATTGGTGCCTTGCCTTATATTCTGCCTCGGCTTTCCGCGCCTGTTTATGCCACCAGGTTTACTCAAGAGTTAATTGCTGCCGAACTCAGGCAGCGTGGCGTGAAAACTCAGGCGAAATTGCATGTAGTCCCCCCGGGTGGCAAGATCGCACTGGGCAGCTTTGCCATCGAATTTTTCTCCGTTTGCCACAGCATCCCTGATTCCGTTGGGCTGACGATTCGAACACCCCTAGGTACCATAGTTCACAGTGGTGATTTCAAGTTTGACCATACCCCTGTGATGGGAGCAACTACTGACCTAGCTAAGCTAGCTTCGGCAGGAGAAAAAGGGGTCTTGCTTCTCCTTTCCGATTCTACTTATGCTGAGCTTCCCGGATATACTCCCTCTGAGACAGTGGTCAGCGAAACCCTGGACAATATTGTGGCTGGAGCCTCAGGGAGGGTGATTGTTGCTACCTTTGCCTCTCTTATCTCCCGAATTCAGCAGGTGATTGATGTTGCTGCCAGGCATAACCGCCGTGTAGCTATCATAGGGCGAAGCATGAAGGAACTAGTAAATGTGGCGCTAAAAACTGGTTATCTTCGCCTCCCTCCTGGCATACTTTGCCATTTTGATGACCTTAAAGATTTATCCCGTAATCAAGTCGTTCTTCTGGCCACAGGAAGCCAGGGCGAGCCGACTTCTGCCCTGGTGCGCATGGCTAATCGAGACCGCCACAGTCCAGCCCAGGTCATCCCTGGCGACACAGTGGTGATTTCAGCAACTCCTATTCCGGGCAATGAAGCATTGGTTAACAAGACCATTGATAGTCTATTTCGCCAAGGTGCTCAAGTAGTTTATGGTAAACTGGCTCAGGTCCATGTTCACGGTCACGGTAGTCAGGAAGAGTTAAAACTTATGCTTCGCCTGGTTAAACCTAAGTTTTTTGTCCCTATTCATGGGGAGTATCGTCACTTGAGTTTGCATGCCAGGTTAGCTCAAAGTGTCGGCGTGCCTAAAGATAACATTTTTGTCCTGGAAAATGGGGATGTACTCGAGTTGGGGCGGGAAAGTGGCAAGATCGTAGGTAAGGCTCCCGTAGGGGATATTTATGTAAATGGTGCGGTGACGGGCAAAATGGATAACTCTCTCCTGCAAGACCGCAAGTTACTCTCGCAAGACGGAGTCGTAGTGGTAACCATTACCATTGATGCCAAAAGAGGTGAACCAGTAGGAAGACCGCGCATCATAATGCGAGGTTTTGTTGCCTCCCAGGAGAGCAAGACATTAATTGAAAGAAGTCAAGATGTTGTGGTGGCGGCTCTAAACGATGGGAGAAAGCTTTCCCTTGAGCAAGGCCTTGCTGATGCCCGAGTGAAAGATGCCTTGACGAGATTCTTCTACAAAGAAATCCATCGCTATCCGGTTATTATTCCTGTTATTACCATGGTAGAGGGAAGAAACTCTGAATCCTGAGCACCAAATCCCCTAAGTCCCCCTTTACTGAAAGGGGCAGAAGAGGATTAAGAATTTAGACCAATTTTGTTTGATATATTGCATCTATTTGCCCATAAGCGCTACAATGATACCAGTATGTAAGAACGCGAGCTTGTGTGGAGGTATGCTCATGATGATTGTCAAGGAATGGTTCACAGTGGAAGAAGCTGCTGAATACCTATGTGTCTCCAAGAGGAGCATTTACAAACTAACCAAAGAGGGTAGGTTGCCAGCCTTCCGCATCGGCCGAGAACGTCACCGGCGGTTCCGCAAGGAGGACCTAGATAAGGTGCCTCGTTTAGGCGAAGAAACCAGGAATCTAGAGGGGCTTCTCAAGGTAACGGCAAAAGCCGATCCGGTACTTGCTGAAATCTGGGATAATGAAAAGGATGCAGCTTATGACCGGGTATAGCCGAGGAGATGTAGTTCTCGTTAACTTTGTCTTTTCTGATGAAACCGGGGAGAGACGGCGCCCAGCGGTTATAGTCAGCTCAGATACTTACCAACAAAGTCGGCAAGAAACTATTATTGCCGCCATAACCAGCAGGACTGACAGGATATTAGTTGGCGACCATCTTATCGGTGATTGGCGTGGAGCTGGGCTTCTTTTCCCGTCGGTGGCAACGGGAATCATAAGGACAATAAAGCAAGGTATGATAGCCAAGAGGCTTGGAACTATGGCGCGAACTGATATGCAAGCAATTGAAGGCAACCTGCGAGATGCCCTGGGACTCAAACAAAGGAGTTGAATTGCTAAAGACCCGTAATTTGGGAGTGCGACGATGGCGGGTGATACAGAGGGTAAGGTACACAATATCCTCAGCAACCTAGAGAGTCTGGACAAAGCTCGCGAACTCTTCTCCGAGTTGAACTACGACCCCGCCCATGACCCAATAAGTCGGCAAGCATGGGGTGAAGCTATTGCCAATGCCCTTGCCGAAGACCCTCAAGTCATTGCCTGCCACGATGACTTTAAGATTATCTATGCTCGCCTGGACTCTGATGGCTTGTTTCTTGGGGATGAAAGACCTGTCGTCAACAAGCTTCTTAAAGAATGCCCCTATCTTCTTTGCCTTTTTTCGGACAGGCAGCAGCAACAATGGCATTTCGTCAATATCAAGTATGACGAGGATATCAAAAAGCGTCGCTTGTTTAGACGCATCACTGTCGGCCCCGGTGAGCGGCTGCGTACGGCAACCGAACGCCTATCGTTACTTGATTTAGAGAGAATACGCCCCGATCTAACTGGCATATACCCTCTTGATATCCAGACAAATCATGACGGAGCCTTTGATGTTGAAGCGGTTACCAAGCAGTTCTTTGACGAATACAAGGCTATCTTCAGGATTCTGGAAGATGATTTGTGCAAGCAAACCAATGACCGGGCATGGGCGCATGATTATTCGCTGCAGTTCCTCAACCGCTGCATGTTTATCTACTTCATCCAACGCAAAGGCTGGCTGGGAAACGATTGCGACTTCCTCCTCAACTTCTGGAAGGGTTATCAGCGTTCCGAACAGAGCCAGAATTCGTTCGTGGACAACTGGCTGAAAGTGCTTTTCTTTGAAGCCTTTAATAACAGGTTCCACGGTGGCCACAGCTATTTCCCGTCTGAAATCAAAGAGGCTCTGTCCCTGGCACCATATCTCAACGGTGGTCTATTCACCGAAAACAAGTTTGACCAGCAGCATAAAGCCGTTGTTTCCGACCGGCGCTTCGAGCAGATTCTGAAGTTCCTGGAACGCTACAACTTCACCATCGCGGAAGACAGTCCCCTGGATAAGGAAGTAGCCGTTGACCCGGAGATGATAGGTAAAGTCTATGAGAGCCTAGTCAATGTCTCTGAGGAGGTGGATGAGCGTGGTGAGGCAGGTATCTTCTATACCCCCAGAACTGAGATTGACCTGATGTGCCGCCTATCACTGGTAGACCATCTGGCTAACCACCTTGGAGAAGACAGAAAGGAACTGCTTTACCAGCTTATCTTCGCCCTGGAGTCTGATGAGAAAACTAATGCCGACAAAGCCATCGCTGAAGCTAATCTCTGGTCTGCTCTCAACGAACGCTTCCATGAAATTACTATTCTGGACCCTGCCTGTGGTTCTGGTTCTTTTTTGGTGGGCATGCTCAATATCCTGGATGACCTCCAGGAGCGGGCTAATCGTCAGCTTGGTATAACAGAAGCATCTTATGACCGTAAGAAACGGATTATTGGCCAATCACTGTATGGCGTGGATGTGATGGAGTGGGCGTGTCATGTTGCCGAGCTACGCCTCTGGCTGGCGCTGATTATTGATGCTGAGTTTACTCGCGAAGAGCTCCATGTCCGGCGGGAGCCTCTACTACCCTACTTCTCTTTCAAAGTTCGCTGTGGAGACAGTCTGGTGCAGGAAGTCGGCGGGATAAATCTTGGGCACATTGCTGCCTCACAGGAGATACCACCACCGTTAAAAGCCCGAATCACGAACCTGAAGAACGAGAAGCTCAAGTTCTACAACAGCGACAAAACGTGCCAGTTTCATTCAGTGGATGCTTTGAAGAATGAGGAAAAACGGCTATTCTCAGATATTCTGGATGCCAGGGGACATGCTATCCAAGAGCGTATCAAGGCTGTGCGGCGAAAGCTGGAAGGTCCGCAGACTTATCAGATAGGTCTAGATGGCAAAGGGGCTCCACCACCCCACCAGATGGATTTAGAAGCAAACCAATACCTGCAGGAAATTGAAGCCCTTACCACTGAATTGGCACAGACCAAGGTGTCAAAAAAGGCGCTTAGTGCTGCCAGAGAAGTACCCTTTGTATGGGATATCGCTTTTGTGGAAATCTTTGAAGGTGAGAACAAGAGCTTTGATATCGTCATGGGCAATCCCCCTTATGTGCGTCAGGAAGCGATTGCTGCACCAGTAGTCCACGGTGTTCAGGTCACGAATGATAAGAGGGAATACAAGGCGAAGCTGGCGCTTTCCGTATATCAGGCGTTTCCTCATTTCTTTGGCTATAAAGCTGGTACTAACACCGCAGCCCACAGAATTGATGCCAAAAGTGACCTCTATATCTATTTCTACCTGCACGGGCTTTCTCTACTGAATAGCAAAGGTTCGTTTTGCTTCATCACCTCTAACTCCTGGCTGGATGTGGGCTATGGGGCCGACCTGCAGGAGTTCTTGCTCAAGCACAGCCATGTCAAGCTGGTTCTGGATAACCAGGTAAAGCGCACCTTTGCTAACGCCGATGTGAACTCAATCATCGTGCTCTTTTCCTCGCCGGATGACCGCCGCGAGTGGGCATTAGACAAGACTGCTCGCTTTGTCATGTTCCGTGTGCCCTTTGAGCATATCCTATCACCGGTAATCTTTGACGAAATTGAGGAGGCAACCGAGCGTAAGGCAACTAAAGAATACCGTATCTTTCCAATTCAGCAAAGTAAGCTCCTAGAAGATGGCTGTGAGATACCGCAGGAAGAGGAAACTGGCAAAGCCGCCGGACCTTTGATTAAAACCGCCCGCTACATCGGCAACAAATGGGGTGGTAAATACTTGAGAGCGCCGGATATCTACTGGACGATTCTGGAAAAGGGCAAAGGCAAGCTGGTGCGTCTGGGTGATATTGCTGAGGTACGGCGTGGTTTTACCACGGGTGCTAATCAGTTTTTCTATCTGGATGAGGAACGCATACGAGACTGGGAAATTGAGGAAGAGTTCTTCAAACCTTTAATCTGGTCAATGCAGCAGATAAACAAACTACGCATCATGCCAGAGGCAGCTAATGCTCAAGTATTCGTATGTCGTGAGCCATTATCATCGCTAAGAAATAAGCCTGGTGCATTAAGTTACATTTCATATGGTTCAAAGTTGACAACAGAGAAGGGTGCCAAACATACAGTAGCTGGTGTAAGACTGCCTGATGCTCCGACCCTAAAGGGAAGAACGCTCTGGTATGCTTTACCAGATGTGGATCCAGGGCAATTCGTTGTACCTCGTCTAATTAGAGAGCGCTTTTTCCTTGCTGGGAATCCTCACCGGATTCTCATCAGTGATATGTTCTTTGTTGGTGATTTTAAGAATAGGACAGAAGCAGCACTAGGTGTGCCATTACTTAACAGTGCTTTAACTTATCTCTGCGTTGAACTCTTTGGACGTATTAACATTCCAGGCAGAATAAATCTATACGGTCCCGAGATTAAGTCCGTACTACTACTTAATCCAGCCAGTGTTTCATCAGGTTACACGAATCTCTTGGCCAAGTCCTTTGACTCATTATGCGAGCGAAATATCCTTCCCATCGAAGAAGAGCTACAACAAGAAGACCGCATCAGATTTGATGCTACCGTGTTGTCGGCGTTTGGGCTTGGAGAGTTGCAAGAGCAAATTTATCGCGCTTTGCTTGAACACGTAACTGAAAGACTTGAAAAAGAGCAGACACTAAAACGGCAAAGTAAAGCCAGCAGTGTCTAATACTTGATTTTGTTACCCAATATGGGTAAGATAATACCCGAAATAGGTAATAACTATGATTGCTAATTCGTTATGCAGCGGTCTTTTCGGCAAAACAAGGCAGGCGGTCCTTGCCCTTCTCTACGGGCGAGCGGACAATTCTTTTTACACCAAACAGGTGCTGGATGCCGTGAAAAGCGGCCGGGGGACGGTGCAGCGAGAGCTGAAAAACCTGACGGATACCGGTATCATCATCCGTGAAGTGCAGGGGAGGCAGGTCTACTACCGGGCGAATGCTCAGTGCCCTATCTTCATCGAGCTTAAAAGTATCGTGACAAAAACCTTCGGCGTGGCAGATGTCATCAGGCAGTCTCTGGCGACTAAGGCAGATAAAGTACGGGTAGCTTTTATCTTCGGCTCAGTTGCCAGGAGCGCCGATGATAGAAAAAGCGATATAGACTTGATGATAGTGGGGAGAATTTCCTTTGGAGATGTGGTTTCGCTTCTCTCGCCGGCGGAAGAAAAACTGGGACGCGAGGTAAATGCGGTTGTATATCCGATTGCCGAATTCAAGAAGAAAGTGAAAGAAGACCATCACTTCGTAAAGACCGTGCTCGAGGAAGAAAAGATATTTCTGATAGGTGACAAAGGTGAGTTTAGAAGACTGGCTGACTAAGGCAAGGAGCTTATAAATGGCAACTATCATAACTGAACATGCCCGGTTTGAAGCTCAACGGCGTGGTATTGACCTTGAATTGGTGCTGTCCACTATTGAACATCCGCAGCAAAAAGTGCCGTCAAAAAAGAATAGGCTTGTGTTTCAGGGCAAGTACCGTGATAAGATTGCAGAGAAGGAAATGCTGCTAAGGGTGATTGTGGAGTCAGCGGGAAGCACGTTGAAAGTGGTAAGTGTCTACAGGACAAGCAAAATTGACAAATACTGGATTGAGGAGGAAAGGCATGAAAGTCATTTATAACACGGAGACTGATACCCTTGACCTTATTTTCAGGGACGAAGCAGTGGCCGAGAGCGATGAGGTCCGGGAGGGAATAATTGTCGATTACGACCAAGATGGTAAGCTGGTATCCATCGAGGTACTGAATGCGTCGGAGCATGTCCATGAGCCAGAAACCATGGTGTACCAGGCAAAAGCTTCAAAGACATCTCCGCTTTAAGCCTATCAATCGCTGAGTGAATTCATCACCCCGCACTTGCCAGGGAGATTTAGATGCTGACGCATGACATCATAGACAATCGCACTGAAAGACTGGTCGACCACATAAACCGCATTCTTCCTTCTACGGAGCGGGCGAAATTCGCTGTGGGCTATTTCTTCTTGTCTGGCTTCGAGCCGATTCAGAAGAATCTGCAAGGGATATCGGAGCTCAAGCTTCTCATCGGCAATACGTCTAATCGACAAACCATAGAGCAAATCAGCGAAGGGTATAAACGCCTGGAGCTAGTTGACCAAGCTCTGGAGGATATCAGGCTAAGCAAGAAGGCAGACCAAAGGCGACGGGCAAACGAGACAGCCGAGAACCTTCAGGAAGCCATTGCTCTTATGGATCAGACTGATGAAGGGGAAAGCCTGGTGAAGATCTTAGTTAACATGATAGAAGAGAAGCGGCTCAAGGTTAAGGTATATACCAAGGGACATTTACACGCTAAAGCATACATCTTTGACTACAAAAATCTTTACGATGACAAGGGTAAGCCCGTGCCCCCACCAAACAAGGGTTCGTCCATCGTTGGCTCTTCCAACCTAACCCTCGCTGGCATTTCAGACAATACTGAACTAAATGTAAGAATCGAGGGAGATGGAAATCACGCCGAATTAACAAGATGGTTCGATGAGCTATGGGATGAAGCTCAGGATTTTGAAGCTCACCTAATGAACGAGCTAAACCAGTCCTGGGCAGCCCGTTTGGTAAAACCCTATGATATCTATCTGAAGACTCTTTACACATTAGTGAAAGACCGGCTCGAAGAGGAAAAGGGAGCGGAAATCCTTTGGGATGATGAAATAACGAGGGACCTCGCTGACTTCCAGAAGGTCGCGGTCTATCAAGCAATCCAAAAGATAAGAGACTACGGCGGCTGTTTTGTGGCGGACGTGGTTGGATTAGGCAAAAGCTACATTGGCGCCGCCATAGTGAAACATTTTGAGAGAACCGAGCATGCGCGCCCTCTCATAATATGTCCCAAGCCCCTTGAGGACATGTGGGAAGGTTACAACGAAGTCTACGACCTTAACGCCCGAGTACTGTCTATGAGCCTCCTGAAAGAAACGGACGAAGCGGGTGTAAACGGCCTTCTTCAAGATGTGAAGTACCGAGACCGCAACATGGTGTTGGTAGACGAAAGCCATAACTTTCGCCACCATACCACGCAGCGCTACGAAGCGCTTCACACATTTCTGTCAACGGGACGAAAATGTTGCTTTTTGACTGCTACCCCAAGAAACAAATCAGCCTGGGACATTTACAACCAGACCAAACTATTTCACCAAGAAGATAAGACCGACCTGCCCATAGACCCTCCAGACCTGAAGAAGTATTTCAAATTGATAGACAACGAAGAAAGAAGATTGCAGGACCTGTTGGTTCATGTGCTCATAAGAAGAACCCGCAGGCATGTTCTTCGCTGGTATGGATATGCCGAAGACACCCACCAGCCTTTACGTGAGTTGTCGGACACCGAGTGCAGACAATATCTCGATGGCACCAAGCGTGCGTACGTCATTGTAGGTGGGAAACACCAGTTTTTCCCCAGACGGGAGTTGGCGCCGCTTAGATACAGTATAGATGCAACATATAATGGGCTTTACCAGCGAATTAGGACGTATCTGGGTCGGCCTCGAGGAACACATTACCAGCCAAAGCTGGGACAAGAACTAACCTATGCTCGTTACGGACTTTATAACTATGTGCGCCCGGAGAAACGAAAACAGAAGCCATACAACGAGCTTCAACGTGCGGGCATCAATCTTAGAGGAATTATCAGGGTTCTTCTTTTCAAAAGGTTCGAGTCCAGCGTCTATGCCTTCAGAGAAACGATAAGACGTCTTATTCTCATACATAAAGCCTTTCTTAAATCCTTAGATGCGGGCATTGTGCCAGCAGGTGATGATGCTCAGCAACTCCTTTACGAATGTGACCGATACGAAGAGGCTGACTTGATGGACCAACTGCGGGAGATGTCTGGGCAGTACGATATAAAGGATTTCGATGATACAAGGCTACGCGACCACATAGAAGCGGACAAGAAATTACTTGAGCACGTTCTCCAGTTAGTGGAACCAATTACTCCCAGCAATGACGACAAGCTACAGAAGTTATTTTCTAGGATGAAGCAGGAGCCGTTAGACAAAGGTAAATGCCTAATTTTCACCCAATATGCAGACACAGCCAAATATCTATATGAAAACCTGAACCCCGGTAATAAGGAGCCAGACATAGATGTGATTTATGGCACTGATAAAAGTAAGTCTAGAATGGCAGGCCGATTCGCTCCCAAAGCCAACCCACAATTCAAGTTTCTAAAAGGCGAGAGCGAGATTCGCATACTCGTGTCTACTGATGTGCTATCTGAAGGACTTAACCTGCAGGATGGCGACAAGGTAATAAATTACGACCTGCACTGGAATCCTGTCAAACTAATACAACGGGTCGGTCGCATCGACAGGATAGGCTCTGAAAATGACATAGTATGGGCGTTTAACTTTCTTCCTGAGACTGAGCTTGATAGAGGCTTAGGCATTACCCAAGTGCTGGAAAGCCGCATTCAAGAAATACACGACACGATTGGAGAGGATGCGGCCATCCTTGACCCAAGTGAGCAGCTAAATGAGCAAGCTATGTACGCCATCTATGAAAGTAGAGGGGGGCAACTGTCCCTATTTGAAGAGGACGTCAGAGACCTCGTGGACCTCAATGAAGCCGAAGAAATGCTCAGGCATCTAAGAAGTGAGAAGCCAGAGGAATTTCAGAGAATATCGGAGCTCAGGGATGGTATTCGGTCTTCGAAAGAAGCTGATTTTAAGGGACGATATGTTTTTTGTGAGGCTGGACGTTTTTATCAACTCATTCTGGTTGACAAGGACGGAAATATAGCCTCCCGAGATGTGGCGAAAGCCATGAGTGCCATCAAATGTTCCGCACTCGAACCAGTCGCAAAACTTCCGCCTGGTTACAACCGTGACATAATGAAAGTCAAATGTGTTTTTGAGGAAGACGTAAAACACAGGCGAGCAGAGCGAGTTCAGACCATATCTTTGACACAAGCACAGCGATACGTTCTACGCGAACTCAGTGCTCTTTATAAGCAAAGTGACGATGAGACTAAAGCTAGGATTAACATTTTGGAGAGAGCATTCCGAATGAGTCCATCGCCGGCGGTAAATAAGAAGCTAAATTTTCTTAGACGGAACGGCGTGGTTGGCGACGACCTGCTCAGAAGTCTTACCAACGTTTACCATGAGCATAGCCTGCGCGAGCGCTTGGACCAAAAGGATATTTTCACTGAGACCGAAGAAATACCACGCATAGTTTGCAGTGAGGCACTTATTTAAGAATCCTTCTCTTTTCTGTAGTAAGTTGACAGCCCAGCTTACTGAAACCATGTCACAAACCGTCATTTTGTTACCTCTTGTTGCAGGAACTGCCTTAATTTGTTTACAATTTCAACTAAGATGTAGTTGCCATGCCCAAGGTGAAGCATCACAGGTCATTTAGGTTAAAGACGAAGTCCCGAGCGCAGCGAGGGAACTCAGGGAACTCCAGAGACAAACCTTTATGGAAGCGTTTTTTTAGTTTCCTTGCCCTGCCGGTGACACGAAGGCTTATATTAACTGTTATTATCGTGGGGGTGTTGTATTACTTCGCTTCTACTTTGGAAACTTGGGGCACTGATATGCTGTCGTTATTTGGTTTGGGATTAATCATGATAGCTATTGCTGTAGGGGCAATAATCTGGGTGGTATGGAGAGGACATTTCTCCAGTGCAGTAAAACATTGGAACTGGGTTGCCGCAGGAATTAGCCTGGC
>Ga0210051_1005059_pt1 | contig 12700 bp, 10 predicted proteins | sample CryGey092014_all_FD_185464 | JGI IMG/M metagenome (GOLD analysis project Ga0210051, IMG submission 185464) | Groundwater microbial communities from aquifer - Crystal Geyser CG23_combo_of_CG06-09_8/20/14_all (SPAdes) (version 2) | ecosystem: Environmental > Aquatic > Deep subsurface > Groundwater...
GCATTCAAACAATTATGGTGAGCTTTACATTGTCCTTAAAGGAAAAGCCTTGTATTTAATTCAAAAATACAAAAATCGCCAAATTAAAGATGTTTATATTGTGAAAGCAAAAAAAGGCAGCGCCGTTATTGTCCCACCGGGCTATGGTCATATAACAATTAACCCGTCCAAAAAAGAACTTATTGAAGCAAACTGGATAGATGAAAAATGTAAAAATATCTATGATTTATTTATTAAAAAGCAGGGGGCTTGCTATTATTACACAAAGTCAGGGTGGGTGAAGAACAAGAATTACGAAAAAATCCCCAAGCTCCGCATTGAAAAACCCCTCAAAAAACCGCCTAAAAACTTAAATTTTCTCCATGATTAAAACCGCGATTATTCCAATTGCCGGCATGGGAACCAGATTTTTGCCCCTGAGTAAAGCTTTGCCAAAAGAACTTTTTCCTTTGGTTGATATTCCTGCTTTACAATATATTGTTGAAGAAGCGATTGTTTCGGGAATCAAGCAAATAATTTTTGTAACCAGACCGGAGAAAAAATTAATTTTGGATTATTTTTTAAAAGACAACAGATTGATTAAAAAAGCATTAAAGGAAAGAAAAAAAAATGAGATTTTAAAAGAATTGAGCAATTTTGAAAGGATTTTAAAAAATATTTCCATTTCTTGGGTCGTTCAAAAAGAACCTCTGGGCGATGGTCATGCCGTATTGCAGGCAAAAGAAAAAGTTAAAAAAGAAAAAGGAACAGCAGTTTTATTTGGAGACGACATAGTTGAATCCAAAAAATCTTGTTTGGCCCAAATGATTGAAGTTTTTAAAAAATACAAAAAACCAGTCGTCGCCCTTTATAAGATTCCAAAAGAAAGCTTGAGCTCTTATGGAATAGTAAAAGTGAAGAAAATAAAAAATCGGGTCTACGAAATTGAAGAAATAATTGAAAAACCCAAGATATCTGAAGCTCCTTCTAATTTAGCCATTGTTGGGAAATACATCATTACTCCAGAGGTTTTTAGTTTTTTAGAAAAACCCTCCTTAACAAAAGGAGAAATAAGACTGGCCGGAGCTTTTAATCAAATGATAAAAGACGACAAAAGAATTTTAGGTTATGAATTTGAAGGAAAGTGGCTGGAGTGCGGAGATAAATTAGCTTATTTAAAATCGAATCTTTATCTGATGTTAAAACATCCCAAATTTGGCCCGGAGCTCAAGAAATTTATCAAAAAAGAAAAATTATTGCAGACTGCGGCGGGATACCGCTAGAAATTTGCCGAGGTGATGAAACTGGGAAACATGCACGGTTCAGGGCCGTGTGCCCTTTAGGGCTTGTGGGTTCAAATCCCACCCTCGGCACAATTTTATGCCAAAATCTAAAAAACAACAGAATTTAAGAATTATTCCTCTCGGCGGACTGGGAGAAGTTGGCCGAAATATGATGCTTCTTGAATATAGAAGCTCGATTTTAATTATTGATATGGGGCTTAGAATGCCGGAAGAAGATATGCCCGGAATTGATTATATTATTCCAAATATTAGCTATCTTAAGGGCAGGGAGAAAAATATTGTAGGAATGGTTTTTACTCACGGCCACTATGACCACATTGGAGCTATCCCCTATCTTATTGATAAACTTGGCAATCCCCCTATTTTTACCGCTGCTCTGACCAAAGGAATTATTTTGAAAAGACAGGAGGATTTTCCAGGTCAGCCAAGGTTAGAAATTCAAATTGTTAAAAATGGAACCAAAATTGACTTAGGGCCATTTAAAATTGAGTTTTTCAAACAAAACCATAACATTTCAGACAACTTCGGTCTTTTTGTTCAAAGTCCTGTTGGAAATATTCTGCATACCTCTGATTTTAAATTCGACCAAGCTCCAATTTACGACAAACCTACCGATTTTGAAAAACTGAAAAACTTTGGCAAAAGAAATATTTTGCTTTTGATGTCGGATTCAACCGGAGCGGAAAATGAAGGCCATTCGCTTTCTGAAAAGAAAATCATGGAAAATTTAGACGAAATTTTTACAAATTCTCCGGGAAGAATTATTGCCGCTACCTTTGGTTCTTTAATCAACCGAATCCAGCAGATTATCACTTTATCTGAAAAATACGGAAGAAAAATAGCAATAGCAGGTTATGCCATGAAAACCAATGTAGAAATCTGCAAAAAACTGGGCTATATCAAGTCTCAAAAAAAGACTTTAATTAAACCGGGTCAAATTGTAAATTGGCCGGATTCTAAATTAACTTTTTTGTGTACCGGAGCTCAGGGAGAAGGGTCGGCGGTCTTAATGAGAATTATCAATAAAGAATATAAATTTTTAAAAATTAAAAAAGGAGATTCGGTAATTTTTTCCTCCTCAGTAATTCCCGGAAATGAAAGAACGGTCCAGTTTTTAAAAGACGAACTCTATAGACAGGGAGCCCGTGTTTTTCACTACAAAATGATGGATATTCATGCCGGCGGCCATGCTCAGAAAGAAGAGCTCCGGCAAATGGTAAAAATTATGAAACCGAAGTTTTTTATGCCGATTCACGGTCAATATTCAATGCTGATTAATCATGCCGAAATTGCTAAATTCTCCGGAATTCCAGAAAAAAACATAGTAGTTGCCGAAAATGGTACAGTTGTTAATTTAAGCACAAAGGAAATTTCTATAGAAAAAAAAGCGGTTGAATCAAATTATATAATGGTGGACGGTTTGGGAATAGGAGATGTGGGAGAAATAGTTTTGAGAGACCGTCAAAATTTAGCCAAGGATGGAATGTTTGTAATTGTAGCCGTAGTAGACAGAGTCACCGGTAAAGTTCGCGGTTCTCCTGATATAATATCAAGAGGATTTGTTTATCTTCGAGAGTCAAAAGAATTGTTAGCCCAAACCCGAAAGAGAGTAATAGAGATTGTTGACAGAACGGCGGGCTCCGGTCGAGCAGTTAATTGGAACTATGTAAAGGATGAAATTAGGAACAAGATTGGCAACTTTCTCTATATTAAAACGCAACGCCGCCCAATGATATTACCCGTAGTCATAGAAGTGTAAAGTGCCAAATGAAAAATGCCAAATTACAATTTAAAAGCAACCCTACGGGGAGTCGCTTTAGGCGACAGCAAAATTATTTTTTCACTTTTCATTTTTCATTTTTAATTTAGCGAAGCGCTTATGCGAGTTTTTAGCGGCATCAGACCTACCGGAGAATTACATATCGGAAATTATTTGGGAGCCATTAAACAATGGTTTGAACTTCAAGAAAATAATGAATGTATTTTTTGTATTGTTGATTTGCATGCTATCACTACTCCTTTTATTCCCGAAGAATTAGAAAAAAATATTTTCAAAGTAGCTACTGCCTATCTGGCTGCCGGAATTTCACCGGAAAAATGTATTTTTTTCGTCCAGTCCCGGATAAAAGAACATACCGAATTAGCCTGGTTATTAAGTACCATCACTCCTCTGGGAGAACTTAAAAGAATGACTCAATTTAAAGAAAAAATCAAAGAGCATCCAGCCGACATCAACGCTGGTCTTTTAAATTATCCACTTTTGATGGCAGCTGACATTTTGCTTTATCAAACAGATTTAGTTCCGGTTGGCGAAGACCAGCAACAACATGTAGAATTTGCCAGAGAAATTGCTCGTCGTTTTAACAAAAAATTCGGGAAAACTTTTCGGGAACCCAGGGCCTTACTGCCAAAGCAAGGAGCAAGGATAATGTCTTTACAAAATCCAGGGAAAAAAATGTCCAAAACCGACGACCCGGAGGGCTGCATTGAGTTGTTTGATGCTTCTGAAATTATCAGAAAAAAAATAATGAGAGCCGTCACCGACACCGGGAAAGAAATAAAGTATAGCCAAACCAAAAAACCAGGAATTTCCAATCTTTTAACTATTTACAGTTTATTTAAGGGGGAATCCATAGAAAATTTGGAGAAAATTTTTAAGAACCAGGGATATGAAAAATTTAAAAAATCTTTAGCTGAACTTTTGATAAATAGTCTGGAACCTTTTCGCCGAAAGAAAAAAGAATTATCCTTTAGAGAGGTTTATGTTAAAGAAATTTTAAATAAAGGAAAAAGTCGAGCCGAGGTCATTGCTCAATCTACCATACAGGATGTTAGAAAAAAAATGGGTTTACCCCGTTAGAAGTCCGCGATAAATAACTCGATTTTTCTCGATTTCGTTCTCCAAGTTTTAAAGACAGCCAAAGAGTGTCTTATAACACTCTTTGGCCTTGGTAATTCGGGGCGGACTTCTAACGGGGTTTACGATAGCAAAGTTTTCAAAAAAAATGTTCTTAGGAGTAAATTTCAAAAAGTTGGTAAACTCATTTAAATTTGCCGTATCGGGGGCAAAATCTATATTTCAGGAAGAACAAACTTTTCGAATCGAAATTTTAATTGCAATTTTAGTGATAATTGCAATGTTTTATTTTAATTTATTACCGTTTGAAAAAGCGATTATTTTTATAATGATTTTTTTGGTATTAGCAGCCGAGCTAACCAATTCATTGTTAGAAAGGATTCTGGATGTTATTCACCCTTCATTGAATCTCCAGGTAAAAAAAATTAAAGACATATCATCGGCGATAGTTCTTTTTAGTTGTTTTGCGGCAATAATAGTGGGCATTTTGATATTTCTGCCATATCTTGACAAATTTCTAAAATAGATGTAAAATTTTAAGTTAGGGATTTTTCGCTGTACCTTAACAGCATAAATATTCGGAGGTGAAATTGGATAGTTTTACCGTTGATCTGCAGTTTCATCCTTACCCAAAAAGAAATTACGAACTTGCAGATATTCTAAAAGAAATGGAAAGGAAAAATCTTAGCGGGTTGGGACTTCTATATTATGAATGGGAAAAAGAAACTTCCCTGACCATAATCAAAGAAATCAATAGGAAGAGAATGAAAGAAAATTACAGAATTGAGAATAAAAAAAATGTATTTCTGTTTGTCAATAAAGATAGCGGTAAAATATTTTCTTTAATTTTGGGACAGGAACTCGGTCCTCAAAATCAAAAATGGCATATTCTTGCTATCGGAGTAACTGGAATCAAGTCATCTACTCCAGAAGGAGTAATTGAGGAAGTTTTAGAAAAAGAGGAAATAGCAATTCTTGATCACCCCTTTGCCGACCCCCGAAGAAGATTCCGGGACATTTCGCCGGAAAAGGAAAGCGAATTAATTAATCTATGTTTAAAATACAAAGGAAAAATTGCCTTAGAATGGAACGGTTATTCTCTGCCAAAAATCAGAAAATTGCTTCCCGGTTACGGCAATACTAACTTAAAAACGGAAAAATTAGCCGAGAAATTAAATCTTCCCCTGGTGCCAACAACCGATCTCCACTGCAAAAGCAAAAGACTGTTAAAAGAAATTGGAACTGCCTTTATAGAAATTCCAGTCAAAGACATGGATTACGGAAAGCTTCTGACTTCTCTTAAGAAAAATATTCTTTCCCAAAACTTCAAGACACATAAGGACTACGTTCCTCTGCGGCATTTCCTTGAGGCATACGGTTCGGTTTTATGGAAGAAATCCGCAAAAGGATAAAGAAAAAGGAGTTTTTCGAGAAAAGCTCCTTTTTTAATAAAAAAATCAGTTAATAAATATTTTGTATCAATTTGCTTATTTCTTTTTTCTTTTTTTCCATTAATTTCTTTGTTTTAGCTTCAATTACCAGTCTCAGTAACGGTTCAGTATTGGAGGGACGAACGCTAAACCACCAATCCTTAAAGTCAATCCTCAAACCATCAATCTTCAAAATTTTCCTCGTCCCAAAGCTTCCTTCTAATTTTTTTAAAATTTCCATTTTATCCCTTACTTTGAAATTTATTTCTCCGGAATGGAAATATTTTCTAAACGGTTTAATCGTTTCAGAGAATTTTTTCCCGGTTTGAGAAAGCTCTTCTAAAATTCTAAACAATACAAAAAGGGGGGCTTCACAAAAGTAATGGTCGCGATGGTAATAATGGCTGGAAAATTCTCCGGCAAATAAAATATTTTCTTTTCTCATTCTTTCTTTGATAAAAGAATGCCCCACCCTACCAATCAGGGGAATACCTCTCGCTTTTTCTATCGTCTCTTTTAAAACGTTGCTCGAACGAATATCATATAAAATCTTAGAGCCGGGATTCTTTTTTAAAATTAAATCTGAGATCAAGGCGCAAATTAAGTCTCCGGAAATTATATTTCCTTTCTCGTCTAAAAATACAATTCTGTCTCCATCTCCATCGAAAGCTATTCCCAAATCAGCCTTTTTACGTTTAATCTCTTCTTGCAAAAACTTTAGATTCTCTTTTACTAAAGGATCAGGATTGTGGTTAGGAAAATTGCCATCTAAATTTTTGAAGGGGGAATAAATTTTGCCCGGCATTCTTTTTTTAAAGTCGGGGATTAAAATCCCGGGTACGGCATTGGCAGTATCAATCACAATTTTAAAAGGTTTCAGTTTCCAGGTCTCTGTTTCTCTAAAATTAAAGTTTAAATAATCTTTAAGAATCTCTTTTTTTATTATCCTGCCTCTTGAGCCCTGGCAACCCAAGTTACATAGGCTGTGCCCCTGTAATTTTCTGGTTAATTGTTGAATGGTTCTTAGGCCGGTTTTCTCACTAATGGGAATGGCCTTTTTTCTAACCAGCTTAAAGCCATTATATTGAAAAGAATTGTGGCTGGCAGTAATCTGCACTCCCCCATCGTATTCGTAATGGGCTGCGGCAAAATAAAGCATCGGTGAGGTGGAAAGGCCAATGTTAACAACATCGGATTTCTGCGCAGTAATCCCTTTTATTAAAGCTCTAAAAAGAGCTGGCGAAGAAATTCGGTTATCCCGACCAACTACAATTTTGGGATGGCGAATAAATTTACTTAAAAATTGAACAAATGCTCTTCCGATCTTATAAGCGGCTTCTTCATTAATTTCTGTCGGGTAAATTCCTCGGATATCGTAGGCTTTAAAGATAGTATGCGAAAAGCCTGAGCTCGCTTTCGCTCGCTCTATGTTCACCCCGTTAGATAGTGAACATCTAACGGGGCAAAAAGGCACATGCGAATCAGGTGCGGGGTTGATTTTCATATTAGTTTATTATAATATAATTTTATGAGTTTTTCTATTGGTATCATCGGTCTTCCTAACGTAGGGAAGTCTACTCTATTTAAATCCTTAACCAAAAAACAGGTTGATATAGCAGCTTTCCCTTTTACTACCGTCAATCCAAACGTTGGAGTGGTTGCAGTGCCCGATGAAAGATTAGAAAAAATTGCCAGAACTCTTAAGCCGGAGAAAGTTACTCCTACCGTTATTGAATTTGTTGATATTGCTGGATTGGTTAAGGGAGCTCATCGAGGTGAGGGTCTTGGGAATCAATTTTTAGCCCGTATCCGCGAATGCGATGCAATTCTGGAAATAGTACGTTTATTTAAAGCAGATCTGGTCTGTCATGTAGAAAAAAGCATTAACCCGGAAAGAGATATAGAAATTATCAAAACCGAACTTCTAATGAAAGATTTAGAAACAACCGAAAAGGCTGTGGGTAAAATGAAAAAGGAGACAAAGTCGGGCGATAAAGAAGTAATCAAAAAAAAGGAACTTTTAAAAAGGATTCAGGAAAATTTAAACAAAGGAAAAATGGTAAAAGAAACTGAATTATCAGCAGAAGACTTTCCCTTAATTAAAGAATTCCAGTTTTTAACAGTAAAGCCAATCATTTATATTCTAAACATTAACCAAGCAGAGGTCAAAGATTCGAGGCCTAAAATGGAGACAGCCCCCATTCTCTGTTTCAATCTTAAACTTGAAGAAGAAATCTCGGAACTTTCCGAGGCTGAGACAAGAGAGTTAGAAATACATTCCCAGCTTGACCGGCTTATTACTGCTTGCTATACTATTCTTGATTTAATTACCTTCTATACGGTAGCTGGAGGGAAAGAAGTCAGGGCCTGGGCGCTAAAAAAAGGAACTAATGTCTTAACTGCTGCCGGACAAGTTCATTCTGATTTTAAGGAAAGATTTATTCGAGCGGAGATAGTTAACTGGGAGAAATTGGTTAATGTTGGTAGTTGGAGTAAATCCAGGGAACAGGGGTGGATTCAAACCGTAGGAAAAGAGTATGTGGTACAGGATGGGGATGTCATCGAGTTTAAAATCTAACTCTACAATTTACAACTAACAACTAATAACTAACAATTTGTTGTAGGTTATAAGTTATTAGTTGTAAGGTTATCTTAAGGATATGAAGTATTACGAACTAACCTATTTAGCTTCACCTGACCTTTCTGAAGAAAATTTGAATAATCTAAAAGAAAAAATAATCTCTTTTTTGCAAGAAAGCAACGGAGTTTTGAATGAAATAAAAAATCCGATTAAAAAAACTTTAAGGTATCCGGTCAAGAAAAAAAAGGCGGCTTTCTTGGTCACTTTGAACTTTTGTTTTAATGCCGAGAAGATGAGCAACTTTGAAAAAAATTTGAAGTCGGTACCAGAAATTCTTCGTTATTTAATTTTAACCGGAGTTACTTCCGGTAAACCTCCCCAAACTCCGTTCTTCCAGCAGAAAGAGCGAAGTTTGGAACAGAAAAGAATTAGACGAGTTCCTTTCAGAACTGGGAGGCAAAAAGAACCAAAGGTCGAATTAGAAGAAATTGAAAAAAAATTAGAAGAAATACTCGGCGAATAAATATAATTATAATGCGAATCTACAAATAGTATGCAAATACAACGAACAATGTAAAAGATGTTTGTAAAAATAAACTGCTTGTTCGTAGTATTCGAATTTAATTCGTAGTATTCGAATTATATTTTTATGAATTTAAACAAAGTGTTCGTTTTAGGCAATCTCACCCGGGACCCGGAAATCAGAGCTTTGCCTTCGGGTTCATCTGTAGCTTCTTTTGGAATGGCTACAAATCGATTTTTTACTGATAAACAAGGAGAAAAACAGCAGCAAGTAGAATATCATAATATTGTAGCTTTTGGGAAATTAGCAGAAATTGCTCAAAGTTTTCTAACCAAAGGAAGTTTAGTTCTAATCGAGGGAAGACTTCAAACAAGATCCTGGCAGGATTCTTCCGGAAATAAAAGGTCCAGAACAGAGATCGTTGCTGAAAGACTGCAGTTGGGACCAAAAGGATTTCGAGCTTCGGTTAGCCCTACAAAATCTCAACCAGAAATAGCCGATAAAGAAGATATTCCAATTATTGAAGAAGAAGAAGAAATCGACGTTAAAGATATCCCGCTGTAATTTAACTAAACAACTTACAACTTACAACTTACAACTCGATTGTTATTAGTTGTCGGTTGTTTAGTTGTTAAGTTACGAAAAATGAATTGTTATTTTTGTCAAAAAAACATCAGAGGAATTGATTATAAAGATTCTGAAACTTTGCTGAGATTTATCTCCGGACTTTATAAAATCAGGCCCAGAAAAAGAACCGGAGTTTGTGCTAAGCACCAGCGGCAACTATCTCGAGCCATAAAAACAGCAAGACAGCTGGGATTGCTGCCCTATGCTCCAAAATAGATTTTAGATTTAAGATTTAAGATTAAAAAACAGCCTTACCGCTGTTTTTTTATTATTTTTTCCTGAAATCTTAAACCTTTAATCTTTAATCTTTTTCAGACCTGTTTCATTATCTCTCCCTTTATTTTTTTAACTATTTCCGGGTTTCCTCTCAAAAACTCTTTAGATGCTTCTATTCCCTGGCCTAATTTTGCATTTTCATATTGAAGCCAACTTCCAGCTTTCTTAATCACTCCGTATTTTAGTCCGGTATTTAAAATATCGGCAAATTTCGAAATGCCTTCATTATAATAAATATCAAATTCAGTAGTTTTAAAGGGAGCAGCTACTTTACTTTTAACTATCTTAGCCTTAATTCGAGAGCCAATAATGTTATCTCCCTGCTTTATCTGACCTGCTCTTCTTAGTTCAATTCTAACTGAAGCATAAAATTTTAGAGCCAATCCTCCGGGGGTGGTCTCGGGATTACCCCACATTACTCCGATCTTCATCCGGGTCTGATTTAAAAATATAACCGCAGTTTTAGTTTTAGATGTAATCCCTGATAATTTTCGAAGGGCTTGGGACATTAATCTGGCTTGAAGCCCTATATATTGATCTCCCATTTCCCCGGCAATTTCCGATTTGGGGGTCAAAGCGGCTACGGAATCAATAATAATCAAATCTACTGCCCCTGACCTCACCAAACTTTCTACAATTTGTAAGGCCTGTTCCCCAGAATCGGGTTGAGAAATTAAAAGCTCATCAGTATTTACTCCAATTCTTTTGGCATAATCCGGATCTAAGGCATGCTCGGCATCAATGAAAGCAGCAGTTCCTCCTTTTTTTTGAACTTCGGCTGCACAATGCAGAGCCAAAGTACTTTTGCCGGTGGCTTCCTGACCGTAAATTTCAATTATTCTCCCCCGAGGAATTCCCCCTATTCCCAGAGCTAAATCTAAAGAAAAAGAGCCAGTGGGAATAGCCTCAATATCTACCGGCCTTACCTCTTTTAATTTCATAATCGCTCCTTCGCCAAATCTCTGTTTAATTTCTTCTACTGTTTCCTGTAAGTTTCCTTTATTAAGTTCTTTTTCTTTTTTTTGTTTTGCCATAACTATTTCTATAATATGCTTTTTAAAAAAATAGTCAATAAAAAAAGATTTAAGATTTAAGTTGTAAGATTTAAGATTGAATTTTAAGTTTTTTCTTTAATCTTAAATCTTTAATCTTTAATCTCATCAAGATATACTTCCCTCGGTTTTGCGCCCTCACCCGGTCCTACCACTCCCCTTTCTTCTAAAGTATCAATTAATCTGGCCGCTCTGGCATAACCAATCCTTAACCTTCGCTGTAAAAGAGAGGCGGAAGCTTTCCTGGCCTCAATTACCACCTGCTTTGCCTCCTTATACAAAGGATCCCCATCGGTTAACCCCGCCTCAAAATTTTGATTAGAGGCTAAAACCCCATTTAAGGGCTTTGAGGCAGAGGCTTCAATCTCTCCGGAAATATCCTCTTTTTCTCCTAATTGAGTTGAATTGGAGGTAATAAAGTTGACAACTTTTTTTATTTCCTTTTCTGAAACATAAGCTCCCTGGATTCTTCTCGGCTTAACTATTTCAGCTGAAACAAAAAGCATATCTCCCAGGCCTAAAAGTTTTTCAGCTCCGGCCATATCAAGGACTGTCCTTGAATCTACCTGAGAAGCGACCTGAAAGGTAATCCGGGAAGTAATATTAGCTTTAATCAGTCCAGTAATCACCTCAACAGATGGTCTCTGGGTGGCTAAAATTAAATGAATTCCTACTGCCCTTGCCATTTGAGCCAGCCTCACTATCCCTGCCTCCATTTCTCTTCCCCTGGCAGCCATTAAATCTGCTAATTCGTCTATAATCAAGATAATGTAAGGTATTGGGTTTAACTCCGCATCTTTTACTTGCGAAAGATTCTGGGTTAAATTTTGAGTTCTAATTACAATTTCATTGTAATGAGCTAAATCTTTGGCTTTAGCCTGAGATAAAATTTCAAATCTCCTCTCCATTTCTCCAATCAACCATTTTAAGGCATTAATTGTTTTTTGGGAATCAAAAATTACCGGACACAAGAGATGGGGAAGGTCATTATAAACCGGGAATTCTACTCTTTTAGGATCAACCAAAATTAGTTTCAAATTTTCCGGACCATTCTCATATAAAAGACTCAAAATAATAGTATTTAAACAAATAGTATTGTGATTAACAAAACCATTTCCAACAAACGAATCTGAGCCTGGCACATAAAAATCATATCCGATTCCAGAAGTTCTATCAATTTTTTCAATTTTATCCCAATAAAAATTTCTCTTCGAAATTCTCTCTAATTCTTGATATTCGGGTTCTTGAGAAATTGGCTGATAAAATTCTAAAATTTTTTCTAGGCTTTGATAACCAGGTACTCGAAACCCTGAGTTATAGCTCCTTAAAGAACTAAAAGCGTATTTGGGGACTAAAATCCCTGATTGATATCTCCACCCTCGATTAGTTATGAGAGCAAAACGATTAAGGTATTTTTGACCCATTCTTTTAAGTAAAGAGGAAATATGAGGAATTAGGTCAAGATTAGGATTCGGGGATAATTTAAGAAATTCTTTGACTTTATTATATTTTTCTTTTCTTATAAAACCGATTTTTTGAACGAATTTGCGTGCTTCCTCGCCGAAGATAGAAAGCCGATAGTACTTATGGTGAGCATAATTTTTTACTTTTTTGATTAAAAGCGAAGAAACTATACCAAAATTTAAAAGCATGAGATGAGTTTGAGCAGCGAGTTTTTTACTACTAATACAGAGTTCTATAGAATCTTTTCCTACATAGCCGTCATTATCGAAAAGGGTTCTTAAATAGGCAGCAACGATTTCTTTGGATGATTCTCGGATTGCCCTTGGTATTTCTTTTTGGGGAGATTTGGAAGAATCCATTCCAAGATACGCCAAAAATTCTTTTAGATGTTTACTATTTACCTCTATTTCTTTGGCTTTATTCTTTGGATTCGAGCCAGCTCTTTTTTCAATAAATTGAGTAATTCCAAAAAGTTCTTTAAGAGATTTTTTATAAAGCCGAATCAGATGAGAATTGACTTGAGTATAAGTTACTCGATGAATCCCTTTTCTTTCTATTGATAGCCCTCCATCAGCGGTTAGAAGCCCTAAAAACTGAGCTAATAAAG
>Ga0210051_1005060_pt1 | contig 12699 bp, 11 predicted proteins | sample CryGey092014_all_FD_185464 | JGI IMG/M metagenome (GOLD analysis project Ga0210051, IMG submission 185464) | Groundwater microbial communities from aquifer - Crystal Geyser CG23_combo_of_CG06-09_8/20/14_all (SPAdes) (version 2) | ecosystem: Environmental > Aquatic > Deep subsurface > Groundwater...
GAATAAGAGAAGGAGAGGTTACCGTTGCTCGCTTATTAGAGCTTGACCACTCATATAAGATGTTTATTGGAGAAGGGGTGGTAGTTGACCTTAAAGATAACCTGAGGGGTTCTTATGGCTGGGTTAAAGTTAATGACTGGGAAAGATGGGATAGGACTTTAATGGATGAAGGGTTTTGCCATCATTATTCTCTAGCTTATGGTAATATCAGCAGTCAACTCATTAACTTCTGCAAAACCCTGGGCATTAAAGAAGTGGTAGTTTAACCTAGGAGGGGTCTAAACCATAGGCTAAAGCCTTTCTACCCGACTTTAGTCGAGGGTTCAAGAGTTTTAACCTATATTGTAGGGGTTTGATTTATCAAACCCGCAATTGACGGGCGTCATAAATGTCGCCCCTACATTTGAATAGGCTAAAGCCTTTCTACCCGACTTTAGTCGAGGGTTCAAGAGTTTTAACCTATATGGAGTGCACAAAGCTGTTGTTGTATGCATTGACATGGTCAATGCACTCCATACCATAGGCTAAAGCCTTGTATCTGCAGTTATTTTTGACAATCTGCGTCTGAATAAGGGGGAGAGCAATGATTACCAAGCAAGAGCTGGAAGAAGCCCGGAGGAAGGCAATTGAGTATCTGGAAAAGGCAAAGATAATAATTACTGAAGAGGAAAAAGCAAATATGGAGGTTGTTGACCTTGGACTAAGTGACCTGAAGCATTTTGGGTTAGAAATAGTTGTCTATATAAATACGAAGATGTATTGTGCAAAGGAATTAGTTCTTTTTCCCCGGCAAATATGCGTTGAGCATCGTCATCCTCCATTTGACAATAGCCCGGGAAAACAAGAGACTTTCCGCTGTCGTTGGGGAAAAGTCTTTCTTTATACCGAACCTCCGCTGGACAAGCCTGTCCAGCGAAGACCTGACGCAGGCGAACCCGGGGAAAGATCTCCTTCCCTTGGTTGTATAATTCCTAAGGGGAAGGAAAAATGTTTTACTGTCAGATATGAAATAATTCTTAATCCTGGAGAACAATACACAATTCCCCCCAACACTTTACACTGGTTTCAGTCCGGTGATGAAGGAGCAGTTGTTTCCGAATTCTCTACCCAGAGCAGGGATGAGTTTGATATCTTTACTGACCCGGCTGTGAGGCGGCTTACTGTGGTGAAGTAATTACCAGAGGATTTCAGGAATAATCGTGCCTAAAGGCACTCCTACCAACATAAACATATTAGGAGAGGAGGAGAAGAAAATGAAGGCGGTTGTATTTGAGAAACCAGGAAAACTCCTGGTAAAGGATGTGCCCAAGCCAGAGGTAAAACCCGGGCATGTAATTGTCAAAGTAATGGCTTGCGGAGTATGTGGAACAGATCTGCATATCTATAAAGGAAAATTCCTGGGTGGATTTCCTTTAATTCCCGGACATGAGTTTTGCGGAGTCGTGGATGAGGTTGGAGAGAAAGTGGAAGGGATATCCCGAGGAGAACGAGTTACTGTTGACAATCCATTTTATTGTGGAGAGTGTTACTATTGTAAGCGTAATCTTGAACATTATTGTGAGAATTTCAAATCCTTAGGAGTTACGCATCCGGGAGGATTTGCTCAGTATGTGATTGTTCAGTCCAGCCAGATTTTGAAAATTTCTGATAATTTATCCTTTGAGTCGGCGGCTTTTGCTGAACCAACTGCCTGTGTTGTGCACGCTGTAGATAGTCTGGGAATGAAAGCAGGAGAAGAGGTTCTTCTGTTTGGCTCTGGACCAGCTGGTCTAACACTCCTGCAGGTTCTCCGTCATGCGGGGGCAGCCCGGGTGGTGGTAGCTGCTCCAACTGAGAAGAAACTCCAACTGGCCAGGAAATTCGGAGCCACAACTGTGCAAATAGACCGTCAACACCCAGAAAGATACATTGAGGAAATAAAAGAGATTGCTCCTTACGGGTTTGATCTGGTGATTGATGCTACTGGCGTCCCCAAAGTAGTAGAAGGTTTATTTCAATGGACAAAGTTTGGGGCAAAAGTTCTCTTCTTTGGTGTTTGCCCAAGTGATGCTCGGATAACCATAAATCCCTATGACATATATCGTCGGGAAATTAAGGTAATTGGGACTTTTGCTCAACTGTACAATTTCCCCCAGGCATTGAGCTTGCTTGAGAACAAGGTGATTGATGTCCAAAGTCTTATCAGCCAGAGGATGACTCTTGAGGAGTTTCCGAAGGCGATGGAGTTGATGCTTACCTCCCATGAGCGCCTAAAGATAATCATAAAACCTAATGGATAATTAGCAACCACAGAGAAATGAAACCACGAATTAACACGAATTAACATAAATAAAAACTACAGAGGAATAAAACCACAGATTAACACAGATTAACACAGATTAACACAGAATCCAAATGAAATCCAAAATCCAAATAACAACTAAGAACTAAGAACTAAGAACTAACATGAAAACCACGAATAAACACGAATAAATACGAATAAAACCACAGATTAACACAGATAAACACAGAATCCAAATGAAATCCAAAATCCAAATACTACCAAATCCAAAACAAATCCAAAATCCCAATAACAACTAAGAACTAACAACTAAGAACTAACCTGTTAGCACAGATTATTCTTACCGAGCAAGGAGTCTTAATTGGTTTCGAAAATGATAAGAAGCAGGCTGGTTGAACCAGAGAGGGTTATTCTTGAAGAAGTAGATAAGCCAGCACCCAGAAAGGGAGAGGTGCTGGTGCAGGTAGCAACCTGCGGAATCTGTGGGTCTGATATCCATGCTTACTATGGTCGGCATCCTTTTATCAAGTGTCCGATAGTCCAGGGGCATGAATTTAGCGGGATAGTAACTGAGCTGGGAGAGGATATAAAGACTGTCCTAATTGGGCAGAGGGTTACGGTAATCCCGCATCTGGTCTGCGGAAAATGTTATGGCTGTCAACTCGGTAAGTCAAATCTTTGTGAGAATTTGAAATTCATTGGCTGTCAAGAAAGCGGGGCAATGGCTGAGTATCTGGCTGTCCCCGCGGAGATGACAGTCAACCTGCCTGAGGAGATTGACTTTGAGGAAGGGGCATTGATTGAACCGTTGGCGGTGGGAGTTCATGCCCTGAGGAGGTCTAATTTAAACCAAGGGGAGAGAGTGCTAATATATGGAGCTGGACCTATTGGTCTATTAACTCTGCAAGTAGCAAAAGCAAAAGGAGCTGGGGAGATAATTATTGTTGATCTTTCTGACTCACGGTTGGAAAAAGCAAAAGAGCTGTCTGCGTCTTATATCGTTAATCCCTCAAAAGAAAATCTAGGGGAATATATAAGAACTCACTTCCCCCAAAGAGGAGTTGACCTTATTTTTGAATGTATAGGAGCTAATTCAACAATTCAAGAGGCAGTAGAGATTGCCCGAAAAGGCACCCAGATTATTGTTGTGGGAGTCTTTGGGAAAGAGGTGCCAATTAAGATGAGCTGGATTCAGGACCATGAGCTGGATTTACTGGGCAGTTGTAGTTATCTGCGGGAAGATTTTCAGGAAGCAATTGAGCTTATCCAGAAGAAAAAAGCAAATGTTAAAAGTTTGATTACAAATAAGCTCCCCTTAGCAAAGGTTGCTCAAGCATATAAACTAATTGAAAAACAAAAAGACAAAACCCTGAAGGTACTACTCCAGATTAAATAAATTTGAAACGACGGACTATACCCCTTCCTCATTATAATATTTTAGAGAGCAGATAGAAAGGTAATCCATTATGAAGAGATGTCTTGTTACCGGTGCTTGTGGATTTATTAATCATCTCCTTTTAAATAATGTGGTGTATTTAGAAGTTAAATTAAGAAATAAATCTCCATATTCCACACTTGGCTCAATCTCTGACCCCTCATGCCATTCATTAAATGAGGTAATCAAAATCCAATCAGGCTTTGATAAGATTGCTTTCTTAAAGAGTTCTTCATAAAGCCTTCCATCTTCTCTTTCACATACCATTGGACCCTTCCTGTCAATATATGAATCATCATAACCAGGAATAACTGTCACACAGGCAATCTTTTTGTATCTTCTTGCTCTTTCAACAAAATTTCTATAACTTTCAAACATATCTTTTCCGAATATAATCTCTACCACTGGATTGTATGTATGCCCACCATCAAATGTTCTTATAATTTCTGATGGTAGCTCATTGAAGACTAAATCAGCGATAAATAAACTCGGGTATTCTTTTTTAACCTTAGATAATACTTCTTTCCATTCAAAACTGTTAAGATGGAACATTGCTCTTGAATAGACAAAGATTACAGGTTGACCTTTTACTTTAAAGAAAGCAGGACTTCTTGAATAATTTTCTAAGATGTAGATAAAATCAGATATTGCCGCTTCCGGACTTTCATCAGGAACAAGTTCATAATAGATTGTAAATTTTATCTTACTTTTCTCGGCTACATTTAATATTACTTTGAACACATCATCAGTCTCACTCTTCTCTCCCCACCAGCTACAGATGAATACATCAATTCCTGATTTTTCAGCCATCTTTATATGTCTTTTAATCAATTCTGGATTACTTGAGTCATAGACTCCAATTTTAGGAATGTTGGTGGTAGAGACTTCAGGGTGTCCTTTTTCATTAGATAAATCTGGCACTCCACAGCCCCAGTGGCTCCAGAATCCCGAAAAATCTTTTGTCCTGTACCAGGGATAATAAAAAGCTAAGACTTTTTTGGGCATCTTCCAGAGAATGCTTCTATCTAATTTGAACTTGCCCTTCTTCTCTATGATTTTTTCCCCTATCTCTGATTCTACAATATATGTATATGTCCCATCTGGAACTACCTTGCCATTTTTATCCTTTCCGTCCCAGATTATCCTACTCTTTCCAGAAGGCAAGGTCAGTTTGTAAGAAAGACCAACCTTTTCGTTAAAGATTCTAAGCGATACATCTAATTTTTCTCTTGAATAAAAGTAAAATTTTATAAAATCGTCAACATCATCATTGTTTGGAGAAAAAACCTCGGGTCTTGTCCAGACAAATAAATCATTTGAGGAAACTAATTGCGAATTAAAGAATAAAGTTAATCCTGTTAATAATATGAAAATTTTTCTCATAATTTTAAATAAATGAGATTGTCCCGTCCATTGTTGAAACTTGTGCCCGTGAAGACGGGTATTGGTGGCAGATTGTTAGCATCTTATGTTGCCTCCTAAAAGCATGATAGTATATTTTAGCGATTTTGTAGAGGCAGGACTTTAGTCCTGCTTTGTTTTAGCGACTCTAAAGAGTCGCCTCTACAGTCCTGCTTTGTTTTAGCGACTTTGTAGAGGCAGGACTTTAGTCCTGCTTTGTTTTAGCGACTCTAAAGAATCGCTTCTACAGTCCTGCTTTGTTTTAAGCGTTTCTCCGCCTCAATTAACCCTGTCACTGTCCAGCGGAGTGCCATGCCTCCATTCTGCCACCTACTCATATTATAACTCACGTCCCGAATAATGGAAAGTGTGCCCCTGCCTTCGCAGGGACAAGACCCACACTATCACTCTGGTAGGCTTTCTACATCCTCACATCAACCAGCCCCTTTTTTCAAAGGGGCAGGCCTGCCTAATCCCTTAGGTAACTGCTCGGCCACATTACTCTACTTATGCTGTTGGTATCTCTGCTGACACTATCACAGATTAATACAGATTTTCACAGAATTTATACTGGACAATGGCACCCTCCCCAAAGGTTTGCCTTACCGCCCCCTGCCTTCGCAGGGACAAGCTTCCGCAAAGCTTTAGAACCATCTATAACCACCAGTAATGGCTGGTTGGTAGAAAGACCACTCCCTGATTCCTGAGCCTGTCAGGAACAGGCTTTATATCAGCGTACTACCAACGCCAATTAAAATTGGCGATTACTTCTGATAGCTAAATTCTTACGAAAGTAGAAGAGATAGAATCTCATCTATTTAAAAAGGTTCGGCTTAGGAAAGCCGAACCAGCGGGTTTTTATATGCGGGGTCTCGCAATGACACTTTGTATCAGTCGGAAAGGTTTAGCTTTACTTTTCAACTTGCCTCAAAAAGGCAAATGATATGAGGTCAGAATTATTTTATAATAAATTTCTAACCTTTATTTCTTATAATCATACTCCTTCCAATTTTAAAAGCTGTCTTTGTAATAAACCAAATACTTCTCCCTAAGAATTTTACAGAACTTACTGCAATTTTACCACTTGCTTTTTTAACTGCTTTTATATCGTCTTCAATATTCTCAATCCTCAGTTCAACTTCTTGCAAATGTTCTTTTGTAACATTAGGTGGTAAAGATTTTAAAACTTTATGTAATAAAGTTAGCATTACATATAAATCATCAAGTTGTCCTACTACAGGAATAAATCCAGGGACTAAATCTACTGGTGAAATAGTATAACCAAGACCTGCTATTAACATCAATTTTTGAAAACGATTTAGTCTATGGTCTTTGAAAAGGAAAAAAGACAATTTCCCATAAGTTGGTAATCGTTTTATGACTGGTATAAGGTCATCTTTGATATCTTTTAATTTCATTTTACTCTATTATCCTTCAGGATTAACAGGGACTATAATCCAGGCAACAATATATAATATTATACTTGAAAAGCCTGCCATGACTAAAGCAACAAAAACAAGTCGGACAATAACTGGGTCAATTTCAAAATACTCTGCTATTCCACCACAAACACCTGCAATTATTTTCTCTTTCTTTGAGCGATAAAGTCTTTTCATTTATCCTTTCCTCCTTTCATTCCATAATTATAAAATAATAGAATGATGAAATCTTGAATACATCATTTTATATCTTTTATAATTATGGCTCTTCTCCTTTTTGTGTGGGTAAATATTAGCGTTTTTAGTTATATGCACAGTTAGTATTCAGTACTAAAACAGGTTTAGTAGACTATATTTATATGAATATCACCGTCTATGCCGGATGGTATCTGACAAAAGGACAAAAAACACTACGGGAGCAATCTATAGTAATCACAGATGCTATTAAACTTGAATAGAATTGTACTAAGTTTTTAAAGATACCAAAATCATAAAAATGCCCATAAATCAATGTTTTTTCTCCTTATATCCATTAAAGTTACCCACTTGATTTGGAGAAGAGCCTTTTTGAAAATACTTGAACCATCAAGAGAGGGTTTAGGGCTTTTCCGACAGCCTCGTTAGCTGAAGTAGTAAACTACCTTCCCCTCATATTTGGTGTTTCACTGATAGCCTTGTTGACGTGGTGAGCGAAGTTCAAGGCGTCTTGACTAAATCCCCGATCTTTGTGACAATCTTCCTGAAGACCGAGAGTTTCAGGCGAGCAATCTGTTTGACGATGATCGACTGCTCCAGCGAAGCAATCGTATCAACCTTAATTCTGCTCTTGTGTCTCAGCGTTCCTGGCTGTTCAACATCTGCGACATCAACAATAATCGAGTAAGGTGCTGGTCTGAGATTGGTAGTCAGGCCACAAACCACAATATCTGACGATTGCTGGTTATATGCATCGTTCGACAGAATAAGGACAGGGCGGACCTTCTGTATAGAAAGGTCAGAGAATGGGAAGGGTACTAGGACAATGTCTCGTTGCCTATAAATACTCATTCCACACTTCGTCCTCCTTGGTATCCCAAAGTTTTGCGAAGACACCTTCTGCAGCGATCTGAAGCTGGTTGCGTAATTCTCTTTCATCATCATCTTCCGGAATTACGACCAGTACCCCTATGTCTTTGGGAAGGTCGATGTCCTCGAACAATTCGACAACTCCCTTCCCTTTGTATGTTCCAGAGAATGTTTTCATAGGAATTCCCCCCCTTCCGGTTTGCTATTTTGGCTAACATTCTGTAGATAAAAGAAGTTGCCGAAGGCAATTTGAGCGAAGGTGCAAAGCACCGTAGCCTTTTATTCGCTGATAATAATTAAAAGGCGAAAAGACTTGCACAAAGTCAATTTATGCTATATAGAAATTATATATCACAAATTGGTTTGTGTCAACTTTTCAACATAAGGCGAAATTGCAGATAACTTGTTCATGGACGAATGGTTCGTTTTTTGTCCTATTACTGAACTCCTGAGGTCCCTGATCAAGTCAGGGATCAGGAGCAGGCTTGTCAGGAACAGGTTTTTTATCAATTACCTCCTTTTGCTGTGTTGTTTTTATTATATCACAATTTAAATTTTTTTGTCAAACAGCCATTAATTTGCTTTAATAACAGGTGTATGAGCAGGCTTCTTCATCTCCAAGTTCACAAGCTTTTTTATAATCAGCATTTGCTTTATAGCAATTTCCTAATTTTTCATAAGCAATCCCACGGCTGTTGTAGGCACCTGCACATTCTGGGTTTATTTGTATTGCTTTGGTGAAATCAGATATTGCACTGTTATAGTCACCTTTTTTAGCATAAGCAATCCCGCGGCTGCGGTAGGCAAATGCATCTTTTGGGTTTATTTGTATTGCTTTGGTGTAATCAGATGAAGAAATTTCATATTAAAAATTTTCTCAAACCTCAACCAAATTGGTATTTATTCCCTTTATACTTAATTTTAATGGCAATTCAGTAATTTTTTCAACAATAATTTCTTTTTCCCCATCTGGTGGGATTTCAAAATAATTATCACTTAAATTTACTTCAGAATCTTCTGAATCTTCAATTTCTATAATTCTTGCAAGATTGTCTGTTTTTAATTTGAGAGAATAATAGTTTTCATTCATAGAATTAAATTCTTTTATAGAAATTTTTGCGGGTGGCAGTTTTATATCTTTAAAACAAGAAAAGAAATAATAATTTTCAATATTTTTTCCATTATAGTTCATTTTTGCAAAAAGAAATGTTCTTTCTTTATTTTTTTCAAAATCTGGTAGGTCTTTGAAACTTATCTCCAGAATTTTTTTTGAAGAGTCTGGTTCAATTGATATATTCAAATTTTTCTTCCAGTAAATTTCTCCCTTAAAATCTTGATAGAAAACATCAATTACACCTTTTAATTCTTTTTGCTCATCAGATGTGACCCATAGAGAGACCTTATCTTTTTCTGAAGATATAGAAATTAAAACCGGTGAAAATGCTTTTTTTACCAGATAATAACTTATTTTCGGGTTTAGATAATAGTCTATTAAACTCCAGGTTATACCTGGCCAGACATCATTTAACTGCCATACAAGAGAACCTGCACATTTATATTTTCTTCTTCGGTAATGTTCTAGAGCATATTTTAATCCAAAGCCTTGAGCGATCTGGGTAAGATAGGTATAGTCCCCTATATTGTCAGCGTCTCCATATTCTTCAAGCATCGTCTTTTCTTTAAATGGAACAGAACAATGTGTGAGGTGATAAGAATTTTGTGGCCAGAGTTTATCTTCTGGAATAAATTTTTTTAAAATTTTCTCTTTTGGATATGCAATTAAACCAAATTCACTTGCAAAGGGAGTTGGGTCTTCTGCAAATGTTCTATAAGACTTCTGTCCATGCCATACTGTCCAGTTATGCCGATCACCTTCAGATGGGTCATTTGGATATTTTCCGCCAGATGGACTTGAACGAATATAAGGTCTTGTTGGATCAAATTTATTTAAAACCTCAGGTATTATTTTTCTATTAATTGGATGACCATTTTTGTGGCAAGCCATATCATTCTCATTATCACCACACCAGAGAATAATTGAAGGGTGATTTCTTAATTTTTTTACAATTTGTTCAGTTTCTTCTTGGACTAAGGTTGAGAATTTTTTATTATCAGGATATAGTCCACAGGCAAACATAAAATCATGCCATAGCATTATTCCCATCTTATCACACAAATCATAAAAGATGTCATTTTCAATTATTCCACCACCGTGAATTCTTAACATATTCATATTGGCGGATTTTACCATCTGAAGAATCTCTGTATATTTTTCTGAAGTTATTCTCGGCATCAATATATCAAGAGGAACCCAATTAGCACCTTTCACAAAGATTTTTTTGTCATTTATCTTAAATATAAAAACATTATTTCCATACTCATCTTTCTTTATTAGTTCAACTTTTCTTATTCCAAAAGATGTTTTTTTAACATCAAAAATTTCTCCAGAGGTTTTTAATTGCATCTCTAATTCATAAAGGTTTGGTTCACCGATAGTATGAGGATACCAGAGATTTGGACCTTTAATTTCAAAATTAAAAATAAATTTATTATCTCTGGAAAGATTTTTTATGTTTTGAGTATTTATAATTTCATTATCCTGGTTTCTAATTAAAAATTTTAATTCAGCATCAAAAGTTTTATCTGATAAATTTTCTATTTCAGCTTCAACAGAAATTTCTGCTTTTTCTTTCTTAATTTTATTTGTCTTAATAAAGCTCTCTTTAATTGTCAAATTATCACTAATATGAATTTCTACATCTTTATAAATACCCGATGGTAAGAATTTAGGGATGCAAATATCCCAGCCGTAAGAAATCTGATATTTACGAGCAAAAACTCTTATTAAGAAATTATCTGCAAATTTTTTTACAAAGTCTTTAAAAGTAAGTTTTTTATCTTTTTCTTCCTCATCAATGAGAAGTTTTTCAAATTTGTTCTGGTCTTTTATTGCTTTTATGAATTCTTTAATTCCCATAGCCCATATATTGTAACATCCACCTATGAAAGCATGTGCACCATATAAAAGCCCTTTTAGTTCGCTTATACCTTCCATTTTCAAAATTTTCAAAGGTGAATGGATATAAACATCAAGAATATTAAAGGCTTCTACTAAATTAGTAATATTTATCTCATATGGTATAAACATATCTTCTGTTGATAAAATCTTTTTTTTGTTTAGATAAATATCCGCAAATGTATCCATACCTTCAAATTTAAGAATGATTTTTTTGCCTTTAATTATTAACCCTTCTGATAAAGAAAACTCTTTTCTATATAACCAATCTTTTTCATAAACCCATTGTGACTTTTTAAAATTCTTCCCATAAAATGGCTCTTCAATCTTATTTAATCTTATTAAGTCAAGATAATTAACTCCTGGAACTTCTGCATCAATGAAATTTTCTGACTTATCTTTAAGTAATTTATCTACATCTTCTCCAGAATCAAAATACTTCATCTTCCATTTACCGTTAAGACTTATTATTTTTCTCATCTTATGTCTCCTTCACAACAATTTTGACATTCTCGAGCACCCGGTCAAGACCCGACCCCACCTCCTCCCCGGCTTAAGATTAAAGCAATAGCCCCTAAAAAGATACTGACCAAGTAGATAAGCAAGACTGTTTGCCGTTGACTTAACCCTAATTGCAAAAGTTTATGGTGGATATGCTCTTTATCAGCTTGAAAAGCTGGTTGTCCATTCTTAAGTCTTCGGACAATAGCAAAAGCAGTGTCTAAAATGGGGACTCCGAGGACTAAAATGGGAGCAAGAAGAGCAAGGGTAGCTGCACTTTTGAAAGCTCCCATTACGGCAATAGCTGATAAGGTAAAGCCTAAAAACATAGCGCCAGAATCTCCCATAAAGACCTGAGCAGGGCTAAAATTATAGCGCAGAAAACCCAGACTGCTTCCCATCAAGATTAAGGATAAGATTAGGATGGTCTCGGCTGGTTTTCCTAAGTAAGAGAGGCAAAAAAAAGTAGCCGCCGCAATTATGGAGACCCCGGCCGCTAAGCCATCAAGTCCATCAATTAAATTTAAGGCATTAGTTATTCCCACTACCCATAAAACAGTTACTAAAGCCCCCCAGCCTCCTAAGTAAATCATACCCCCTAAGGGATTGGTTACAAAACTTATCTTTACTCCAAAGAATAATAAGATAAGAGAAGCCATGATTTGTCCAGCTAATTTCACTTTAGGCGGGAGATTAAATAAGTCATCAATAATCCCTAAGATTAAGATTAAACTTCCTCCTAATAATATGCCTAACAATTGCTGGTTAATCTTTAAGGTTAGCAAGACAACTAAAAGGAAGGTTAAATAAATAGCCCATCCTCCTACCTGGGGAATGGGCTGGGTATGAACTTTACGCTCCCCTGGATAAGCCATTCCTATATTCATACTTTCAGCTACCCTTTTAATTAAGGGGGTTAAAATATATGAACAAATTAAGGAAAAAATGAAGATTAGCAAAAACCTTGCCACTTAAAGCTCCTTAGACCTCTTCAATATATATCTCCAGGTCAGGCAAAGTCTTCCTTTGCAAAGCTCTAAATCTTAGTTCCCTAGGGTACCTTAAAATTATCTTTTTGCCTTCTTCGCTCACCTGGAGATTGGGAGATATTAAGATGGGAATCTTCCTTTCGGGCAAGCTTGGATTTTCTAAGGTTAAGACCTGCCCTAACTCGTTATATTCCTGCCCCACACTGTAGACAGTCACCTTTCGCTTTGAATCGGCCTTAAACCTTTCCCAGTTAGAACTAATTAAGATTTCTTTCCCCACCAACCTCTCTAACCTCCCCTTAAGCACTTCTATTGGCAGCTTTTCAGGCTTTATTATCTCATACTCCTCAGCATCAATCTTCCCTTTTGCCATTAAGACCTCCCAAGACCCTAATTAGTAATCTTCTACTATGAGCTATGAGCCATTTAGTAGTATTATATCACTAATTTTTAATTTAGTCAACAAAAATGGGGAGGGAGTTATGGAAATGGGGAGGGAGTTGGAAATGGGGAGGGAGTTGGAAATGGGGAGGGAGTTATGGAAATGGGGAGGGAGTTGGAAATGGGGAGGG
>Ga0210051_1005065_pt1 | contig 12690 bp, 7 predicted proteins | sample CryGey092014_all_FD_185464 | JGI IMG/M metagenome (GOLD analysis project Ga0210051, IMG submission 185464) | Groundwater microbial communities from aquifer - Crystal Geyser CG23_combo_of_CG06-09_8/20/14_all (SPAdes) (version 2) | ecosystem: Environmental > Aquatic > Deep subsurface > Groundwater ...
CTCACTTGAAAGCCCCCTTTTTTTGGTTCTTTACTCTTCGGTGCTTACACCGATTTGTCCAAGAAAAACGGGGCTTTCTCGCTTCCTCACCTCTCGAAAATATTGAATATCATGCTTGTATAAGGATTAGTGGGTCCAACTCCACTGTTCGGAACTGCATTCTCTGGGGGAACACTCCTTACGAGTTGTGGACAGTTGGCGGGATGACCGCCAGCTATTGCGTCATCAAGAACGGCGAAATCTACTACCTCGGGGCGACCATCATCACCACTGACCCGAAGCTTGGCACTCTCGGGAACTACGGCGGCTACACGCAGACCATCCCCATCCTGGCAGGGAGTTCGGCGATCGACGCGGCGGACGATAGCGTCGCGCCAACGACCGACCAGCGGGGAGTCTCCCGCCCGCAAGGCGCCCACGCCGACATCGGCGCGTTTGAGTCGCAGGGGTTCACCCTCGCCGTCGCCGGCGGGAACGGCCAAAGCGCTGCGATTAATACCGCCTTCACCAATCCCTTGAGTGTCAGCCTTACGGCGAACGGGGCGGGCGAGCCGGTGGACGGCGGCAGCGTGACCTTCACCGCACCTACAACCGGCGCCAGCGCGAGCCTGGCCACCAGCCCGGCGACCATCAGCAACGGCGCGGCGAGCGTGACGGCCACCGCCAACGGAACCTCTGGCTCCTATCAGGTAACCGCCAGCGCAGCCGGCGCCAACTCGGTCAACTTCGCGCTGACCAATACCTTGCCGGAGATGGACGTTGAGGGCAATGCCACTCCCATTGCCGATGGGGACGCGACGCCTTCGACAACGGATGACACCGACTTCGGCTCGGCGGATATCGCCACCGGGGAAGCGGACCATACCTTCACGATCAAGAATACCGGCAACGGGGACCTGAACCTGACCAGCGATCCGAAAGTGAAGATCACCGGCGCGAACGCGGGCGACTTTACCGTGGCGGAACAGCCGGCCTCGCCCGTTCCAGGAGGCAGTTCAGTTACCTTTACCGTTCGCTTCGACCCGAGTGCGACAGGAATCCGCACGGCGACCATCAGCATCGCTAACAACGACAGCAATGAGAACCCGTACGATTTTGCGGTCCGCGGGACCGGAACCACTCGGGCGCCAGACATTGAGGTTCTGGGCAACGGTCGCTCCATCGCCAACGGCGCCGCTGCGCCTGACCAGGGACACCACACCGACTTTGGCCCCGTCAATATCAGGACCGGATCGGTGGAGCATACCTTCACCATCCAGAACAACGGCACCGCCGAGGACTTGCTCCTCACCGGCGACCCGAAAGTCGTCATTAGCGGCGATAACGCCGCGGACTTCAGCATAACGCTCCAGCCTTCCAGCCCGGTGAGCAGCGCCGGAACCACCACGTTCCAGGTGAAATTCGATCCCGGCGCCACGGGCGTCCGCACCGCCACCGTCAGCATCGCCAGCAACGATTCCGACGAAAACCCCTTCGAGTTCACCATCCAGGGGACGGGCACCGCGACGCCCTCCAACGTCGTCCAGATTGATGTCAGCAGCATCTTCAACAAGGACGTGATCGCCAACAACGGCGGGACGGACCGCACACTCACCGCCTGGGACATCAATGGCGACGCCACTCACGACTATGTCGCGTCGGGTGTTGCTGCCAGTTGGATGACGCAATCGGTGGCCAACGTGCATACCGGCGCGCCCGCCTCCCAAAGCGATCGCAACGCGCTGCCCGACTACGGACTCTTCCCGGCCAATGCCGACCACCCGGACGTCCAATTGGCGTACCGCAATTCCGATGATGGGCTGAATGCCTACGGTTCCAATGCGGGCGATACCACGTTCAGCTTTACCGTGCCAACCGGCCGCTACCAAAAGCTCCAGATCTTCGCCGCGTCGACTTACGGCAGCTCGACGCTCAGCGCTACCTTCACGTACGTTGGCAACTCGACACAGGTGCAGTCGGACATCAAAATCGAGGATTGGTTCCAAGCGCCTCCCCCGGGAGGTTTCACGCTCATCGGCAGCCGGGACGTCCTTTGGTACATAAATGGCCATTATGCCTACTATAACAGTAATGGTCCGGATATATTCGGCGCGAACCTCACCCCCGACAACAGCAAAGAGCTGAAGAGCGTAGAGATGAAGAAGACAGCCGGTGGCACCAGCGAGCTGACTTTCTATGGCGCGACGGGTGTTCTGCCCGCCGCACCGGAGATGGACGTTCAAGGCAACGGCGTCTCCATCACCGATGGCGACACGACGCCTGCCGTTGATGACCACACCGATTTCGGCGCGGCGGACATCGGCGCCGGCACGGTCGAGCGCACGTTCACCATCAGGAACACGGGATCGGCGGACCTGAACCTGACCGGCGATCCGAAGGTGACAATCACCGGCGACCATGCCGCAGACTTCAGCGTGACGGAGCAGCCAACCAGCCCGGTGGCGAGCGAGGGGGGAACGACAACGTTCCAGGTGACGTTCGATCCCACCGCCACCGGCACGCGCACGGCGACGATCAACATCGCCAACGACGACAGCGACGAGAACCCGTACGAATTTGCAGTACAGGGAACCGGGACGATTAGTGGTGACATCTACGTAGACCAGAACTGCCCCGGAGCCACGCATGATGGAACGAGTTGGGAGAAGGCGTACCTGGACCTTGCGCCCGTGCTTGAGATTGTCGTCAGCCCGTCTACCATTTACGTCGCCAGGGGATCCTATACGCCGACCACCGATACCGACCGCACGAGGACTTTCCAGCTTGAGAGCGGTGTGACGCTCTCAGGCGGCTATCCCACCGGCGGCGGGACGCGCGACCCGGGGACGTACGTGACCACACTCAGCGGCGACGTCGGCGTTGCCGCCAATAACAGTGACAACTCCTACCACGTCGTCACCGGGAGCGGGACGGATAGCACCGCCGTGCTGGACGGCTTCACCATCACGGCGGGGAATGCCGATGGGACGTCTCCCCACAACGCGGGCGGCGGCATGTACAACAACGGCGGGAGTCCGACGCTGACCAACCTGGCCTTCAGCAACAACTCGGCAGGGGCTGGCGGCGGAATATACAGCAGCGATGCCAGCCCGACGTTGACCAACGTGACCTTCAGCGAAAACTCGGCCCCCGGGACAGGCAGCGGTGGAGGGATGTACAACTCCAACGGCAGCCCGACACTGACCAACGTCACCTTCTCTCGCAACTCGGCCGGTTACGTGGGCGGTGGGATGTACAACGTGTCGAGCAGCAGTCCGACGCTGACGAATTGCACCTTCAGCGGCAACTCAGCCATCGCGGCCGCCGGGATAGGTTGTGGTACGGGGACTACCCCGACTGTCCGTAACACCATTCTGTGGGGAGACAGTAGCGGCGAGATTGGCGGCGGCGGCACTCCCACGGTGACCTATTGTGTTGTGCAGGGCGATCCCGTATACCCGGGTACGGGGAATACCAACGCCAATCCGAACCTGGGCATCCTTGGCAACTACGGCGGGTACACGCAAACGATTCCTATTGAGGATGAGGGCTCAGCAATCGACGCGGCAGACGACAGCGTGGCACCGAAGACCGACCAGCGAGGCGTGTCGCGCCCCCAGGGCGCCCACGCTGACATCGGCGCGTATGAATCGGTGGTCGCGCCCGAGATCGACGTGCAGGGAAACAACGCTCTGATTGCCGATGGCGACACGACACCCGCCGCTGAGGACCACACCGACTTCGGCTCGGCGGACATCAGCACAGGCACGGTGGAGCGCACGTTCACCATCAAGAACACAGGATCGGCAGTCCTGAACCTGACGGGTGATCCGAACGTGACGATCGGCGGCGACCATGCCGGAGACTTCAGCGTGACGGAGCAGCCGTCCAGCCCGGTGACGAGTGGCGGGGGGGCGACCACGTTCAAGGTGAAGTTTAATCCTGCTGCCACGGGCACGCGCACGGCAACGATCAGCATCGCCAACGACGATTCAAACGAGAATCCGTACGACTTTACAGTTCAAGGTACCGGCACAGCCGCTGCCGAAATGGACGTCCTGGGCAATGGAGTCTCCATCGCCGATGGCGACACGACGCCTGCCGCTGAGGACCACACCGACTTCGGCTCGGCGGACATCAGCACAGGCACGGCGGAGCGCACGTTCACCATCAAGAACATAGGATCGGCAGTCCTGAACCTGACTGGTGATCCGAAGGTCACGATCGGCGGCGACCACGCCGGAGACTTCAGCGTGACGGAGCAGCCGTCCAGCCCGGTGACGAGCGACGGGGGGACGACGACATTCAAAGTGAAGTTCAATCCTGTCTCCGCGGGCACGCGGAGGGCGACGATCAGCATCGCCAACGACGACAGCGATGAGAACCCGTACAACTTCGCAGTTCAAGGTTTGGAGACGATGACCCACGGCGACATCCATGTTGATCAGAACTGCCAGGGCGCAACGCACGACGGGAGTACCTGGGCGACGGCGTATCTGGACCTTGCTCCGGTTCTGTCCGGTGCGCAGAGCGGAGACACGATCCACGTCGCAAAGGGAACGTACCGACCCACCGCGGGCGGTGACGGCGCGGCCACCTTCCAGCTCAAGAACGGCGTGACGCTGCTGGGCGGCTACGCGACGGGCGGCGGGACGCGCGACGGGGCGACAAACGCCACCACCCTCAGCGGCGACCTCGGCATTCAACAAGACAATAGTGACAACTCCTACCACGTGGTCACTGGCAGCGGGACGGACGCGACGGCAGTGTTGGATGGCTTTACCATCACAGCCGGAAACGCCAATGCCTCGTCTCAAGGTATCAACGGCGGCGGCTTGCTCAACAATGGAGGCAGCCCGACGCTGAAAAACCTCACCTTCTCCGGCAACTCTGCGTGGTTGGGCGGGGGAATGTTCAGCAGCGGCAACGCGACGTTGACCAACGTCACGTTTTCCGGGAACGAAGCCGGTTTTGGCGGCGGGCTATACACCGAGAGCAGCCTGACCTTGACCAACGTCACCTTCACCGGCAACTCGGCCCCGGGCCGCGACGGTGGTGGGATGTTCGATGCTAACGGCGGCTCGACATTGACCCATGTCACGTTTTCCGGCAACTCGGCTGGCCGCGGAGGCGGATTTGCCTCCTATGTGACGGCACCCACGATCCGCAATAGCATCCTGTGGGGGAACACCGCCAACCAGGGCGCGCAGATTTACGCCATCTTCTCCAATATCGTTGTCAGCGATTGCGTGGTTCAGGACGGATATTGGCTTGGCACGAACATCATCACCGCCGACCCGAAGTTAGGGACTCTTGGCAACTACGGAGGCCACACGCAGACGATCCCGGTTCAGGAAGGGAGTTCCGCCATTAACGCCGCCAATGCAACCTACGCTCCCGCAACCGACCAGCGCGGCTACGACCGCTCCGGCGCGCCCGACATCGGCGCCTACGAGTATGGCGGCGCGCCGTCGTGGGGTGTGCCCGAGATAGACGTGCTCGGAAACGCCGTCTCCATTGCCGATGGCGACACGACGCCTGCCACTGACGACCATACCGACTTCGGCGCGGCGGACATCAGCACAGGCACGGTCGAGCGGACGTTCACCATCAGGAACACGGGATCGGCGGACCTGAACCTGACGGGCGACCCCAAGGTAGCCATCAGCGGCGACCATGCCGCAGACTTTAGCGTGACGGAGCAGCCGTCCAGCCCGGTGACTAACGGCGGGGGGACGACAACGTTCAAAGTCAAGTTCGATCCCAGCGCCAGCGGCGCCCGGACGGCAACGATCAGCATCGCCAACAACGATGCAGATGAGAACCCGTATAACTTTGCGATTCAGGGGACGGGCACGGCGGTGCGGACGGTGTCCTTTACCTCCGCCAGTCAGGCAAGCACACAGGAGAGTGGGACGCTGACGATCACCGCCGAGCTTTCGGCGGCCTCTGACAAAGACGTGACCGTCCCGTTCACCCTCTCCGGCACGGCGACGAAGGACACTGATTACTCCATCACCGCGACCCCGATTACGCTCGTAGCGGGACAGACCAGCGCGAACATCACCATCACCATTGCGGCCGACACTGTGGACGAGAGCGATGAGACGGTGGTAGTGACGATGGGCGATCCGACCAACGCGACGAAGGGCGCAACGACGGTGCACACCGCAACCATCACGGACGACGACACGGCGGGGATCACCGTCGCGCCCACGTCGGGGCTGACAACAACGGAGGCAGGCGGCGCGGCGACATTCACGGTGAAACTCAACAGCCAGCCGACCAGTGATGTAACCATCGGGTTGTCGATCTCCGACACGACGGAAGGCGCGGTGTCGCCATCCAGCCTGACGTTCACCACGGCGAATTGGAGCACCGCGCAGACGGTGACGGTGACCGGGGTTGACGACTGGGTGGACGATGGAGACATCGGCTACACGGTGGTGACAGCCGCGGCAACCAGCGCGGACGCAAACTACAACGGCGCGAACGCGGCGGACGTGTCTGCGACCAACACCGACAACGACGGCGCGGGGATCACCGTGAATCCGACCTCCGGTCTGACGACGACCGAGGCGGGTGGAACGGCGACGTTCACCGTCAAGCTGAACAGCCAGCCGACTGGAGACGTGACCATCGCGCTGTCCAGATCTGACGCGACAGAAGGCGCGGCTTCCCCTGCGAGCCTCACCTTCACTGCCGCCAACTGGAGCACGGCGCAGACGGTGACGGTAACCGGCGTGGATGACAATCTGGACGACGGGGACATCGCTTACACCATCGCCACCGCAGCAGCCACCAGCGCCGATGCCAAGTACAACGGACTCAACGCCGCCGACGTGTCGGCGACGAACACTGACAATGATGCGGCCTCGGTAAGCTTTGCCGCCGCTGCCCAGAGCAGCGTGCAGGAGTCGGGAACGATGACGGTCACGGCGCAGCTCTCGGTCGCGTCTACTCTCAACGTAACCGTGCCCTTCGCCCTGTCGGGCACGGCGACCCAGGACGCGGACTACACGATCCCCAACAGTCCGATTACGATACCGGCGGGTGCGACGACGGCCGCGGCGACGATCGCGATCAAGGAGGACACCGACGATGAGCCGGATGAGACGGTCGTCCTCACAATGGGCAACCCAACGAACGCGTCGAAGGGTGCCATCACCGAACATACGGCGACGATCACCGATGACGATACCACACAGCCCGACCTGTTGATCAAGCGCGACGGCGATCCCGACGCGGACTTCGCCTTGGACGACGAATATCAGCTTGTTCCCGAGGGAGAGCAAATTGTCGGACAGATCGGCATGAAACCTGGAGAGAAAAAGGACTACCAGGTGAAGGTGGAGAACGATGGCAACGGCGACCGGGTCTACCTGCTGTGGGCGGAGGAAAGCTCCGAGTACGGATGGACGGTCACCTACCTGCTGGGAACCACGGACATCACCGATCAAATCCTGAACGAAGGGTATCTCACCTCCGATCTGGCGCCGGGAGCGAGCGAGACCATCACTCTCGAGATGACGCCGGAGAGTGGGCTCCCCGCCGGCGCAAGCAAGACCGTGACGGTGATGGCCTTCCTGGAAGACTTCGACTTCCTCTGGCAAGACGCCGTGGAGGCAGTGACCATCTATTCTCGTGGAGTGCGTCCCGATGCGATGATCAAGCAGACCTCCCAGCCCGACTCGGCCTACAGTACGGACAATGAGTATTACGCCTATGCGAAGGGGGAGCAGATTGAGCAGCAAACGATCGATCCCAGGGAAACAGCCTCCTACCGGGTGAAGATACAGAACGATGGGCTTATCCCGGTCTCATTCGTGGTGAAAATGGAGGAGAGCGAGGAACCGGGATGGTCGGTGGAGTGCCGGGCCGGTTTCTGGCCCATCACCGAACAAGTTTTCAGCGCCGAGGGGTACACCACAGCATTGTTGTCGTCGGGGGACAGCGAGGTCCTCACGCTGAAGATAAGGCCGGGTGACAGCCTGGTGTGCGGGAGCGAGAAGAGCGCCTGGCTGTACGTCTTCCTGGATGGCGATGACACCATGGTCCGCGACTGCGTGCTGGCGGAGACCACGGTACTGCCTGCTCCCGCGCCGACCGTCACCCGCATCATGCCCTATGGAGGACTGAACAACGGGCCTGTCGCTATCACTAACCTCTCCGGTTCCAACTTCCGTCCGGGAGACGAGGTGAAACTGGTCAAGGAGGGAGAGACAGACATTGGGGCCGCCAACGTCACCATCGTCACTTCGTCAAAGATCACATGCACCTTTGATCTGACCGGCAAACCCGCCGGCGCGTGGGATGTCGTGGTCACCGATGACTGTAGTCAAAGCGGGGCCCTGGCCGGAGGTTTCACGATCGTGGAGGCCAGCACGGTCACGCATGACGTGGCCGTGACGGCGCTGACGGCCGCGCCGAATCCCGTCTTCCGGGGCAGGACCGTCACATTCTCCTACACCGTTGAGAACCTGGGCAACGTCCCCGAAAAACAACTGACGGTTCGGTTGACTTACAGTGGTCGAACGCTTGCGCCGCCGCAGACGATCCCCGTCCTCAACCCCGGCCAGCAGCACAACGGGGAGTTCAAACTGAAGATTCAGGCCAGCGCCCCGCCGGGGGAATACCTTTTCACCGTCGAGGTTCTCCCCGTTATCGGAGAAACCGACAGCGGCAACAACAGCCAAACCGTGAAGGTGACAGTGAGGTAGAAATGAGCCACGAACATGAGAGAGTGGTTAAGGGATGAGCTGGTCAACCATGAGCGTGAGCGATTGGTTGTGAGATGAGGCGATGAGCCACGACCAGCCTGCCCCGATCCCTCGACGTGATTTATTCGTCCAGGAGTCCAACACCCCTGGCCGGTCAGGCGGACGAACACGATAGATAACTCGACTGCTGTGATTTGGGTTGAGCCTCGTAAATCGATGAAACCTCCGGGACAGGAAGGGACATTCAGACAGGAACGGTTTGTACGCAAGCCGCCCGAACCGCCCAAACTACCCGCCGCAGTGTGGATCGATCCACCCGCCAACAACAATGACAATGACAACCAACCTACACAATCAAAACGCTACACTAATTCCGTAACGAAGGTGTCCCAGAAGTATTGACAACTTCCGTCGTTCAACTCGGACTCTGTGAGTCCGCTGCGTTCGGTGTTACTTTAACTGTTTTGTACTCCTAATGCCAAATCACAACAGTCGAGTTACTGTCTGTGTCGAGACACAGGCTTGCACCAGACGGTCAAAGATTTCCTTTTCCCAGACTGGAATTGTATCATAAAGGAACGCGGGACATACGCTGATCTTTCTGCCACCGGCGCAAAGGCTCGAACGGGTTGTAGGGCAGAGTCTCCGTCCCTGCCGAATCCGGTTTTCTCGGCTATGCAGTGGATGGGTTTTGTTGGATTCATGCTCACCGACGAGTTGCGTTGGATGAAGGGCTGGACGAGGCTGTTACTCAGGCAGGGACGGAGACTCTGCCCTACAACCCATTCCCTTTCAAGCGACGGTAGCTTCCTAGTGCATCGGGATCTTCGACAAGTATCGGATGGGGAGGGAATCGCCCATGACCGCTCGGTCACCACGGAAGATAAAAACGGGAGAGAGTTCTTTTTAACCGCGAAGCCGCCAAGGCCGCAAAGAGCCTTTGCGTTTTTTGCGTTTTTGCGGTTTATTTTCGGAGGGAGATTTCAGGAGAAGGAGGTGGTGAGTGAAGCCGATAAGGTTGACAAAGCACGCCCAAGAGCAATGCGCCGAACGCGGCGCGACCGAAGCTGAGGTACGGCAGGCGGTTGAAGAGGGCTCTCGTCGTGCGGCGAAGTGGGGGAGGGAAGTGTGTCGGTTCAACTTCCCTTTTGCAGGAACCTGGCAAGGGAACAGGTATGCCATCAAACAGGTGGCGCCTGTCATCAAGGAGGAAGCGAACGAAATCGTGGTGATCACCGTCTACGTTTTTTACTTCTGAAAGGATGAGTTTTGCATGAAAATCAGTTACGACCAAGAGACAGATGCCCTGTATATTCGTCTGATTGAGGGACCTCAAGAGTGCCGCACGGTGCGGCTGAACGAAGAGGTCGCCCTCAACATCGGTCCCGGCGAGGCCCTGGTTGGCATCGAGGTGCTGGATGCTCGCGAAGTGCTGGCCGGCGGACAGTCGCCCTCGGTGTCCCTGGAAAACGTGCTGGTGGCAAAGGCCGCTTAGGCGCAGGCGTTCCTGAAGGGGCGAACGGATGCAGGCGTGAACGGGAACCGTGGGAGGGCGCCGCTCAATAGGGTCTTTCGACGCGGAGGTCGGGGAAAGGAAAATGCTTGAGATTCAAGGTTGCCAGTCCCAATTCGTTATGGAAGGCGGTGGCGGCGATGAGACAATCCAGGAAACCGACACCGTGACTGAGACGGAAATGCTTGTACCGCTCCAGCGCTGTTTGCGAGGCTTCTTCCGACAGCCCAACTGTTTCGTAGAGGGACAATTCTCGTTCGACAACACGTTGCTCCGAGCGATTTTGGCAGCCCGTCAGAAGTTCTGCCGCTGTGATGACCGAGATGGCGCGCTCCGGCTGTGAAATGGAGTCGATCCAATCTCGGGCGGCAGGGAAGCCTCGAAGCAGGTCGACAAGGATCGAAGTGCCGAGCAACCATCTAATCGTGGTGGTTTCCATCGGAGCGAGTCTCCAGACGTTGTTTCAAATCAGCGGTAAAGGATGCGGAGTCCTCGATTTCGGCGCGTTTTTCCCAAAGCCCGAACGCGGGGTGGTGAGGCGGTTGACACGCTTCGGGACCGTTGGTAAACGGACCCGGAATTGGATTTCATCGTCAACGCGGACTCTCGAACTCGCAGAGTTTGTCGAGTCCGACCGACATCCCCGAACAGGTCTCCGAGTGGTCGGGGCAAGCTGGGATCTGCGACAAGTATCAGATGGGTAGAGGGGCGCGGAAGAAGAAGTTGGAGCGGGTGAGTGGGTGAACGGGTGAACGGGTGCGAGGGCAGTCTTGTTGGGAGAGTGGAAAGAAGCGTCTGGGCGCAAGTCAGATTTGTGACGCGTGGAGGTAATCAGCGCCCTGGGGTCGGCCAGGCATAAACGAAAGGTTGGGAAAACCTACGCGAGTGAAAGGGAACAGTAACAACCCCCGTCCTCGAACCCAAAGGGTTCGAGGACGGGGGTTGTTGCATGAACTCACTCAGGACCGACGAACCGCGAACTGCGTTACACAATCACTGTCGGTTTCCAGATTATAGGCGCCTATGGTTCCGGCTGGGGTGGATTCTCACAAATCTGACTCACACCCGAAGCATCTGCGAGCCTTGTAGCGAGGCAAGCACGCTGATACAATTAGCCCCGGAGGTGAATTCGAATGAGCAAGGCCGTGGTTTTGGAGTTGCCGGAGGAGGTTTACGCTGCAGTCGAGAAGGTTGCTCGCTTCAACGCGAAAGGAACAAGCCAATGGCTCATGGACGTGGTCAGCGAGAGTTTGCCCAAACGGGATGAGCGCCTGCGGCGGCACTTCGGAGCAGTGGATCTGGGCAAGCCGACGGGCATTGATAATGAGGGCATTGATGCCGATCTGGCCCGCGCCTATGGTGACACATACGCGGAGGATGCAGGTTGATGTTCCTCGACACCTCTGGCTTGTTGTGTCTCATTCACAGGAGAGAGCCGCAACATCAGGAAGCCATGGAACTCTTTGATGTTGCCGTTGGGAAGTTCACTCACAGTTACGTCCTCGCTGAGTTTGTGGCATTGTCTGACGTTCGGGGCGTTCCACGGGCGGAAGCCTTGTCCTACGTAGTCGATATCCAGGACAGCAGCGAGGTGGAACTCGTCTGGGTAACCGAGGCTCTCCATCGTCAAGCTGTCGGCTTCCTCCAAACCCGATTGGACAGGCGCTATTCGCTCTGCGACGCCGTGAGCTTCCTAATGATGCAGAAACGCGGGATCACAGAGGCGCTTACTACCGACCACCATTTCGAGCAGGCAGGCCTCCGAGCGTTACTCTGCTGAAACACCTGTACCACTGCAACGCTGTCTGAAAAGCTTATTCCGGCAGCCCGCCAGAAGTTCTGCCGCTGTGATGACCGAGATGGCTCGCTCCGGCTGTGGGATGGAATCGATCCAATCTCGGGCGGCAGGGAAGCCTCGAAGCAGGTCGACAAGGATCGAGGTGCCGAGCAACCATCTAATCGTGGTGGTTTCCATCGGAGCGAGTCTCCAGACGTTGTTTCAAATCAGCGGCAAAGGATGCGGAGTCCTCGATTTCGGCGCGTTTTGCCCAAAGCCCGAACGCGGGGTGGTGAGGCGGTTGACACGCTTCGGGACCGTTGGTAAACGGACCCGGAATTGGATTTCATCGTCAACGCGGACTCTCGAACTCGCAGAGTTTGCCGAGTCCGACCGACATCAAGTATCGGATGAGGACAGAGGCGGGAAACGAGGAGGGTGATACCTGAACTTTCAGTTCTCACGCCACGCCGAGCAGGCAATGCAGCGGCGGAGTATCCCGCGATCGGTGGTTGAGAAGGTCTTGCAGAATCCCCAACAGATTGTTCCAGAGTATGGCGGGAAGAAGGTCTATCCTGGAGTTGTATCATAAGGAACCCAGTGCATCCTTTCGTAAATTCTTCGACATTAGACGCCGGATCGCTTCAGCGTCCGGTAGCTCACACAACTGACTACCGAGCGCCAAGAAAGGACCTCTTTTC
>Ga0210051_1005068_pt1 | contig 12688 bp, 13 predicted proteins | sample CryGey092014_all_FD_185464 | JGI IMG/M metagenome (GOLD analysis project Ga0210051, IMG submission 185464) | Groundwater microbial communities from aquifer - Crystal Geyser CG23_combo_of_CG06-09_8/20/14_all (SPAdes) (version 2) | ecosystem: Environmental > Aquatic > Deep subsurface > Groundwater...
ATTTCGTTCTTGAAAAATTTACCCCTCAGGAGTTAAAAATCTTGCAAAGAACCCTTGAAGAAGCCTACCTCCGCGTTTTAGAATGGATTCGTGCTTCATAGAAAGTCAAGTCCTTGCTAATGCGCGGACTTGTTTTCTGATCGCAAAATGCTCTACAGAAAATATCGCCCACAAAAATTTGCCGAGTTGGTTGGTTTAGAAAGTGTCCGGAAAACCCTTCTTTCCCAGGTAAAAGATAAAAAAGTTGCCCACGCTTATCTTTTCGCTGGTCCTCGGGGAACAGGTAAGACGACAACAGCGAGGATTCTCGCCAAAGCGATCAACTGTCCAGAGATAAAAGCTGGCGAGCCGTGTGGGAATTGCGGGGTTTGCAAGCAGGTTGAGGAAGGACGCTATCTTGACCTTATTGAGATTGACGCCGCTTCCCACCGAGGGATTGATGATGTGCGGGCGCTTCGTGAAAGGATCAAACTTGCTCCTTCTGTTGGTCAATATAAAATCTACATCATCGATGAGGCTCATATGCTTACTCCCGAGGCTTTTAACGCTCTTCTTAAGACATTGGAGGAACCACCTGCCCATGTAATTTTTATCCTTTGCACCACTGAGTCTTATAAGCTTCCGGAAACAATTCGTTCACGTTGCCAGCGGTTCAACTTTGAACGCGCCTCGGTGAAGCATATCGTTGGGAGATTAGCAGATATCTGCAAGAAGGAGGAGGTTCAATTGGATGAGGGGGAGTTGGTTGAAATCGCCAAAGCTTCCGGTGGCGGCTTTCGTGACGCGGAAACCCTTTTGGAGCAAGTGATTACTGGTGGGGAGAAGGTAAGTGATCTTGTTGGCCGCGCAACGCCTGAAAACTTAGAGGAGTTCTTTGACTTTCTCATTGCGGGGGATACTGCCACTGCCTTGATTTATGTGAATGATCTTTATGATAAAGGGGTGAGTATGGAAAGTTTTAACCAAAAGGTTTTGGAGTATCTCCGTGATCTACTTCTCATTAAAGTAGGGGTGGGGGAGAGTTTGGTTGAGGTAGGTAAAGAACGCTTCACTAAAATGCAAACGCAAGCAACTTCTCTTCCCCCCCAACAGCTTAGTAATATGATCAATAAATTTACTCAATCATATGAAAATCTAGCCCAGAGCTCAATCCCTACCTTACCTCTGGAAGTGGCGGTGGTGGGGGTTGTAGGGGCAACAGTAGAGGAGGGTGCCAAAGCACAAAATGAGAGTGATCAGCAGTTGGGAGATACAAAGCCCCTATCTGCGGAAGTTGCCAAACCGGATGATCAATGGCAAGAGTTGAAACAGCGGGTCAAACCTTTAAACCACAGCGTTGCGGCACTTCTTCGTTCTTGTGAACCAGGTAAAGTTAACGGGCGAAAATTTGTGATTCATGCTTTTTATCCTTTCCACAAAGAAAGGCTTGAGGAGCCAAAGAATCGGGCGATTTTGGAGGAGATGGTGGAAGCGGTGTATGGGAAGAAGTTGAAGCTGCAAGTGGTGCTTGGGAAAGAAGTGGGGTCAGGCGAATGAGAATTCCCAGAGCAATTAAAAATCTAATTGAAGCTTTCGAACGTTTGCCTGGTATTGGATCAAAAACAGCAGCGCGGCTCACCTTTTATCTTCTTCACGTGCCAGAAGATGAGCGGCAGCTGTTTGGTCAAGCAGTGCTGGGGCTTGGGCAGGGGACAGAGATTTGCGAACGGTGTTTCAACATCGCCGATCCTTCGACAAGCTCAGGACGGGTGGGTTTGTGCGAGATCTGTGCTGATAAAACCCGGGATCAATTGGTGATCTGTGTCGTTGAGGATCCGTTGGATCTGATGGCGATTGAAAAAACAGGTAGATACAAAGGTCTTTATCATGTCCTTCATGGAGCAATTGCCCCTTTAGAGCATATCGGGCCGGAGAATTTAAAGATTGAGGAGCTGATAAAGAGAGTCAGGAGTCAGGAGCCAGGAGTCAGGGAGATTATCTTAGCGACGAATCCTTCACTTGAGGGGGAGGCAACGGCGATGTATATTAAACAGTTAATCAGTAAACAGTTAACAGTAAACAGTAGGCCGATTAAGATCACAAGAATCGCCAGAGGAGTTCCAACTGGAGGCGATTTGGAGTACGCTGATGAGGTAACCCTCACTAAAGCACTTGAGGGAAGGCAGGAGTATTAATGCGTCGATTTCGCGGCAGATCCTGGATTTTGCTTATCTTCAGTTTGTTAGTTAATATTCTTTTTAGAGGATGCGGCAATTTTTGAAACAGTTAATTGGTGTAAGGATCAACCCTGTCATTCGTGTTCTTGTTGCTTCCGATATTCTTATCTTTTCTGCTTTTGGACTCCTGGGACCGGTTTTCGCAATCTTTTTGCTTGAAAATATTCAGGGGGGATCGGCGAAGGTTGCGGGATTTGCGGCGATGGTTTGGCTTTTAACACGAGCGATCTTTGCGATCCCGATCTCACTTTTAATTGACCACTGGAGCGGAGAGCGCGACGATTTTTGGTTTGTTTTTTGGGGGTCGCTGGGGATCTCTTTTGTCCCGATCGCCTATCTTTTTGCCTCCCTTCCAATCCATGTTTATCTGATCCAAGCGTTTTACGGCTTTTGTCACGCGGCGGTTTTCCCGTCCTGGTTTGCCATCTTTACCCGCCATATTGACCGGCATAAGGAGGGGGAGGAGTGGGCGACTTATATTACCGCAACAGATCTTGGGGCTGCCGCTGCTGCAGCTGCCGGGGGAGTGATTGCGGTAACGCTGGGTTTTAAGGTTCTTTTTATCCTCGCTTCTCTTTTCTCGTTTTTGGGGGCGTTCCTTCTTTTGTGGATTCGCCTTCGCTGCAAAATTGGTTGGAGGATTAAGTGTGAGAGAAGATAAAGTAAGTTAAGCCATTAGCCAGTAGCCATGAGCGAATTAAAACTCTTTAACTCCCTAACAAGAAAGAAAGAAGGCTTTAAGCCTCAAGACCCGAGTCGGGCGACGATGTATACCTGCGGCCCAACGGTTTATGGCCCATCCCACTTAGGTCATGCCCGCACCTACGTCAGCTTTGATCTTTTAAAGCGCGCCTTAGAGTTCAGCGGTTATCAGGTAGCCCACGTTCTAAACATCACTGATGTTCATGACTCGATGATTGCGCAAGCTAGGGAAGAAAAGACTTCGATCCGCCAGTTGGCAAACCGCTACCTTAAGCTCTTCCACCACGATCTCACATTACTTAACATCGAACCGCCCGATGTCTTTCCCCGGGTCACTGAGCATATAAAGGAGATTATCGAAATGATCAAAATTTTAGTGGAGAAGGGTTACGCTTATGAAAAAGACGGCTCAATCTATTATGACGTTTCTAAGTTTAAGAATTACGGCAAACTTTCTGGCATTAAATTGGGAAAACAGAAGGTAGGGACGCGGGTGGCGGCAGATAAGTACGAAAAAGAGGAGGCTCAGGATTTTGCTCTCTGGAAGAAAGCTGAGAAAGGAGAGGAGAAGGTCGGGGCGGTTTGGGATTCACCTTGGGGACGAGGGCGGCCGGGATGGCATATCGAGTGTTCGGTGATGGCTAAGGTTCATCTTGGAGAAACGCTTGATATCCACGGTGGAGCGCGGGATCTTCGATTTCCTCATCATGAGAATGAGATCGCCCAAAGTGAGGCTGCTAACGGGAAAAAATTTGTCAACTACTGGGTTCATGGTGGCCTTTTAGTCGTTGAGGGGCAGAAGATGAGTAAATCTTTGGGGAACTATATTGAGTTTCAGGAGATCGAGAGGAAGGGCTTCAACCCCCTTGCCTTCCGCTATCTCTGCTTAACCGCTCACTACCGAAGTGAGATGAACTTTACTTGGGCGGCACTTGATGCCGCGCAGCGAACACTTGATCGGCTCTATTCTGAGGTTTCCACTTGGGACCCGCCGGAGGTGGGGTGTGGGCAGTACGATCAAGGGTTTCTTAAAGCGATCAACGATGATCTTGATCTTCCCAAAGTGCTCACCCTTGTTTGGCGTCTTGTAAAAGATAAGCAATTTCCCACCTCTGCCAAACATCGAACCCTTCTTGAGATGGATAAAGTTTTGGGTTTGGCGGTTGATCAGGTAGAGCATCTAGAAATTCCTGACGAAGTAAAAAGACTGGTTGCAGAGCGGGAGCAGCTTCGCAGTGATGATAACTGGCTTGAGGCCGATGAGATTCGCGATCAGCTGGAGCAGAAAGGATATCTTTTAGAAGATACGCCCGAGGGAACAATTGTTAAGAAGAGTCATTAGCCAGGAGTCGGTAGTCAGCAGTGAGTGTGCTAATAACTAACGTCTAATGGCTACTGGCTAAATTGGTATGTTAAGATAGCTGAAGTCATGGCACGGTATGGGTTGATTTTGGGGTTGAAGCCGAATCTTTCTGCTGATCGCCAAAAGAAGGTTCTTGCGAAGGTTGAAGATTTAGTGGTTGGTGCTGGTGGGGGGGTAGAGGAGATCAAAAGTAAGGGATCAACCAGCCTTGCCTACCCCGTATCCGGTTTTACTGAGCTTATCTTTGTTACTATTTCTCTTTCTATTCCAGAGGAAAAAGCGGAGTCCTTGCAAAAGGAGCTTCGATTGATAAAGGAGATCTTGCGGATGATGTTTTTACGGGAGGAGGTGAAAAACCGCTAAAGCGGAATTACCAATTATCAATTTCCAATTAGCAATTAATTGGAAACTGGCAACTGGAAACTGGTAATTCTGCGAAGTAGCAATGGCGCGATCAGTCAACAAAGCGATTATCGTTGGTAACCTCACTCGTGATCCAGAGATGCGTTACACTCCCAACGGGCAAGCAGTGACCAACTTTGGGGTGGCTACCAACCGTCGGTGGACAACTAATGGGGAACAGCGGGAAGAGACCGAGTTTCACAACGTTGTTGCTTGGGGAAGGTTAGCGGAGATCTGCAGTGAGCTTCTCAAAAAAGGCCGTCGGGTTTACATCGAGGGGCGTTTGCGAACAAGAAGCTGGGAGGGAAAGGATGGAGTGACACGACAGCGAACCGAGATTGTGGCAGGGGATATGGTTGTTCTTGAGCGAAAACCAACTGAAGGTGAGGCTGCGGTCGGGACGGAGTACGTTGCTCCCGAGGAGACGCCTACTGAACCAGAAAGGACAACTCCGCCAGAGGAAGCGTCGATAAAGGAGACAAAAAGTGAGAAGGCAACGAAGAAGGCTGAGACAAAAAAGACGGAGAATGTGAATCCAGAGGAGATCCCGTTCTAAAATAAACCGATGCGAAAAACGAAGAAAAACACAGAGAAAATATCTGTACCTTATCGCCGGAGGGTAAGGGCGACTGTTCCTCAACGCTGCTTCTTTTGTGAGCGGAAGACGGAGCCTTTGGCGATGGAATTTAAGATTCTTGAACCCTTTTTAACCAGACGAGGAAAGATCAGAGGCCGCAAACGAAGTGGCCTTTGCGCAAAACACCAACGCTGGTTGGCAAGAGAGATTAAAGAGGCGAGAAACTTAGGGCTTTTGCCTTTTAGAATTTTAGGATGAGATGAGCAACAAAATCAGACACTTTCTAAAGAGTAACCTCTCCATTATTTTTCTTTTGTTAGCAGTTTTCTTGGCTGGTTGGACGTTGGGGATTGTGGGTTATGACCTGAATCTCAGGCTCAATCCCCCTTCCCTCACGATTGAGAACAAGACTCCTTCCTCCTCAACGATTGATTTTTCTCTTTTCTGGGATGTTCTTGACCAAATCAACAAAAACTTTCTTTTTAAACCGCTTGACGGTCAGAAGCTTCTTTACGGGGCGATCTCTGGGTTAGTAGAAGCTTTGGGTGACCCTTATACCTCGTTCTTGACACCGGTAGAGAACACCGAGTTCAGGCGAGACCTTGAAGGGAAATACGAGGGGATCGGGGCCGAGTTGGGGATCAGAAATGACCAGCTGATTGTTGTTGCTCCGTTGGAGGGTTCACCCGCCGAATCGGCGGGGGTCAGGGCGGGGGATAAGATCTTAGAGATCGAGGGGGCGAGTACGAAAGGGATCTCCGTATCCGAAGCGGTGACTAAGATTCGGGGTGCTGCTGGAACCGTTTCTACCTTGACCCTTCAGCGAGGGGAAGGGAAGCCCTTAATCGTCAAGATAACCCGGGTGGAGATTACCGTTGCCAGCGTGAGATATGAGGAGAAAGAAGGCGGGATCTTTTACCTTCGGGTTTCGCGTTTTGGGGAGGGGACAGTTGAGGAGTGGGATAAGGTTGTTGGTGAGATCAAAAATAAAGATGTTAAGGGATTGGTACTTGACTTGCGAAGCAACCCTGGAGGGCTCCTAAGCGGAGCAGTTTATCTTGCCTCGGAGTTTATCTCTTCAGGTGCCGTTGTGATCGAGGAGGGAGGGGATGGTTCCCGTCAGACGCTTAAAGCCACCTCGACCAAGAACGGGCGCGCCTTTGTGGGGATGAGAGTTGTGGTCTTAGTGGATGAGGGATCGGCTTCAGCCTCAGAGATCTTAGCCGCTGCTCTTCGGGAGAGGATTGGAGCAAAGCTCGTCGGAGAGACAACTTTCGGCAAAGGAACGGTTCAGGATGCCGCTGATCTCAGTGGTGGATCAGGGTTGCATCTTACGGTGGCGAAGTGGCTTACTCCTTCTGGGAAGTGGATCAATGAGACTGGACTGAAACCCGATTTTGAGGTAGTTTTAACTGAGGCGGACACTGATGCCGGTCGCGATCCTCAGTTGGATAAGGCGTTAGAGCTATTGCTCTAACAACCTTGTCCGCCTCGGGCGGATAAAAGCATTGGAGTTGTTGAAATAATTGGTAAGCAAAGATTGTATAACTTTAGATTGAGGGATCAAAATATGCAACTTCCGAGAATTACCAGAAAACAATTTGCTATTTTCATTGCTTTTGTAGCTTTCGTTATCTTTGCCACCTTGGTAGTTGTCTACCGTGAACCGATCGTCTCCTTCATCGCTGATCGCCTCGGAACTATCGAGATTAAGACTGTTCAGAAAGTAGTTACCCAGGAAGAGGTGGTAATCGCGGTGGTTAAAAAAGCCTCGCCGGCGGTGGTTTCGATCGTTGAGAAGCAGACGGTTCTTAATCCCTTCTCTGGGCCGATCACCCAACAACAGGGAATCGGAACAGGCTTTGTTATAAGAGGTGATGGGGTGATTCTCACTAATCGGCATGTCGTTTCCGATACGGATGCTAAATACACCGTAGTAACTAAGGATGGGAAAGAGTATGAGGTAAAAGAGATTCATCGCGACTTTGCTTATGATCTGGCGATCATCAAGGTTGCCGCCTCGGATCTGCCGATGCTGACGTTGGGCGATTCAGATACCATCCAAGTGGGACAGACGGTAGTGGCGATCGGCAATGCTTTGGGGAAGTTCACAAACACCGTTACCACTGGAGTCATCTCTGGTATCGGTCGTGGGATTGAAGCTAGCTCTGGGTTTGGTACGGCTTTAGAGTATCTTGAAGATGTGATCCAAACCGATGCTGCTTTAAACCCCGGAAACTCAGGAGGTCCTTTGCTTAACCTTTCCTCCGAGGTTGTGGGGATCAATGTTGCCATCGCCGTTGAAGGAGAGAATATTGGCTTCTCCATCCCGATTAATACCGCCAAGCCGGTGGTTGCCGATTTCGAAAAGTACGGGCGGATCATCAGGCCGTTTTTGGGGATCTCCTACTTTGTGATCACTGAGGATCTTGCCAGGTTGCGCGATCTTCCTCAAGGAGCTTATGTGCAGTCGGTGGTTGAGGGCTCAGGCGCAGATAAGGCGGGGGTGAGGGTGAGGGATGTGGTTACCGTGATTGATGGGGAAAAAATCACCAAACAAACAACATTGGCAAAGATCATTATCTCTCACAAGGTAGGAGATACGGTGACCTTGAGTATCAATCGCAACGGAAAAGAGTTAACCCTCAAAGCCACCCTTGGCGAAGCCCCATCCGATTAGCTTTTCGCCCGAAAGGCGTTAAGGATCGGGGAGAGATTTCCATCCAAAATTGACTCCAAATTTCCCCAGGACTTTTTAACTCTATGGTCGGTAACGCGATTCTGCGGGAAATTCCAGGTGCGGATCTTCTCCACCCTCTCTGCCGTCCCGACCTGTTCGCGTCTGAGTTCGTCCACTCGCGACTTTTGCTGCTCACGCATCATCTGATAGAGCTTAGCGCGAAGAATTTCTATCGCCCGCTCGCGGTTTTGCAGTTGTGAGCGCTCATCTTGGCAGGCAACGGTCACACCAGTTGGGAGGTGAGTGATTCTTATCGCTGTTTCGACCTTTTGGACGTTTTGCCCCCCGTGACCGGAGGCACGGAAAGTATCAATTTTCAAATCTTGGGGATTGACTGCAACTTTTGTAGGGGAAACTTTAGGAAGGATTGCCACAGTGGCGGTTGAGGTGTGGATTCTTCCTCCACGCTCGGTCTTGGGTACTCTTTGTACTCGATGGACCCCAGATTCAAAGCGCAAAAGGTTAAAAGTGTTCGCCCCGGTAATTCCTGCAGTAACGGATTTGATATTTCCGATTCCACCTTCGGTGCGGTCATGTTCAACAACCTTCCAACCTTGGCTTTCGAAAAAACGGGTGTACATCCGATAAAGATCGGCAGCAAAAAGACCGGCTTCATCCCCGCCAGTACCAGCGCGAATTTCAAGAATTGCTGTTTGTTCCACTTGTGGCGTCGTCCTGCTCAGCGGGACTCCTTGCTTTCGAGCTTCGCGCGAATGTGGTGAGCTTGTCGAATCCATTAACCTTTCTCCAAGAGCTCCTTGAGGTTTCGAGGACGTGTTTCTTGCTCTTTTTCTTTTACTTCTTCGGCTTTCTTCTTTTCTTCAGTTTTCTTTGTCCTGACCTCTGCCGCTTTCCTCTTCTTCTCAAATCTCTCAACCCGCCCTTCGGTATCAACTAGTTTTTCTTGCCCAGTAAAAAAGGGATGGCACTTATAGCAGATCTCTACTCTAAGCTCGGGTTGAGTTGAGCCAACAGTAAAGGTGTTCCCGCAGGCGCAGGTGACCTTTGCTTCTTTGTAGTAGGTAGGATGGATTCCTTCTCTCGCCATTTACAATTATCTTATCACCGATTTTTTAAGGACGCAATTCGAGGACGGGATTCGGTAAGGACGACACCAGTGGCGATCACAGCAGCTCCAAAGATAAAAGCGGGAGTAACCTTCTCTCCTAACCAAAGGTAAGCGAAGGGAGCGGCAAAGAGCGGCTGAAGGTAAAGGAAAAGCGCCGCCTTTGATGCTTCGATCTTTTCCACTCCCCAGGCGTAAGTGAAGTAAGCAACAACGGAAGAGAAAAGGGACATGTAAAGCACACCAAGACGTGCGGTTAATGGTAAATGGTAGATGGTAACCAGGAGATTTGGATTCTCCAGTAAAGCTAAAGGAAGGAAGGTGAAAAAACCAAAGATAAAGGAAGAGGCAGTGATCAGAAATGGGGTATATCTTCTAAAATCCTCTTTGGCAAAAAGAGTGAAGGCAGCCCAGGTAAAGTTTGAAGCGAAGACAAGAAGGTTTCCAAGAAGATTCCCTTTTGCAAAAATTCCTTGCTCCAGAAACGGTTGAAGAATTGTGATTCCCACACCAGCTAAAGCGATTGTCAGTCCAATCTTCTCCCATTGCGTGACCGTCTCTTTCAGGCAAACGACCCCTTTGATGCAAACCAAACTTCCACCGATCACAATAAAAAGAGGGGCGGTGGCGGAGATGAGGGTGGCATCAAGAGCGCTGGTGCGATCCATTCCAAGGAAAATCAAAGCAAGGGTAGAGGTTGTTCCAAGAAGAGTGAGGAAGAAAAGACGGGGGAGACTTGCCCACCGAAGCCTTGGCGTAGGTGGGTCAGGAGGTCGGGTCTTAAGATAGAGATAAAGGATAGGGGAGATGACGATCGTGTTGATGAAAAATCTTAGGGCTAAAAAGGTGAAAGGCTGGATATCCCTGAGGGTAACCTTAATTACCGGCCCAGCCACGCCCCAGATGGCAACGGTTAGGAGCATGGCAAGGTAAGCTAAAAGGCGATTTTTATCCATTGAATTAATTTTACTTCTTTTTATGGCCTGTGCGGGCTTTGCACCCACATACTAGTATGTGATAATAAACTTGGCACCGCTCATCGTTGAAGTTAGTCATAGGACACTTCTATAGAACTGTTCCTAACCTCTCCGGAGGAAAATGACCAAACGACCAAACCTTTAGGGTTTGGGAGATTTTGGGAGATTGTAGGTTGTCAAACAACTGTTAGGGAAAAGCTAGCGAGTTAAGATCTCCAGCAGCGCTTCTAATTTAAGGGTTTGTTGTTTCCGGCTCTTAAGATCCTTGACGGTTATTTCTTCGCTTTTGATCTCTTCTGGCCCGACAATCACCACATAAGGGATCCCCCTTTTATCGGCGTATTTGAGCTGTTTATCAAGGCGAGCCGTTGGGTCAAGGTAGATCTCGGCGTCGATTCCTTGGCTTTGAATGGCGGTTAAGGTTTTGATCGCTTGTTCGGTTAAATCTTCAGAAAAGATCGTCACCAAAACTTGGGGACGGAAGGGGATATCGGCAAATGTTTTTTCCGGAATTACTTCCATCAGCCGATCAAGCCCGAAGGAGCAGCCAACAGCGGGGATCTCCTCGTTGATGAAGATTCCAATCAGGTTGTCGTAGCGTCCGCCCCCAGCGACCGAACCTAGTTTTTCATACCCAGCTACCACCGTCTCAAAGATTACTCCGGTGTAATAATCAAGACCGCGGGCGAGGGTGGGGGAGAAAGCGAACTTTTCTTTTGAGATGCCAAAATCCTCAAGATAACAAAAGACCTTTTCTAGCCGCTTTGTCATCGGCCGTTTTTTAATCTCCGCAAGGAGCTTGGGATCAACTTTTCCTCCTTTATCGATCTTATCAAGAGCACGGATCTCCTCCAGTGTCAGACCCTCAAAAAGCGCGCGGTCGTTGATCTTAATGAGAAAGTTTTTGACACCTAAGATTTCAAGACAGGAGGCGGCAACAGCGATAGCCTCCGCATCGGAAAGGGCGGTATCCACCCCAACCGTATCCCAATCCACTTGGGTGAACTCGCGGTAGCGCCCTGCTTGAGGTTTATCGGCGCGAAAGGCGCTTTGGATCTGGTAGCGTTTAAAGGGAAAGACAAGCTTTCCGCGGTTTTCGGCAACGAAGCGCGCCAGAGGAACGGTCAAGTCGTAGCGCAAGGCGACCATCCGCCCGCCACGATCCTCAAATTTATAGATTAACTTTTCATCCTCCCCGTATTTGCCCTCAAGAAGCTCTGCGTACTCAAGAGCGGGGGTCTCAAGGGGGACAAAGCCATAGGACTTAAAGACGCTTTTGAGAAGTGTCAGCGCCCGCCCTCTTTTTAAGGCTTCCTCAGGAGTAATATCACGAAATCCTTTCAGGGTTTGAACTTTCTGCTTCGCAGAAAGCGAATTCGAGCATCGCGAGGATTGTACCTTTGCCATAACGTTCTGATAGTAACAACTTTCTCTTTGGTTTGTCGATCCTATTTGATTGTGGGGCTGTTTTTGTCTCAATGAATTAATTCATTAAATCAGAGCGGTTAGATTATTACCTTGTTCAAGGTAGATCTTTTTTTCTTTTGAGGGCAAGCAAGGCAAATTCTTATGTGTTATATTAATCACGATGGTTATTCGTTATCTTGGACACTCAAGTTTTCTTATTGAAGCAAAAGAGGCAACGGTTGTAATTGACCCTTTTGATCCTGATAAAGTAGGTCTTCGTTTCCCCAAAGTTTCGGCAAACATCGTCCTTTCCACCCACGATCATCTCGACCACAACAACGTTTCTGCCGTTTCCGGTGATCCTTTTGTGATCTTAGGTCCGGGGGAGTATGAGGTTTCCGGGGTTAAAGTTTGGGGCTTTCCCACTTTCCATGATAAAAAAGAAGGGGCGGAGCGGGGGAGAAACACGATCTATCTTTTTGAGGCCGAGGAGTTAACTCTCTGTCACTTGGGTGATTTGGGCCATCTTTTGGATGAGAAAACGGCGGAGGAGATTGGCAATCCCGATATTCTTTTTGTCCCAACCGGCGGAGTCTATACGATTGATCATGAGGAGGCGGCAAAGGTGGTGGCGCAGCTTGAGCCGCGGATTATTATCCCAATGCATTTCAAAGTTCCAGGGATGGGAGAGAGCTTTAAGGAGCTTTCGGAGGTTTCCGCCTTCCTTGAGGAGATGGGCCTGCCTGCCGGCAAGGCAGGGGGGACAGGAGTTGAAGCACAAGATAAACTTAAGGTAGCCAAAGTGACTCTGCCGGAGGAGCCGGAAGTCGTTGTGTTGAAGCACAGTTGACAGTGTACAGTTCACAGTTGACAGTATCTGTAAACTGTAGCGAAGCGTTCTGTGAACTAATAACTAGCAATGCCAGATCCTAAGATACCACCTCACAACTTAGACGCTGAACGTTCCCTCTTAGGAGCACTTCTTATTGACAAAGATGCGATCGTCAAGGTGGCGGAGTTTTTGCGTCCGGAGTATTTTTATCGCGATGCTCATCGGCAGATTTATGAGGCGATCTTGAAGCTTTATGAGGAGCATGAGCCAGCCGATCTGGTGACTGTCACCTCTGAACTGAAGCGTCGTAAATTACTGGATAAGGTGGGGGGTGCCTCTTATCTTACCGAGCTTACGGATTCTGTTCCCACGCCGGCGCATGTAGATTACTACGGTCGGATCGTGC
>Ga0210051_1005071_pt1 | contig 12684 bp, 17 predicted proteins | sample CryGey092014_all_FD_185464 | JGI IMG/M metagenome (GOLD analysis project Ga0210051, IMG submission 185464) | Groundwater microbial communities from aquifer - Crystal Geyser CG23_combo_of_CG06-09_8/20/14_all (SPAdes) (version 2) | ecosystem: Environmental > Aquatic > Deep subsurface > Groundwater...
TATATATCAAGTGTCATATTTTGTCACGCCTAAAACTAAAAGGCGAATCTCTTGATTTCGCCTGTTAAAATTGGGGCTGCTTGAAACACATGTCAAATTTCTACTAGCCGGCCTGCCCCGCCTTCAATGTATTTTTGGGAATATAGCTTTTTAAGCTCGGCTTTGTGTTGGGTGCAATGGGTAGGGCAAATTAATTCTAAATCTTTAAACAATTCAAATTCGGAAAATCCGTGCATTCCGCCAATAATTGCGTAAAGTTTACCAAATGATTTGGCCGTATTTAAAATATTCCCCATATAAGGATGGGAGCATCCGACAATTAAAACTATTCCTTTTTCAGTTTTAATCCCCATACTTTGTTCAATTCCCTCTAATTCGCCAGTAGAAAATACATTTTCATGAATTTGAAAAGGTTCTTTAATGCTGATTACCTCCTTTGCCCCGATTAATTCTTTATAACTGCTAGGTATATCGCCTGGGATATAAATTTTTACTTGATTATTCACTTTAAGAAAATCTCTTAATCCTCCCATATGGTCAAAATGGGTATGGGAAATAAAAATTTCATCAATATCTTTTGGATCAATATCAATCTTTTCCATATTGGAAAGAAGAATTGAACCACTTGCTCCAGTATCAAATAATATTTTTGGAGTGTTTTTTGCTTCAATTAAAGCTGAAAAACCCCAATCTGGCTGAAGGTCTTTCCTAAAAGCAGTATTATCATAAATAATGGTAATTTTCACTCCCCTAGAAGGCTGTCTTTATATACCAAAAAATAGTCAATTTTAGACAAACCTTTATTATTTTTAAATGATCAGCATGAAAAAATAAGAATAAGAAAGGTAAAATAATACCAAAGACGCTAGTAAAGTGATCGAGCACATGAATATTCTAGAAGTGCTCAAGATTTTTTTCATAATAACAGCGACAAGAAAAAGAACAATGGGTATGAGCATGTACAAGAGAAGGTAAACTAATATATAAAAAATTCCCATCGCCAGAGATACTTCAGCCTCAGCCAACATTCCTGTAAAGACAACAGGGAAAACCGCAGAACATGGGAATTCAATCACGGTAACTATGGCAGCAAATAGTATAACTGCTCCAAGAAGAGCTAAAACATTCTTCTTTTCTTTGAAAGCCCTTTCCAGTTTTTCACTGGCCACGGCAATAATTTTAGTCTGCTTTATATCACAAGTGGGCCCTTGTTTTATAAATTTAAAGAATTGCCTTAAAAAATAAACGCCTCCTAAAAGGGCAAGGCCTCCTATGATTATATTCAGAAAGGTTATATAGGGAGCTAAATATGAAAAAATCCGAAACCAGACGAATACCAAAACTCCGTAAACTAAAGCAGCAATTAAAATAAAGAGTCCGCCAACAAGAAAAGTTAATTTTCTTGACCCCAGAGCAAGAACCAAAACCAAAATCAAAATCAGGGCCCCTATATTGCAAATATTGGCTCCGTCAAAGAATCCTATAACCACCGCCCATCCGAAAAGAGGCATGGCTTCAGGATCTATTTCCCCTAAAATGGGGAGAGTAACAATTTCTTTTTCCTCCACCTCTTCTGGCTCTTCCACCTCTTCTGGTTTCTCTACTTCTTCTGGTTCAACCGGCTCTTCCGGCTCTACTTCAGGTTCCTCGTAATATTCTTTGAGTAAATTTTCTATCTGTCGACCTGTTATTTCTTCACTGAAGCCTACGAAAAAATCTTCACCGAAAAAAGTCAAAGGCACGGCTCCCAGGTATCTTTCAGAGCCCGGGTAGTCTTTGCTCAGCTCTTTTAATACCTCTACACTTTCCCTTTCGGCCAGGTTGTATTGGTGAATCTCTAAATCAGGATATTTTTCACTTAGTTCTGCCAGGAAAACCTTTTGCTTCTCGCAATGAGGACACCCCGGGTCCCAAAAAAAATGAAGCTCTGGTAGCTCTGGTCTGGCGCTTTCTGCGGCGAAAACAGGCGAAGCGAAAAAGATTAACAAAACAATAGTCAATAATATCTTAGGTATTTTTTTAGACATAATTGATAAAAGCCCCTCCTTCGGAAAGGAGTAAAAATCAAAATGAATGGAATTCCTTTTTTCATATTTTTAATTTTTACTCAGGCAAAATTGCCAGAGTATTGTTAAATCGATTGATGTAATTGAAAAGACCCATTACTGAAATAATTTCTACAATTTGGGCCTTATCAAATTTCTCTTTCAATTTTTTAAACAATTCTGGTTTATCAAGATGGCCGTCTAAGGTTACATCTTCCACTAATTCTAAAATCTCTTTTTCTGTCTCAGATAAACCTTCCATTTCTTTCATTATTTCTTCGTTAGCCCCTAATCTTTTCAACATTTTTTCCGTAACATCAACGCAAAAAGGACATTTTAAAGTTTTAGAAACTACCAGAGCGATTTCCCATTTTAAAAAAGGTTCTATTTTCCCTTCGCCCATTATTGTCTTAAAAAGCTCGGTAAATTCTTTTAAAATTTCGGGCCTATGAGCCATTACTTTAACCCATTCTGGCACTTTTCCAGTTTCTTTTTCAAATTTTTCATAAACCTCTTTGGCAATTTCTCCAATTTGATTTTTTTCTAGGCGGGAAATTAAAGCCATAATTTATTTTAAATTAAATCTTATAATTAATAAACTGAATTGACCTTTCTGATTTATGTTTTGTGTTGTTCGCAAATATCTTCCGCGCCTGCTTTTTTAATTTCATTATTTTTCCACATCTCAAAAATCTCTTTTACCGTCTCCGCTTGATTAACATAAACATCAATTCCTAACTGACTACATAAAGCTAAAGCTCTTGGGCCAAGGTCATTGCAAAGTAAAACATCCGCCCCGTGCTTTTTTATCAACTCCGGCGGCAATCCTTTGCCACCTCTGTCTTCGCTGGTGTTATCTATAATCTCTACAACTTCGCCTTTTTCATTAAGAAAAGTATATGTCAAACAACGACCGAAATGCTCGGCTACCGTATCTTCTAGCCCTTTTTTACTATCCGTCGGAATCACTATTTTCATGTCAATTCATTTTTTTTAAGCTTCCCGTCAATGAATTCTTGCAAGACTTCTTCTATCGTGCCGTCCCCGGCATAAATACCTATGTTAAATTGATTCAATACATCAAGAGCTCTCGGCCCGACATTTTTTGTAATCACAGCCTTAATGTCTTTTTCTGCCATTAATTGAGCGGCCGAAATACCTGCTCCGCCCAACTGGTTTGCGATTTTATTTTCTATAGCTTCTGTTTTCTGAACCTTTCCGTTTTCAATCTCTGCAACGATAAAATAAGGGCATCTGGCAAAGACCTCACTAACATTATCCGTGAGATTTTTCCCGGTTGAACTTATCGCTATTTTCATATTTAATTTTTTAATTTTATTTTTGTCCTTTGAGTTCGGCTAAACGGGCTTTAATGGCTTTAAGTTCTTCCTCTAAACCTACCACCTCATCTTCTAACATTTCTTTCTCTTCTTTTTTAGTTATTTGAGGTTGATACGGTTGATATGGATAACCCCCGTATGGATAACCCCAAAATCTCCTCCAGCCAAATCCTCGGCCGAATCCGCGACCCCAACCACGGCCCAAACCAAAACCGGGACCGGGATTCATAAATCCTGGTACAGGATAACCAGCACAATAACCCAATCCTCTTCCCGTCATCGGCCCGAGTCCCGTAGGACCTGTTCTGTCTCCTCTTGGCATAGTTTTTTATTATAATTAGTCTTTATTAATGAGAGGGACGACCTTTTATTATTGCCTCTCTATTATGAATATACACCCGTAACCATATCCTTGTCAAGTGGAAAATATTTTTCTTTATTGGTCTTGTTTTTTCTGGCACACTCAAATATTTTATCTTTTGTTCTTTCAGACACTAATTCTCTTTCAAATTGAACAAAAGTAAGCCCAGTATTAAATTTCTCATTTAACCCATTTTTGAATATAAAATAAGGGCGAGGGAGCGAGCCAGAGCGAACGACCGAGCCACAAAAGAGAGAGTAGAAATAACACTGAAACTGTATATAGTCGGGGGTAAGGTTTTTCAGTTTTTCAGGTCTCTTTTCTTGGAGTTATGGATTAAGTTTGGTAAGGCAATAGCGAAAGCTTGAGAGCGTTTAATTTTAGAGTGGGCGTGCGTGGACTCGAACCACGGACCTCCAAATTATCAGTTTGGCGTTCTAACCAGCTGAACTACACGCCCAGGACAAACAGTTCTTTTTTTACTGGGAAATTGTTTATCCTTTTTTTAAAAATAATGTTTAACCCTACTTCTTTAAAAATTTTTTCCCAATTTTTTTCTGTCTTAAAAGAGGTCTTAGATGAATTTCCAAATAATTTATCGAAAGAAAGCTGGTGCAATTTACAATAAATTTTTGAAAAAAATCCTTCTGGTAAATCCTCAAAAATAATAATTTTTTTTGAAACTCTTTTGGCTTCTTTTAAAAGAGCGATTGGATCTTGGCTATGATGTAAGACATAATTTATTAAAACTAGATCGAAAGAATTTTCTGGAAAGGGAATATTTTTGCCATCGTAGATTTGAAAGGATATTTTTTCAACTCTTTTATCTACAATGTCTATTCCTAAAATTTCTGCTTTAAAAAAATCCTGAAATGTTTTGCCGATTATTGCTGAACCGCATCCTAAATCGAGAATCTTTGCACCCTTTTCAATGAATGGCTGAGAACTCTGGCACATTTTAATGGCTGCCCTTTCATAGATTTTAGAAAAGATTTGGTAAAAATTCATCTCTTTGCTTTACTAAAATTTCCGATGACTAAGTCAGGTATTAATTTTTTAAGACTAGCTGGATTAATTTTTATTGACCAATTGTAAGAGCCGCCATTAACAACAATTTTTGTTTGATTCAATAAGGATTTATCAATAAAAGTTGGTAAGTGCCACAAATTACCAAAGGGCGGAATTGCTCCTACTTTTACTCCCTTTAGATTTTTCTTCATCCAGACTTCCTTTATAAAATCAACATTTTTTACTTTAGCCACTTTTTTGAGTTTCTCTTTATCAAGATTTTTATTTGCTGGAATTAAAACTAAAGCTGGTTTATCAAGTTTCACTACTAAAGTTTTTCCTATCATTTTTTGAGGAACTTTCAGAGTGGCTGCCTTATCAAAAGCAGTATAAACAGTCCGGTGCTTTATTGGCTCATATTTAACTTTAGCTTTTTCGAGAAATTTGATTAGTTTCTGAGGAATAGCCATATACTATTATTTATCAAAAAAAATTCGTTTTGTCAAAACAAAAAAGCTCTTTTTGAGCTTTTCTGTTATCAGGTTCTTAGAGTTGTCCCGGATCGATCTTTAAGGTGTTCGATCAATACCCTAGAGTTGAAAATAGAATTCTCAATTTTCAACCCTAATCGACACTTAAAAGTAAATTGAGTGATCCATCGACTGGTTCCCCAACCGATGCCTTGTTACGACTTCATTCTTGTTACCGACCTTAGCTTAGGCCTCTTGCGAGGACTTCGGCTACTGCCGGCTCCCCTAATGTGACGGGCGGTGAGTACAAGTCTCAGGAACATATTCATCGCCACGTGGCTGATTGGCGATTACTAGCGATTCCGGCTTGATGAGGTCAGGTTGCAGACCTCAATCCGAACTGAGACAGGTTTTGATGGGATTACCTCTGCCTTACGGCTTTGCCCATTGTACCTGCCATTGTAACACGAGTGCAGCCCAGGGCATCAAAGGGCCATGCTGATTTGGCGTCATCCTCACCTTCCTCCCAGTTATCCCGGGCAGTTCCCTGTGACAGATAAAACACAGGATAAGGGTTACGCATGTTACCGCATTTAAGCGTGCGCTTCAAAGTACATGCTGACGACAACCATGCAGCACCTGGGCTAGTGTCCTTGTGGGTAGACCTTCCTTTCAGAAGATTTTCACTAGCTTTTCAAGCCCTGGTAAGGTTCTTCGTTTGTCGTCGAATTGAGCCTCATGTTCCACCGCTTGTGTGAGACCCCGTCTATTCCTTTGAGTTTTAGCGTTGCCGCCGTACTTCCCAGGCGGGACACTTAACGCGTGAGCTTCGCCACCCGAAGGGTCGACACTTCAGATAGCCAGTGTCCATTGTTTACAGCTGCGACTACAAGGGTATCTAATCCTTTTTGCTCCCGCAGCTTTCGTCCCTCAGCGTCAGGACCGCCCCAGCTGAATGCCTTCGCTTTTGGTGTTCCGGTCGATATCAACGGATTTCACCCCTACACCGACCGTTCCATCAGCCCCTAACGCCCTCTAGCCAGGTAGTATCTCTGGCACCCCTAAGGTTGAGCCCTAGGTATTTAACCAGAGACTTTCCTAGCCGCCTACGGACCCTTTACGCCCAATAAATCCGGATAACGCTTGGGGACTCTGTCTTACCGCTCCTGCTGGCTGATGTAATTATTACATCTTACATCGGACTATATCTTCACCCTCTCCTCTGAAGGAGAGAGGCTCGGCGTATTATGACAGTTAAAAATTCCCTGCCATCTTGGCTTAAGCCTTAGTCTCTGAGGGGTCAAATTAAAATGGAGGTATTTTATGCGAGAAACAATTTAAGATATAAGGTTTAATCAAAGACAGAAACTTATCTCTTCCTTCAACTCCAATGTAAATTTTGGGATATCTCTTCCCTCGACAAAGAGAATTGTGAACTCTTGTTTGGATACCGAAATTTCTCTGCATCACTTTACTTAATATTTTTGCTTCATTTAGCAAAAAAGAATCGGTGTTAAGTACAAAAGCATAATGATCTTTGGGACGGAAATCCAATTTCCCGTCATCCATATACCAAACAGCGAGAGTTAACGGCGAAATTAATAACTCAGAAATATTTTTAGGAATTATTTTCCTTTTATTCTTGTAGAATATTCTGTGGAAAGAAGTTAGTTCTTTCAATGACCTGGTGCTGAAATACCATTGTGCATTATCTTTTCTTTGTTTAGGTTGAGAATTACAGAGATTTTTCATTTTTCCATATAACCAAAATACATAATCTTTGTATCTGGAGCATTGTTTTATTTGTAACCTCGTTCCAATATTTCCATTAAACTCAAGCGATCCATCTCCTAAAATGTTTCCGATAATAATTTCCCGTTGTTTTTTTGAAGGAATAATTGTTACACTTCTCATCCCTCTATTTTAACATATTTTGACTTCCCTGCGGATTGTCTAAAGTAAATCTTAAAGGTTTTAAAACCCTTGAGACGCGGTAACTTTAGATTTCCCGCATATAAGCCGAGTTTTCTTAGACTGCATTACTGCAATCACTCTGCGCCATTTTGCACAGAGTTAGGACCCCCTTATTCCTCCGTTACTGTCACCCGAAGGTTCTTCACGGAGAAAAGCTCTTTACACCCCGAAGGGCTTCTTCAAGCACGCGGCGTCGCTGGGTCAGGGTTTCCCCCATTGCCCAATATTCTCGACTGCTGCCTCCCGTAGGAGTAGGAACCGTGTCGCAGTTTCCTTGTTGGGGAACAGACTCTCATCTCCCCTACCCGTCATCGCCTTGGTGAGCCATTACCCCACCAACTAGCTGATAGGCCGCGGGCCGATCCCAGAGCGGTTGTGTTGCCACTTCCTTTTATTCCTCTGATGTTAAACACCTGAGGAAGCTATCGGGAATTAGCCTGGATTTCTCCAAGTTGTACCCGTCTCCAGGGTTCGTTACCCACGTGTTACTAACCCGTTTGCCGCTCTCATCCAAAGTTCCTTGCGGAACTCTGAACTACCGCCCGACTTGCATGCCTTATCCACGCCGCCAGCGTTCATCCTGAGCCAGGATCAAACTCTCAAAAAAATAATTTCGGGACAACTCTAAAAACCTGAATTATTAAATTTTCAAAGTTCTTCTATCTAGAAAATCTGACAAAAAATCAGGAAGAGACTCCTGATTTTTCTTCTCTCTCTATCTTTAATCCAATTTCCCTAACAAACACACTTTTTCTTCTTTTTCACCTTCTTTTTAGCCATATTTTTGTCTCTTCTATTTTCATTTTACCTTTTCAAAAACCTTTGTCAAGAGGCCAAAGAGAGCCAGCGGTCGGATTTGCACCGGCATTTTATTTTACCAATTCAAACTCTGCTGAAAGAGGCAATTTAATTGATTCTTTAACTTGTCTTTTCAGGAAATTTAAGATTGTAAATCCAATTATTTTTTTTGTAATTGGATCAATCCTGACAATTATCCCTTCATCGATCTCTCGGGAAATATCTCTTGAAGAAGGTTTTCTTTGGCTAAAATATAAAATATCGGCTTCCCTATCAAAAAAATATCTAATTTTGTCTTTATTTTTTTTCATAAATTTTTTCTCCAGTAATGATTTTATCAGTTAAATAACTAGTTAAAATAAAGCTTCTTTTGTCAATTTTCACTACCACCGTTAAATATTTACCTTCTTTAATATTAGCAAAATATTTATAAAATAGCAACACTTCGGGATCGTATTTGCTTTTTCTGATTTGATCGGGGCTTTCTAAGACTTTTGAAACTTTTGCAAAATGTGCCTTTACATCAGGATGAAATTCAAAAATATGATTTTTTCTTTCCGGAATTAATTCGATTATTTTTCCAATTTTACTTTTAAATTTCATTTATTTGAGCCACCCCGCGGGATCGAACCGCGATCAATGGTTTACAAAACCATCGCTCTTCCATTGAGCTAGGGTGGCATGATTTTATTTATTTTTGGTTGATTTTTTAAGTTCTTCCCAATAATTGTCGTTTTCCTTAATTTTCTTTCTTTTAGATTTTTCTCTTAATTTTTGAAGCCAATTAAAAGTTTTATTATCTGTCTTTAAGCTCAAAATTCGAATCTTAGAGAGTATCTTTTGTAAAAATATTTCGTAAGAAAAAGATTTAAAGGGGTTTAAAATCTTAATTTTTTCTTTCAATTTTAAAAATATTGGGCAAGCTACTTTCTGAGGCAAAACTTCAGGTAGCTTAACTAAAACCGGAATTTTCCGAAACAAAATCACCCCCATTCCAAAAAGACTACTAACTAAAATTATTATGGCTCCTATCTCATAGTTCATATCTCACAAATCTTTTTATAATAATATTTTCCCCAAACCTAGCAATATATTCATCGATTAAATCCTTTACTGTCTTTGTTTCATCTCTTATCCAAGATTGAGACATTAATGAGATTTCTTCTTTATATTTTCTTAATTTTCCTTCAGCAATTTCATCAATTGCCGAGCCCTCCGAAGTAGGGCGAGGCGGGAGATGAGACGAAGTCTCAGCGACCATTTTTTTTGGCTTTCCAGAATCTCTAAGTTGCTCCTGATAAATCTTTCTTTCTCCAGCTAAAAATTTTTCTGGAATGTCTTCAGTTTTTAAAAACAAAGGGTTCATTGCCGCAATTTGAAGGCATAATTCATGGGCTAATTTTTTAAATTCTTCAGTTCTGGCCACAAAATCTGTTTCACATCTCAAATCAACCAAAACCCCAATTCTTTTGTTTTGATGAATATAGGCTTCAATTATTCCTTGAGTTAATTCCTTTTTAGACATGATTTTATTACTTCTTTTATTTTTTCAAGAATATATTTTACCGAGGAAATGGCATCATCATTGGCTGGAATAGGATAGTCAGCTAAGGTGGGATCGACATTGGTATCTGAAATTCCAATAACTTTTACCCCTTTCATTCTGGCTTCCTTAACTGCTGCCTCATCTTTTTTCATATCCAAAACGAAAATGGCATCGGGAAGCTTTTCTAAATTTTTTATTCCCCCAAATTTTATTTCTAAATCTCTGATTTCCTGGTCAATTTTCGCTCTCTCTTTCTTAGTGTATTTTTCTAATTCCCCGGCTGCTTTTTTCTTTTCCAAATCCTTAAAATATTCTATTCTTTTTTTGATTATTTCAAAGTTAGTAAAAGTTCCTCCTAACCATCTCTCATTGACATATGGTAAACTACAATCTTTGGCAATCTCTTTTACCAAATCCTTGACCTGAATTTTTGTCCCAACCAAGAGCAAAATTTTATTTTCCGAAATCAATTCTTGAATAAATTTTAGGGCTTCCTCAAATTTTTCTTTTGTCTTTTCTAAATCAATGATATGAACAGTATTTCTTACCCCATATAAATAAGGTTGCATTTTGGGATGAACCCTGGAAGTCCGATGACCAAAATGAACTCCGGCCTGAGCCATTTCCTCAGTATCGAGTTTAAAATCAACTTTTTTTGTTTTTTCTTTAACTTCAGCCATAAGTAAATTCAATATCTAATGTAGCATATTTAAAGATTAAATCAAGCCTTGATTTTTTAATAAAATTTGGTAATATGATCATATATGAAAAAGGAAATTCATCCAAAATATTATCCTAATGCTCAAGTTCGTTGTGCCTGTGGCAATACTTTTACTGTTGGTTCAACTATGGAATTTATTGAAATTGAGATTTGTTCAAAATGTCATCCTTTTTATACTGGGAAAGGAAAAATTGTTGATACCATGGGAAGGGTGGAAAAGTTTAGAAAAAGATTGGCCAAAAAGGAAGAAATGAAGAAAAAAAGAAAGAAATAACACACGAATTTCTATCCGAATTTTATGCTAATTATACACGAATAAAGTATTCGCATATAATTCGTATATCATTCGCATACTAATTCGCATATTATGGAATCAGTTATTGTTGAAATTCGAGCTGGAGCTGGCGGAGAGGAAGCAGCTTTGTTTGCTGCTGATTTATTTAGAATGTATTCAAAATATGCCAATTCAAAAAATTGGAAAAAAACCGTTTTGAATTGCCATTACAGCGATTTAGGTGGGATGAAACAAATCATTTTTGAATTAAAAAATGGCGATGTTTTCTCAAAAATGAAATATGAAGGAGGCGTCCATCGGGTCCAAAGGATTCCGGTAACTGAAAAAGTAGGGAGAATCCATACTTCCACCGCTTCTGTTGCCGTATTACCAAAACCAAAGGCAGCTGAAATTAAAATCAGAGCTGGGGAATTAAAAATTGATTTTTACAAAGCTTCAGGACCCGGTGGCCAATATGTTAATAAAAGAATGACGGCAGTGAGAATCGCTCATTTGCCCTCAGGCCTTACCGTCACTTCCCAAACTGAAAGAAATTTAGCTCAAAATAAAGAAAATGCCATGGCTATTTTGGAGGCCAGGCTTTTAGAGAAAAAGGAGATAGAAGAATTAGAAAAATTGGGTGAAAAAAGAAAAACCCAAATAAAATGGGCAAAAAGAGCAGAAAAAATCCGAACCTATAATTTTCCCCAGGATAGAATAACTGACCACCGAATCAAAAAGAGCTTCCACGATATTGAGGGAATCATGGCTGGGAACCTCGATGAAATAGTTAAAGCACTTTCTGAATTATTATAATTCTAAACCAATGTCTTTTTGACATTGTAAAGACATCTTCCCAGTATCGAGGTATTGCTGGTGGCATTGAGCGTAATAAAGAACTTTACCAGCGTATCCGAGATAGTCTGCGCCCAAATAACACACCGCTGCCCCTCTTTCATTGGAGAGAGCACCACATTTCTTCAAAAGTAAAGCCGCTGCTAAAGAAGCATGTTTTAAATTCCAAGGGTCAGGAATTTCGCCAGTTATTCTTTGAACTTCGCCTTGATATAAATTCCAAGTTCGAGGAATAAACTGATAGGGTCCCATTGCCCCTCCCCAACCATAAGGAACATATCCTTTTTTTGAACAGGTAATATTACCTTCTCCATCAACAGAAACTTTGTAGTCAAAATAAAGTCGTCCTTTATATTCAGTCGCACAAACCTGAATCCAGCAGGAAACCGGTTCTCTTTTCGGATCTAAATTTAAATTTTTTGTTTTATTCAAATCTCTAATAATCTCTAAAAAAATAGGGATGTCTTTGTCTGGTCTCATAACTCTGGGCCAAATCTGACCATTGTAAGCTTTAAGCCCCATACCGGTCTCAAAATCTCTTAAAATACATTGCCCAACATTTCTACCAATGTTTGATTCTTGGGTTAAAATTCCCAGTAAAAAGGCAGGTCGAACGCCGGTCTGTTCTCCAGCTAATTTAGCAATTCTTACTGCCTCTTCGTAGGTAGGAATTTCCCTCACCCCAATTAATAATTTCCAAAGTTTTTCACCAATTTTAGCTACTTTTTCTTCTGTTTCCTCCTTTTCTTTAAGATATTTCTGATATTCAGTCTCGGTCATTTTTAAAAAATATTCTTGCTCTTTTTTTATCCCTTCACTTTCCTTTTTTTGAAGACCTTGAATGGCCACCATTTTTTCTAAACCACTCTTTTCTTTATCTAAAGATTCTTTTTCAGCTTCCAAATAGGATTTTAAGCCTTTAATATTTTCTAAAAGTTCTTGATTCTTTACATTTAAGGCCTCGAGAGCGATTAAACTATCGAAAAAACCGGCGAGGGTTGCTTCAGAAAGCAAAATCTCAATTAAACTCTTTTGATCTTCCTCATAAATGGTTCTGAGAATACTGGCTAACGTTTCTTTTGAATCTTCAATTTTTAAAGTTGTTTTTTGAATAGAGGTTTCAGTATCTTCAATTTGAAGGGAAAGGTTTTTGATAATCAAATTCGATTGATAAATTTGATAACTCAAATCTTCAATTTTTTTCCTCAAAGTATAAATTTTATTTTGGAGGGTCTGCTTCTCTTTTTCGGTCTTAGTAATATCTTTTTTAATCTCTTCACTCTTTTGTTGGT
>Ga0210051_1005074_pt1 | contig 12680 bp, 15 predicted proteins | sample CryGey092014_all_FD_185464 | JGI IMG/M metagenome (GOLD analysis project Ga0210051, IMG submission 185464) | Groundwater microbial communities from aquifer - Crystal Geyser CG23_combo_of_CG06-09_8/20/14_all (SPAdes) (version 2) | ecosystem: Environmental > Aquatic > Deep subsurface > Groundwater...
GGAGCCAAAGCAATGAAAGTGGCAGCCAATGTACGTTTGAGATTCGCTTCAAAGAAGCACTTGGAAACGGTTTTCAAAGCTTTGGAGCCGGAGACCAAGAAGGCGGCTACAACACGATCTGAGGCAGTTTTGCAGAAAGACGGCTCATTCTTGGTTTTGAAAATCAAAGCGAAAGACACAGTTGCCTTGCGCGCAGCTCTTAACGCTTATCTAAGATGGATGAATTCGACAATCAGCGTCTTGGAAGTCATAGAAGCACAAGCTGCACACCCACGCCTCAATACACCGTGAAACTAGAATGCTGTATGATGGTAGAAAATGCTTAATTAATAGCTCAGCTTAGTTGCTGTGCAGAATGGAAGGAATATGAAGTGAGCGAAGACATTTCGAATCTTCCGCCGCAGGTTCAAGAACGCTTGCTCAGGCTTCAGCAGCTTCAACAAACGCTCCAAGCGGTTCTGGCGCAGAAACAGCAGGTAGAGCTAGAAATGACAGAAATTGACCAAGCCTCGGGCGAGTTGCAGAAACTTGCCGACGATGCGGTTATATATAAGGCAACGGGTTCGCTTCTGATAAGAACTGAAAAGGGTAAGATAAGCACAGACTTGGTTGAGCGAAAAGAACTGCTCAGCACTCGAACGTCAATCTTGGCCAAACAAGAGGAGCGCCTGCGTGGTCAGCTGAAGGACCTGCAGACCAAGCTTCAACAAGACTTGAATCCAGTTTCACCTTCCCCTCAACCGTAGTTTGTTTAGGTGAAAATTTGTGGAAGAGTTGGGTATACCAGAACTGACCCGTGAACAGGTTGAAGAATTGTGCGCTATTGCAGAGGAGAACGCAAGAAAATACGTCTTGTCCAAGGTTTCTCCGAAAGACATTGAGACTTTGAACGTATGCGCCGAGGTTGAAGGCACGAAACCCGTCAAGCTCGCCATCGACGTGGACATCGCTTTATCATCATCAATGAGAGACTATGACGTGCAGAAGCTAGCAGACGAAGCAGTCAAGTATGCTTTCAACTCAGCTGAAAGGTATTTGAGGGAGCTAGCGTGCAGTTCACAGACATAACCCAAGTTTTGGATGAGCTGAATGCCAAGCTGGTTGTTCTGCTGTGCCACCACAACGCAGACCCTGACGCAATCTGTTCGGCCTACGCATTTGCAGGTCTCTTGAAGTATTTGAGGCCAGAATTGGAAGTTGAAATTGGAGTAGCTCATGGAATAAGCCGACTTTCAAAACACCTCCTCAATCATTTGCCTATAGAAATGAAAAACGAACCTAGGGTCGATGAGGCAAGTGCGATTGTGCTGCTTGACACAAACACGATCCAGCAATTGGACAATTTGGCTGAAAAGGTCAAAGCCTCCAAGGTTCCAATCATAGTGATTGACCACCACGCAGCCCACCCAGAAACGCAGCAGATAGCCAAAATCTGCATAACCAGCGAAGAAGCTTCTTCAACCTGCGAAATAGTCTACAATTTCTACAAACAAATGGGCGTTAAACCAGGCCAAAACGAGGCCAAAGCATTGTTCTTGGGCATAGCATTTGACACGCGCCATTTCATCCTAGCCAACTCATCAACACTAAAAAACATTGCAGAACTCATCGACGCCGGCGTAAACGTACAAGAAACACTGCCATTGCTTGCCCTGCCGATGGATTTTTCTGAGCGCGTTGCTCGGCTGAAAGCTTGCAGAAGGGCGAAACTTCTCAAAGTTGGAGATTGGATAGTCGCGCTTTCTCACGTTAGTGCTTATCAGGCCTCAGCGGCTAGAGCCATAATCGACTTAGGAGCGCATGTTGCCGTCGTAGCAGGACAGAAGAATGAAAACATAGAGATCAGTCTGCGCGCCAATCGGGAATTCTACACCAAAACTGGACTTCACCTAGGCAAAGACATCGCTAAACCATTGGGGGAATTTCTCAATGGTATGGGCGGTGGACACGCAACAGCTGCTGGCGTCAATGGCACCGGGGACATCGAGACTGGGCTTAAGTATTGCCTGCGTCTTTTAAGGCAGAGGTTGGCTAACCACAATTAAGTAGCTACTCTTAAATGAGCCAGCCGCCCGCTTAAAACTGGGCAGGCCCACTGGCATGGGAGTAATTGAAACAAGAAACGTGACTTACACTTATCCGGGTGCCGCTAAACCGTCAATCGTAGATGTTTCCCTAAACATTGAGAAAGGCGAGTTCACATTAATCACAGGCCCAAGCGGATGTGGAAAAACAACCATCTGCAGATGCTTTAACGGACTAATACCCCACTTCTATCAAGGCGAAATGAAAGGTGAAACAATTGTCGCAGGGCTGAATGTCTCAGAGCACCCGATTTATGAGTTAGCTAAGCATGTTGGGCTTGTTTTTCAGAATCCTGAAAACCAGCTTTTTGCCCTATCTGTCGAAAAGGATGTTGCCTTTGGACTTGAGAACCTCGGGGTGCCCAGAGAAGAAATGCGCAAAAGAGTTGACTGGGCATTGAATCTCACAGAAATGTACGATTTGAGGGAAAGAGCGCCAAGCGAGCTTTCAGGAGGACAACAGCAGCGAGTTGCAATCGCATCTGTATTGGCGATGCAGCCTGAAGTAGTGATTTTGGACGAGCCGACTTCGTTTCTGGACCCGTTGAGCGCGAAAAAGATTTTCGAAGTGATCCGCGACCTGAACAGAAAGCTTGGAATAACGGTGGTGCTGGTTGAGCATAGGCTCGACTTGACAGCCAGATATGCAGACCACATCATAGTGATGGATGAAGGAAAAGTCGCCCTAGACGGCGATCCGCATGAAATTCTGCGCTCAGAAGAAGCCCGCCTGATCGGGATCGGAATTCCGAAAGCCACACGGCTTTACCAGATATTGAAAAAAGATGGGCTGAAACTTGGCAACACTATTCCATTGTCCTCTGAGGAAATGGCAAGCATGCTGACGGAGGCCTTGAAAGACGGATGATCGTGGTCAAAGATGTCCATTTCACGTATCCGAATGGCATAGAAGCCCTGAAAGGAATCTCACTAACAGTTCAGAACGGCGAATTCGTAGCCATAATGGGACAGAACGGCGCCGGGAAAACCACGCTGGTCAAACAGTTCAATGGGCTGCTAAAACCAACAAAGGGAACAGTTCTTGTTGACGATGTTGGCACGACGAAAGTCAGCGTGGCAACACTCGCCAGAAACGTAGGCTTCGTTTTTCAAAACCCAGATCACCAGCTTTTCAGCGAATCAGTTGAGGAAGAGATAGCCTTCGCACTGAGAAACTTTGGATTCAAGGAAACCGTCACCAAGAAACGAGTGACTTGGGCTCTAAACCTTCTAGGTCTGACCCAGTACAGGAAAACCTCGCCATTCATGCTCAGCGGCGGCGAAAGAAAACGCGTGGCTCTAGCTTCAATTCTGGCGTGGAACCCGAGAATACTGATATTGGACGAGCCGACAATAGGGCAGGACTACCAGCAAAAAGAGAAGCTTCGCCAATTCATCTTGCAGATGAGAACCCAGAGGAAAACAGTAATCATCGTCACGCATGACGTCGAGTTTGTGGCCGAATGCAATCCCAGAGTTCTGCTGATGCGAGACGGACAGATCATTGCAGACGGTGAAGCAACGAAGACGTTGACGGACACGGAGGTTTTGACTAAAGCATCCATCGTGCCACCGCAAATAGCCCAAATATTCCTGCACTTACCTAACATGAAACTGCCCAAGAACGTCATCGACGTCTACGAAGCAAGAGAAATATTGCTTAAAACTTTGGAGAGAAAGACCAAATGAGCGTTTTCAGCGGACTCAAATTCAGAAAAGTCTCTTCTCCCATTCATAATCTCGACCCGAGAGTGAAGTTTGTCTACGTCTGCGCAATCTTTGTAGTGGCAATACTTTTCTCTGAAATGTTGCCGTTGGTGATACTTTTCCTCATACAAATCCCATTTGTTCTCTTGGCAAGCGTTGAACGTGAATGGCTTCGTTCAATGCGAGGAGCCGCTTTTCTTGCCACGATTATCTTCTTGACAAACATAGGTGCAGCATTCTTCAGAGACGGCTACGTGCTCACTGCGCCAAGCGTGGAAAGCGCCGTTGCCATGACTCTGCGATTCATGGTGCTTGTCGAGTCCTTTTCTGTCTTCTTCCTGACCACTTCGCCCGATCACCTCGGGTTGGCTCTGGAACAGACGCGTGTTCCCTACGAATTTGTGTTTGCCTTCACGACTGCAGTGCGTTTTGTTCCAGTGTTGGCTGAAGAGGCACAAACGATCATGGATGCGCAGAAGGCGAGGGGACTTGAGCTTGAGCGCGGAAACTTTCTCAAAAGAATAAGAAACTACATTCCGATTCTCATACCGTTAATCATAGGTGCCATCCGCAGAAGCCTCGAACTGGCTGAAGCGATGGAATCGCGTGCGTGGGGTGCCACGAAGAAACGCACGAATCTGTACGTTCTCAAGATGCAAAGAGGAGATCTTGTGTTGATAGCCATAACCTTTGGAATTCTGGTAATCGCGATTTATGCCCGTCTGTTCGTCAGAATCCCAAGTGTGAATGAGCTTTTGAGAAGCCTGCCTTAAACCGCAAGCCTTTTAATATTGCCAGTCGTGTAACTGGTCTCTCGGGAGATTGGAACGCTTGAAATGGTTGAAAGCAGCGGCAGATGAGATTGTTGAAAGCATCAAGCTTTCCATTGAAGAGCTCAACATGAGCGAGGTTGAAAAACTCATAGAGCTTCTGCTCAAGGCAAGAGACGAGAAGATTTTCACGGTAGGCATGGGAAGAAGCGGATTCGTCGCCAGATCCTTCGCCTTGCGCTTAATGAATCTCGGATTCAACGTGTATTTTCTGGGTGAAACTATAACGCCAGCCGCGGAGAAAGGTGATTTGCTGATAGCCATTTCGGGCACAGGTACAACAAAAATGGTGTTAACCGCAAGCTCAGCCGCCAAAGAAATCCGCGCGAAAGTCATTGCCATCACGTCTTTTCCAGAATCTCCATTAGGCCATCTGGCTGACCTTGTTGTAACCGTTAAAGGAAGGACGAAGGCAGGGTTGCCGAGAGAAGAAGACTACTTAGCTAGGCAAATCATCGGTGAGCGCGAACCACTGACGCCGCTCGGAAGCATCTTCGAAAACAACTGCATGGTGTTCTTAGACAGCTTGATCGTGGAGCTGATGCATCGGCTGGGGCGAACTGAAGTCGATTTGAAACGCAGACACGCGACGCTTGAATGAGACAGCCTATCGTTCAACGCTCTTTTGGGCGTAATCCTCTCGTAGTTTCTCAGCTAGCTTGCCGTCCTCAAGAACCAGCGCCCCGCGGTATCCGCAGTCTCGGCACTCCCAAATTGACCATAGTTGCGGCAGGCCAGAAGCCCAAAAAATGTTGATTGACCCACATTTTGGGCAGAACTTCACTCCCTTCCTTGGAGCTGGCTGCCTTGGTTTGGATGCTTTTCCGCCGTCAAAGGCTCGTGAACCGCTGGGCTTTCTCTTCCTGAGTTTATTGAGAATCCGCTTCTTGGGCAGTTTGGGTTTTCGAACGCGCTGAGCATCCGCTGTGCTCAATCTGCATCTCCATAAAGTACAGCGTGGTTCGTTCTATTTAAGTTGGTTAGTGTTAATCGTGCTAAAGATTGTGTGTGCATATACCTTATTAAGACTCACGACACAGTATATCTACTGAAAAAGTACCGTATACTCTGAACAAAGGAGGACAACATCAACGGTAAAGAAGCAAAAGCCAGAAACTTCCAAAACTCTAGAACAGACAGAAGTACCTGTCATCATAAAAACAGGTAGAAGACCAACCGCCTTCAGAGAAGCCTACCCCATACAGGAACCCTACGTTTACGCCGCCATAGTCAAAGACCTAGAAACGCAGAAAACACTCTATGAGATCATAGAGCCCACACTCAACAGAGAAGAAGAGAAAAGACTGCAGGAAATCAAGACTTTCTTGATGGAAGAAGTGGACGTCAACCTGAAGGACATAGAAACCAGAGAGAAAGCAGAAAACTACCTGAAAGACAAAACCAAGGCCATAATCAAGAAGTATCACATAAAGGTGCAGCCTGAAGCAGTTGATAAGCTCATCTATTACGTTGTGAGAGACTTCATAGGCTTCAGCAAGATTGACCCGTTAATGAAGGACCACCTGATCGAAGACATATCTGCAGATGGCGTCAACATACCCATTTACGTTTGGCACAGACTATACGAGTCACTACCTACCAACGTCATATTCAAAGACGAAACGGAACTCAACTCCTTCATAATCCGCCTAGCCTATCTAGCGGGAAAGAACATCTCTATTGCGTCACCGATCTTGGACGCATCGCTTCCAGAAGGCAGCCGAATACAATTAACCTATGGAAATGAGGTTACAAGGAGAGGTTCAACGTTTACCATAAGACGTTTCAAAGTTGATCCATTAAGCATCTCAGATCTGATCGCCTTCAAAACGATTTCATCTGAAATGGCTGCGTATCTGTGGTACATCATAGAAAACAGAGCTTCAGTCATAGTGGCAGGCGGTGTGGCGTCTGGAAAAACAACAATGCTGAACTGCCTTTCAATGTTCATAAAACCCGAGATGAAAGTAGTAAGTGTTGAAGACACGCAGGAGCTTAACCTGCCCCATGAAAACTGGATTCCTTCTGTTGTAAGACTGGGATTTGGGCATGAAGACAAGAAGAGCGGCTCAATAACCTTGTTCGACTTGCTGAAGGCAGCGGTCAGACAAAGGCCGGACTATATCATCGTGGGCGAAGTACGAGGCGAGGAGGCGTACACGCTGTTCCAGGCGATGGCAACAGGTCATCTTGGAATGAGTACGATACACGCAGAGTCAGTTGAGGCAGTCATAAACCGTCTGGAATCCGAGCCTATGAACATTCCTCCTTCGCTTGTGGCGATGGCAGACGTCATAATGGTCATGACCAGAACAGAAATCGAAGGAAGACCAGCGAGAAAGGCAAGCACAACCGCAGAGGTCACGGGGCTTAGCGCAAAGAAAAAAGACATACTGACCCAAGAGATTTTCCGTTGGAACCCAAGAGAAGATAGTTTCACTTTCTCAGGCCATAGCGCCATTCTTGAAAGGCACATGAAGAAAATGGACATCAGCGAAGAAGACGTCAACAGCGAGGTGCATCACAGGAAAACGGTGCTGGAATGGATGGCACAGAAAGGCATCAGACGGTACACAGACGTTGCAAACGTGATACGCGAGTACTATGCCAACCCGAACCGTGTTTTCCAAAAGGCCAGAGTGGGGCTGAAATGAAAAACAACTGGGCTCTTAAGAAAATCAGAGATCTTCGCAACCGCATCAAGTCAATGCCTAGACTGCTTTCCACAAAGGTTACAGCCCGAAGAAAGCATGCGCAGCAGGAAACGGCAAGATTCGCGTTTGAAAACCCGCAGTCTACGGCCTACCAGCTCATAGGAGAAAAGACAGCAAGCATCATGCCGCTTTTTCAGGATTTGGATTTGAAGCTACAGAGGTCTGGGCTGAAAGTGAACTTCAAAGCGTATGTTAGCCTAACAGTTTTCGCCACGATCCTAATATCCTCTGGCGTGCTGGCATGTGTTCCGTTGCTACTGTTCCTTGCCTTCGGGGTTCCTCTTCTACCAGCATTGATGTTCGGTGTTGGCGGAAGTCTCTTCGCGCTTGCATTCTCAGTCATCGGATTCTATTTCTACCCCATCTACCGAGCAGACACCCTGAGGAGAGCGCTTGAGGACGAGTTGCCTTTCACAACTGGGTACATGTCAATTCTCACAAGTGCCGGGGTTTCTCCTGAAAAAGTCTTCTACTCGCTTTCAGAGCTCAGCGTGCCACTGGCAGTGTCTTCCGAAGCCAAGAACATAGTCAGAGACGTGAACCTGTTCGGCTCAGACATCATCTCAGCGCTGGAGGAAGCGTCAAAGCGCACGCCTTCTGAAAGGTTTAGGGAGATGCTTGAAGGATTTATCTCAACGGTACATTCGGGCGCCAATTCAACCGCTTATCTACGCGAAAAATCGAAGCAATACATGAAACTTAAGAGGATAAGCCTGCACAAGTTTTCAGACACACTGTCTATGTTGTCCGAATTCTACGTCAGCATACTCTTGACAGGCCCATTGCTCCTCGTCATCATGCTCGCCGTCATGGCAATGCTCGGCGGCGGCAGCCTAGGCATCTTAAGCCCTGACCTTCTGCTCGGATTGCTTACTTACATCGGTCTGCCAATCGGCGCAATAGTGTTCCTGATAATTCTGGACGCTGCTTCACCCAAGTGGTAATAGGATGCCGAAAGTAGAGAGAAAAGTGAAGAAAATCGCGTGGGTTGCGTCGGTTTCGTTAGCAGTGGCCATGATCTTGTTTGCTTACGGCATTTTCAGAGGAAACAGAACATTCGACGAGTTTGTCTTTTTCGCCATCATAGTCGCTGTTTCTCCTCCGGCAATCCTGAGTTACGTTGATTACAGGTGGAGGAAAGCCGTAGATGAGCACTTGCCGGATCTTTTCAGAAGCATTGTTCAGGCTCAAGAGACCGGTATGACTTTGCCGCAGGCTTTGGAGGAAGCTGCAAAGAGAGACTACGGACCGCTCACGGCTGAGTTGAAGAAGATGACTGCGCAGATTTCGTGGGGGATGAGTTTTGAGGAGGCTCTTTTGGCGTTGGGAAGACGGGTTAACACGGTGCTCGTGCAGAGAACTGTTCCGATGATTATTGAGGCAAGCCGTTCTGGAGGACATGTGGAAAAAGTCTTTGACCCCATGGGCAAGTTCATACAGACCACGCTCTTGCTTAACAAGGAACGCCACGCGCAAACAAGACCATACATCGCAATCATCTACGTGGCTTTTTTCGTGTTCCTATTCACCATCACACTGCTCTTCAAGTCCTTCTTCGTGAGCATAGAAGGCTTGCCGATGCTGGGAACAGCTGTAATATCGGCGGAGGAAATGTCACGCATATTCTTCCACATGACGGCCATACAAGCCTTCTTCGGCGGGCTTGTCGCTGGAAAAATGGGCGAAGGAACAATAAACGCTGGACTGAAACACAGTCTAATCCTGATGCTCTGCGGTTATGTAGCACTGAAGCTTTTTATGTGAGGTGAAGAGATGACCAAAAAGCTCAAAAGGTTTTTCCGCGACAAGCGTGGCATAACTCCTGTCCTAAGTAATCTTTTGCTGACTGTTGTGGCCGTCGCCGTCATGGCGCTTGCTACAAGCGCGACTTACGTGATAACCACCAACTTGCGGGAGAACATGAGCGAACGTCTCTTCGTAGAGGATTTGTGGTTCAACAACTCAACGGGGAACATTGACGTTTACCTCAGCAACGTTGGAAAGGTTGCCATTCACGTTTCAGCTGTGTACATCAACCACACTCAGTCTTTACCTTCGCCTTTCAACTTGGAAATGGGTGGGCGAGGCTGGCTCAACATCTCAAAAAGTTGGAGCCCTGGCGACTTGATCTATTTGGACATTGTCACAACGAGGGGGTCTCACGTTGCAGACTATTATGAAGCGCCTTAAACGCGACAAGCGAGCTGTAAGCAACGCAATAGTCGTCATGCTAAGCCTAGTTCTAGTAGTGATCATAGTCGCCAACGTCGTGCTTTGGAGTTACCAGATGAACCAGCTTGACTGGGAAAAAATGCAGGAAGATGTTAAGATTACAGATGTTGCTCGTGCCGGAGAGGCTTGGTCATATAACGCCTCTGGATACGCTCCTAGTGGATCCACAAACTTGGTGTCTGGAAGCGTTTCAAACCTGACTTCGAATGACGGCGTTTACATGGTTTTTCGAAGTTATGCAAGTGCAACCAATACAAATAACATTGTCACTAATGGCAACGTGACGACTGCAACTGATTGGACCTACACGGATATTAGTGACCCTAGTGCAGTTGTTTCAGGCAATTACTCCAGCACCGTTTATCAGTCAGCCTCATACTCGCTCTACATTCAACTGGTGGATGACAGCGCAAACTTGGCATATACAGGAAGTGGCAAGCAGTACCAAGCCATGGCCACTGTGTCCACCTTGCCGACTTCAGCGACTCTATACTTCTATTATCGTATAGATTGTGGGGGCACAAGTGCCTCCGCTGAAGTGGCGAATGCCACCGTGACTATCACTAAACCTGATACCTCGACGGTGACCGTTTTCACCACGAGCGTTACTTTTGCCGCCCTCACAACAGGCAGTTGGATTTATCAAACTATCAATGTCTCCAGCGTCTTTACAGCAACTGGAACTTATACTTTAGACCTTAGAGGATACTTCTCAACTACAACTGCTAAAAAGCCAACCCTTACCGTTTACTACGATGATGTTTGGCTTAACATAGTGACACCCTCAGAGTACACAAATGAAGTTGAGTTTACTGGTTCATCAAATACAGAATCATGGATGCAACTCGTTTGGACTGTTGACAGTGCATGGACGATTAGCTCGGTGAATGTTACGCTTCAACTTTTCAATTATACACTTGGTGATTATCCGACAAGTGAAAACGGCTATATAGCTTATACTTCGGGTGATACGCCAAACACCGATGAGACTAAAAACCAGACCATAACTGTTAATCCGACTGATTTTGGAGACGCCACTGGTTACTGGAGGATGAAGATTAAGGGAGTTAAAGCGACAGACACGCAGTTTGATTTCAAAGTCGACTGGATCGAATTTAAAGTGGTCACTGACAGTGGGACACTTTTCACTTTTGAGAACGCGGGTTCCCTAACTTCGCATGTGGTTTCCTTGTGGATCATAAATTCTACAAACCATCGACGCTATGACGCAAACTTGTTCATAAACTCAGGAGAAGAAGCAACCTACATTCGAGCAGACATCCGCCTGCCCAGTACCCCTTTCATTGCCAAGGTTGTAACGGAAAGAGGTAACATGGCGGTTTTTGCGAGAAGCTGATTTTTCACCCGATTTTCTCTTTCAAAGCTTTTATCGCTTCTTTCTGGTTTCTAGCCTCGACTATCTGGATGTTATACAATTCTGCCATTTTCTTCCCGTTGTCGTTCATCTTTGGAATTGCAATCAAGTAGGCTTTGTCTGGCGAGACATCGAATATCTTGGCAAACAGGGCGATCACCGGTTGCTCTGACACTTGGCCTTCAGCTGATGTTGCTAGGTCGATGACGGCCACTTTCTTTCGTGTTTCTCCGCTGTGGGCTACGATGTCGAACATGTGATTTGCTCCAGACTTGCCTTTCAGAAAAGCTGGGCTTTCAACCTTGAATCCCTTTTCAGCGAGAAACTCTCTTATGGGAGCAATCAGAACCCAGCCCAGAGCGGCTTCTTCTTTCGCCTCTGCCTTCAGACTGTAGGCATAAACGTCTTTAATCACGACGTCTTCGAACGTGAAGTTCCCATGACAATCTCGACAGAAGTTTGCCGTGACGGGTATGTCGAAGCTTTTGCCGCAATCTTTGCAGTTACACCATATGCCGGCACGCCTGTAGTCTACGTCAAGCTTTCTCAATTCTTCATGGCACTTAGGACATACAAGCTTGTTCGCCTTGTGAAAGTTTTCCTCAACATCCATGTAACCGCATTTCACATGCTCGATGAGAGCACTTTTCTGGATGTTGAACGACTTACAGTACGGGCAGCAATAGTGAACTGAGACACTTGCGGAACCGCATTTCGGACAATGAATAATCTTGTCGTAAAGCCTTCTCTCCAATATGCCAGCTTCGTAAAGCCCTTCCAAGAAGACTTCAACACTTGAGGCGCTACCGACAATTGCCTCCACTGTTGGATATCGATAGCCAAGCTTGGGATCATAGACAGGTTCAAGCTCGCTGATTTCGCCGCTCACAAATTTGCTTAGAAAGACTTGCGTATTGCGGTCCTTGTAAAGCTTGACTCGATCTATTTTATCTGCCTTCAGCATTCCTATTCCCAAGTTGACTCTTCTAGACTGGCACACTTCATACAGTCTTTGGAAGTATGATATATAATTGCCTTAAGAAATCTATTATGAAGATACATGTGCATTTTAAAAATGTACAAGCGAGAATGTATAGTGTAAGTATGTGCGTGCGATTCAAGAGTTTAGTAGAGAGAGGAAAGGATCTGCATGAAAAAGAAAAGAAGTCAAAAACCAAAGCATGGTTTATATGCAATTAAGATAATCGCAATTCTTTTTTCTGTTATAGAAATCATCGGGTTACTTTTGCTTTCAGCAGGCTACTTCGTTTTCAACAACACATATCTAACAATTGGTGGAACGATAATCGCTGCCTTTGGAATTTACATGATTGTTGCCCATTTTCTCTCATTGTACGTCTTCATTAGGGTTTGACGGATCGAGATTCACTTTGATTGCGAAACTTCTGGAATTAAAAGGAAACGAGTATGTGCTGGATGTGGGAAGTGGCACTGGAAGAACAGCGGTGCAGATAGCGAAAAGACTTACCACTGGAAAGCTTGTTGGAATAGACATCTGAGATACAATGGAACTCGGCGGTAACTCGCCAGAAAGAGCATATACAAATGCGGAAATTGAAGGTGTGAAAGCTAAGGTTGAATTTAAATTTGGAAACGTCTTGGAAATACCCTTTGATAATGATGTTTTTGACATCGTCACATGTAGCAGCGTCTTAAATAACCTTCCTAGAGAAAAGAACAGGATCAAAGCCCTAAAGCAAATCTTTCGAGTCTTAAA
>Ga0210051_1005083_pt1 | contig 12660 bp, 10 predicted proteins | sample CryGey092014_all_FD_185464 | JGI IMG/M metagenome (GOLD analysis project Ga0210051, IMG submission 185464) | Groundwater microbial communities from aquifer - Crystal Geyser CG23_combo_of_CG06-09_8/20/14_all (SPAdes) (version 2) | ecosystem: Environmental > Aquatic > Deep subsurface > Groundwater...
TGCTTTTAAGCAACTGATAAAAGCTCAACACTATATTTGGCTTTAGCCACATTCTTTCAGATAAATTTGACTGCAATAGATTATAAATTATTTTCATCAGTGTAATCAGAGGATGATTTTACCCTTTTGTTTTGAGAGGATACAAATTTTTGTGCTAAACTTTGAGCATATAAATCAATATGTGTGTTTCTGCTTCGTTCAAGTCCATTCATATTAATTATCTCTTCAAAATAATCGTTAACCGATTGTATAAGAATACGTCTTCCAAGGGCTTCGAGCCAAAACGAACCATCTTCTTTAATGCTGTAACAATTTACATTTATAGCTTTTTGCATAGCTAAACTAAAAATAACATAATCAATCCAGACTCTAAAAATTTCTATAACATCGAACACTAATACAGGTCTATTATAATCGTCGCGGTGAAAAACCCCAATGTAAGGATCAATACCTGCTTTAATTAATGCCCCTTCAACCTTTCCATATAAAATCCCATATCCATAATTTAGCATACAATTATAAATATCCATAGCCGGGTGTTGAGTTCTATTTTCAAACTTAAACTCATCGGGCAAAAAAAGCGAAATAGTTTCAAAATAAACTTTTGATGCTGCACCTTCCCACCCTCGCAAACTTGCAGCAATATCACTAATAATTTCGGCATTAATTTTTTTAATTTTATTTTGATAATCGGTAATTTTATTAATAGCTATTTTTAATTTATTATTAAGCTCAAAATCGTCGGGCATAATAGATAATAGCAATGCGGTTTGATTATCAATTTTCTGCGAAATAGTTTCTTTAATCCATTCTACTGCATTTTTACTAAATGTAAAATCAAGTTGTTGTCGCCTTATAGTTGATATACTTCCATATTTAACACTCCATATACGACCAACTGGCATACCTAAATTATTTACAAATAATACTTCAATGCCATTGTCAATAGCAAGCAAAGCTGCATCCGACGAAATACTTGCCCCTTTACTTATTAATATTGATTTAATTTTGTCGGTCGAAACTATTTGCTTTCCATCTTTATGAATAATTGCAAAATTGTTATTTTCTTTTACCAACGAGGTACCAAAAGTATTTAATACTAATTCCATAAAAAAAAAATTTTTTAAAATATTTTTAAATTTAATATTTATATTTGTAATCGAAAAAAAAAATTTTTTTGAAAAAAATACGAATACTAAATATTACATTCGATACCGAAATTAAAAGCTACGAAATACCAGCTTTTAGAGGTGCTATAATTAAAAAAGCAGGACTTGAAAATATTTTATTTCATAATCACCTTTCAGATAATAAATTTTTGTTTAAATACCCGCTAATTCAATATAAACAGTTTAACAACCGTCCATCTATTATTTGCATAGAACAAGGTGTTGACGAAATACATAAATATTTCGAAAATAAAGTTTGGGACATAGAATATAGTGGCAAAATACACGAGATGAAAATTTACAAGCTACTTATGAACCAGTTTACTATGCAGGTATGGGACAAAAAATTTGAATATAACATTTATAACTGGATTGCCTTAAATCAGGAAAATATTAAATGCTACAATAATTTAACATCATTAACCGCTCAAATTTTGTTACTCGAAAACATTTTAAAGGCAAATATATTATCGTTTGCAAAAGGTATAGAATGGACAGTAGAGAAGCCAATTGAAATAAACATTAAATCAATAAACGGAACAAGAAAAGCAAAAATAAAAGGAATTTATATGTTAGGATTTAATATAACATTTAGCACTAATGTTTTTATACCAAATAATATAGGTTTAGGCAAAAGTGTTAGTTTAGGTTATGGTATTGTTAATGCAATAAAAAATTAAAATATGAATGCCTCACAAAAATTAGAACGTAACAAAATATACCTTTCAGCTTTATTGCACGATATTGGTAAGTTTTACCAGAGAGCAGATGAGTGTTCTGTATCAAAATCGAAATATCTTGATGCAGATATTAAAAATCTTGAAAGTATTTATTGCCCCGAAGACAGAAAAGTTAAAGGAAAAAGAACACATAAACACATTTTATGGACAGCACAATTTATTAAAGATTTTGAACCACAACTGAAAGGTTTGTTAATAAACGAAGCTGGCTTTTCTGTTGATGAAATAATGCGGCTTTCGGCAATACACCACAATCCTTCGGGCAACGAAATAAACGAACTTATAATTCAAAAAGCCGACCATTACAGCAGTGGAGCCGACAGGTCAAAAATTGATACTGCATGGCAGGATGCAAACGAAGAAGAAAAATGGGACAGTTTTAAGAAAGCTAGAATGCGAAGTATATTCGAAGGTATTTCGTTAAAACATAATGAAAATGAAGTTTGGACTACCTCTTATAAAAGCCGTCTTGCCTTATGCGAAATGCAATTGAATGAAAAATTTTTTGAGCACGAAATGAATGAAGCAACACCCGATTATGTAAAATTGTGGGAAAAATTTGTTCAGGAAGTAAAATTTGTTCAAACTTCATCCTTCAAAACCTTTTCAGAAACCTTTTTATATCTAATCGAAAAATATACAAGTCGCATTCCAGGCAGTACACAGCATTTACCGGATGTTTCGCTTTACGATCACTCTAAAACTACTGCAGCTTTTGCAATTTGTTTATACGATTATATAAAAGAAAATAACAATAAACTACCAAAAGCCGATAAAAAACCATTTCTGTTAATTGGTGGCGACTTATCGGGAATACAAAAATTTATTTATGGGATTATTGCACGAGGTGCTGCTAAAAATTTAAAAGGACGTTCGTTTTATTTGCAATTGTTAGTTGATAACATAGTAAATTTACTAATAAAAGAACTCGATTTATTTGATGCAAATATAGTTTATAGCAGTGGCGGCGGTTTTTATATTCTTGCTCCAAATACAAGTGAAATTAAAGAAAAAATAAGTTCTTTTGAAAACACTATTATCGAAAAACTTTTTGAATATCATAAAACTGATTTATATCTTTCTATTGATTATAATGAATTTGGTGAAGAAGAGCTTTATTATGATGTAAATAACAAAGAAAAAAGAACTATTGGTAATATTTGGAGTGAATTATCCAAAAAATTAAGTAAGAAGAAAAGCCAGCGTTTTAAAACAAAAATTAAAAACAATTTTAACTTATTTTTTAAGCCCAATAACAGTAATAATAATGCGAAACTTGATGAAATAACCGGCGAAGAAATAACAGGGAAAGAAGTAAAATTTGATAAACATTTAATGAATGCTTACACAAAGGAGCAGATATTGTTGGGACAAAAATTAAAGGATGTTGATTATTGGGTAATCTCATTAGAAGAATTAAACTATTTCCCCGAAAAAACATATAACCCTATTGGTTTAGATAGCTATAATTACTTTGTACCAAAAAAGTTTTTCGAGAACAAAGAGAATCAGAATCAATTAAAAAAATCGGCTGATAAGGTACGGGCAATTGCAATAAATGAAATAAATTTTTTAGAAACACCACAAAAAGGAATAGAAAATATTTATGGTTTTTCTTTTTATGGAGGCAATAAATTTCCCGAAAGCAATTGGAAAGGTACACCAAAAACATTTGAAGAAATAGCTGGTGTTGAGTTTTCTGATTCTGACAAAACTAAAAGAAAAAAATCGCCAAACCTTGTAAGAATGGGCATTTTAAGGATGGATGTTGATAACCTTGGAGCTATTTTCAGAAGAGGATTATCATCTGATAAGCGTTCTTTTAGCAGGTATTCGGTATTAAGCCGTAGTTTAGATTATTTTTTTTCGGGATATATTAATAAAATTTGGAGTCGGAATAATGACTTTAAAGAATACACACAAATAATTTATTCAGGCGGAGACGATTTATTTATCGTTGGTAAATGGGATATTTTGATAAAAATGTCAATTGAAGTAAATACTGAATTTCGTAAATGGACATGTCAAAATCCACAGTTAACATTAAGTGGAGGAATTGCCTTTGTTGCTCCAAAATTTCCGATACTTAAAGGAGCTGGCATGAGCGAAAGTGAAGAAAAGAATGCTAAATCGCACAAATTTGAAGAAACCGAAAAAAATTCAATCTCAATTTTCGGATATCCTTTTAATTGGGATAATGAGTTTAAATATTTGGTTAAACTAAAAGATGAAATAAAATACCTTTTAAAAGAAGATTTATCAAAAGGGTTTCCAACAGATGTATATAATTTAATGGAAAAAGCAAAACTAATTTATAATGTTAAAAATAACAGATATGTTATAACAAATTACCAAGTTGTTTGGTTTGCCGCATATAATTTTAAACGGACAGTTCAGCGAAATGCTAATGAAAAAGTAAAAGAATTTCTCAAGTGTTGGGTCGAAAAAATATTTACAGGTAATATCGAAGAAGTTAAAAATACAAAATATCATGCGCTTCAATATATAGCTATTGCAGCAAGGTGGGCAAGTATGGAATTAAGATAATAAATAACAAATAAAACAAATATTATGAGTTACGAAAATTCAAATAGAGGTGGATACGATAATAGAAATCGTTTTCCTCAAAAACAATCTAATCGTTTCGATTTTAGTGAATATAAAATAAAAGAATGGATTCAAAAAGAAATTGATATTGACACAGTCAGTTTTGCCGATAAATTTGGTAAGTCCATTCAAGAAGGAAGAATGACCACTTCACAGATACGAAATATTTTTGGAGAAATGAGAAGAATTCAAATGAATGGCTATGTAAGTCAGAAAACTTCTTTTCTGTTGCTAAAACCAAAACTTGCTTATGCTGTTAAAAGAAATGAAAATAATGGATTAAGAGATTTTTACGAATATTTTAAAATTGCGTATAGTTCAGTAGATACTAAAAATGATACAGATGGCACAAAACAATTTAAAAATATGATAGAACTAACAGAAGCAATTTTATCGTATCATAAATTTTACGGTGGTAAAGAATAATAATTTTAATATACAAAATATCATGGCAAATAAACTTTTAAAAAAAATTGAAATTACCGGTATCATTACCTTAAAAACTGGTTTACATATTGGAGGAACCAATTCGTCAATGCAAATAGGAGGAATTGATAAAGGAGTAATTCGTAACCCAATCTCGAATCAACCATTTATTCCCGGAAGTTCGTTAAAAGGTAAAATGAGAACATTATTTCAAGTTAGCAAAGGAATAATAAAAACATTAGATAAACCAATGGGTGGAAACGTGAATAATGTTGCAACAGATGATAAAGAAGATGCAGATCTTTTTGGAAATGCATCAAGTGATAAAAAACAAAAAGCATCTCGTCTTATCGTAAGAGATTGTGAAATGACAAATGCTAAAGAAGTTTTAGAGAAAACAGAAATGCCCTATACCGAGGGTAAAACCGAAGTGGTTATTGACAGAATAACTTCAGCAGCATCTCCTCGTCAAATTGAGAGAGTACCTGCCGGTGCAAAATTTAGCTTAAATATGGTGCTTAATATATGGGAACAAGACAATAATGAGCAGAAATTGTTTGAGTATCTTTTCCAATCAATGGAACTTTTACGTGATGATTATTTGGGTGGCAGTGGAAGTCGTGGATATGGTCAGATTTCAATTGACATTGAAAAAATTTCTGAAAAATCTTCTGATACATATTATGGAAAAAAAGATGCTGTTGCAACTGATCTTACTGGAAAATTTGCAGATCAAATAAATAAATTAAAATCGTAATCTCCATGAGTAAAATAGAATCAATAAAACTCAAATTTATTTCTCCTGTTCATTTTGGGCGAGGCAGAGAAGAACTATATAAAACAGAATTAATCTATCATTCCGATTCTCTTAAATCTGCTTTATACGCAGTTGGGTTTTCTCTTTTTGATGAATGGAAAAATGCTGATTATTTTTTTGATAATTTTCAGATTTCGTCTTGTTTCCCTTATGCTGGTAATGAATTATTCCTGCCAAAGCCTCAACTGAAAAGAAAGTTGAAATTCAGTAATGCGAATGAAGACAATGCCTCTAAAAAAGCAAAAAAGATTGAGTTCATAGAGCATACTGTTTTTAAGAAATTAGTCAATTCAGAAAAAGAAGAAATTGCAATAGATAGCAACAATATTTCACCTGACGGAGCTTTCATTTGTAAAAGCAATTCCACATTTACCCTTAAAGATGAAAAGGGAAATCTTACAGAATTTCTATTTTATAAAACAGAAGTGCAACAACGGGTAAATGTTCCCAATGAAGTAGAGGAAATTGATAGCAAACCGTTTTACATTGACCGTATTTATTTTGAAAAAAATTGTGGTTTGTATTTTCTGGCAGAATTTGAAAGTGAAATGATACGTAGTCAGGTTTTGCAAGCATTAAAACTTCTTGGAGAAAACGGAATAGGTACAGACCGAACAGTAGGAAATGGTCAGTTTGATTTTAATGCAATTACAGATGTTTCAGATTTTAATTTTGGTATATCGGGGAAAACAGAGAATCATCTTTTGCTCGGATTATATCTTCCGACCATAGAAGAGCATCAACAAATAGATTTTGAGAAAAGCCATTGGAGTTTATTGAAACGTGGTGGCTATATGGCTGGTAGCAGCGAAGAAGAATTAATGCATTTGAGAAAAAAAAGCATTTATATGTTTGGCGAAGGGAGTGTATTAAAATCGGATAAACTTTTAAAAGGTAAATTTGAAAATCTGGCACCTGATTGGAATAATGAAAAAATACATCCTGTATGGCGCGATGGTCAATGTTTATTATTAAAGATTTAACAAATGAAAGCTACATTAACAACATTAACACCAGTTCACATTGGAAATGGAACAACCTACAATAAAAATATTGATTTTATTCAATCAGAAAATAAAATTGGAATTATTGACGAAAAAAAAGTTCTGAATTTAATAGGAACAGAAAATATTAATCAGTGGGTTTCTGCAATAGATAAAGGCGGCAATGAGTTTATTAATTTGTTAAAACAAAGAGGATGGAATAATGAACTTGAACATATTTCTTCGCGTATTTGTGAATTAAAAAATACTAAAACTAAATCTACTCAACTAAAAGAACAATACAGAACTGCAATAAATGGAGCTTGTATTCCCGGAAGCTCTTTAAAAGGAGCTATAAAAACATGTATATTTGATTATCTTACTTCCGATGATGATTTTATTAATCAACGTAAAATAGATGATTTAAAAACATGGAAAGACTCTAAAGATTTTAAAACTGGAAATAATATTAGAAAAAACGAAAAGTGGTCAGACTCAAAAACCGATAATAAAATTTTTGGGAAAACTGCAAACGAAAAATCAACTCGCTTTTTGAAAATAGGTGATATTCATTTCGGTAACATTAATACTGATATTATTAATATTGGAATATTGAATAAATATTACGAGAAATGGGATTTTAAAACAGGGCAACAATATTATGCCGAAAGCATTCCTTCGGGTGCTACTGCTAATTTTCAAATGAAAATTGATACAATTCTTTTGGTAAAAAATATTGAAAAATATCCGAGTTTATGGGATAGTAAAAAAACTGAACCATTTAATAATGGAGTTGAAAACTTATGCGAAATAATAAATGGGTCAACAATTTCTTCATTAAATTTTGAGCTTGCAACATTAGAAAATGAAAACATTGATGAAAGTATTAAAAATAAAATTATTAGTGAATTAAAAAATTTAGCATATATAATTGAAAATCGTTCAGAAAATGAAATAATTATACGTATTGGTGCTAATAGCGGTTGGCGCTTTACAACTGCAGCATGGGTTTTAAAATTAGAAGAAAAGATGAACGATAACCAATTTAATTCTTTACGAAGTTGTATTCAAAAAAAAGATTATTCAAACATGGAATTGTGGCCCAAAACCCGTAAAATATCAACTGATGGTCAATTATTTGGTTTTGTGAAAATCAAAATTCACGAATAATTCCTTTTATAAAAGAAAAAATAATTGCATTATTTCTTTTTTATAAGGAAACAATAGCTTATATTTTTCCCTATGGAAAAGAAATGTAAAAATTTTAAAATAATAACCCATAGTACTGAAGAAGAAATTAAAATTAATTGTAAAAATTGTACCAGCTTGGAAAGAAATGTTAAACTATAAATAAAATGCAAAATATTTTTATTGTAACACTTGGCACAAGAGAAATTCAATTTAAGATAGATGAACTTGCTGAAAATAAATTTGAAATAGAAGACCTACATTCAAGTAATATTAAAATTAAACATAAAGAAAACAATATTTCATTTGAAGTTTTTAAAAATAATTTTTACGAAAATTATTTATATCCAGTACAAACAAGAACTGCCGGGAAAATAATATTAGAAAATTTTGAAATTTTCAAGAAAATAATGTATTTCCCTTTAATTAACAAACCTTTTGAGAAAATTGTAAAAGAAAATAACTTAACCAAATTTATTATTGTTTATACCGACCAAATTGATTTAACAGATAATGATAAAAATAAACAAAGAGATACTTTATATTTTGCAGAAATAATTAAAAAGCATTATTACGAAAAGTTAGAAAAATCAGGAAGTACAGATTTTATAGATATATGTATTAATAAAAATGTTACTGATATAGACTATCAGTACAATTATTTTGCTAAAAAGCTAAAAGAAAAAATAAAAATTAATAATAACGAAATAAATAAAATTTATCTTTTACCTCAAGGTGGCATTGACCAAATAAACCATGCATTTACCTTACAATTGTTACAACAATATAAAGATAAAGTTGAAATATGGCAACAAGCGGAAGGTAAAGAAGCAAACCAACTCCAATTTACAAATTTATTTTTAAAAGACCTCCTTAAAAACCAATTGAATTCGCTAATTGATAATCTTAATTATAATGGTGCCATTGTTATATGTAACCAGTATAAAAGTCTAATAAATAAAAAAATAATTAGACTTTTAGATTTTGCACATAAAAGAAAAGAAATGCTTTATAAAGATGCTATCAAAGTTTTTAATAAAAATGAATTTGCTTTTATAGTAGATTATATAAATAAAAAATATTTACTTACAAAAGATTTTAAAAATATAACCGAAAACAATAATAATATTAACGATAAATTAGTTTTATGCATTGAGCGGTTGCATTTGTCTGAATATTATTTTAAAATAAATAATTATACCAGTTTTACATTAAGTTTAGAAATATTTTTTGAATCAATTGTTTTATATATACTTTCAAAAATTAATGAATTCAAAATTGATATAAATAAAAATACCTTTGATAGAAAAAGACTTGTGAAAGAATTTAAGAATAAACATGAAGAAAAAACACAAGAATTTACACATATACTTGGAGTTGAAGTTTTAGAAGAAAGTTTTCCAACACAAATACTTATTACAGAATATTATGCAAAACAGAATAATTACAAAAATATTTTAAGCTTAATAGAATTAATTAAATCTATTAATAGTAAACTAAATAAATTTGATGGCATAGACAGTTTACGAAATAGAGTAGCACATAAAGGAGAAGGAATTAAGGAAAATGAATTATTAAAAATAGCAAAAAATAATGGTAATAATAATATGCAATGGTGGCAAATAGATATAATTGATAAAACAAAAGAATTAATGACACAAAACAATTCATTAAACTATTTTGAAATAATGAATAACGAAATAAAACAAACTATAAATAATTTTTAAGAACAAAAAAGCTATCTGAATTTCAGATAGCTTTTTATTATTTTAAAACAAATAAGAAATTATTTTACAATAGTTTTAAAAGTATCATCGCTAAAATATTTTACAAATTCCATATCGGTTTTTGCTGCATTTGTAAGGTTTGCATTTTTATTAATTGCAGCACGTAAACTATTGTACATTAAATCGGTATTTGCCTGACGGGCACCAATAACTGCTTTTAAATAATACATCATGTCGCGGTCTTTATCTTCGGCACAGTCAATTGCTTTTGTAGCTGCATCTGCATTACCACTTAAAAGTTTTGCTAATGCTGCGTTAAATGAGCAATATGTTCCAAAATATGTAACAGCACCAGCATAATCAGCTTTTTTAACAGCACAAATTCCGAGATTGTAATTTACTTCGGTGCCGGCACCATTAGCCGATTTAAAATATTCTTCAGCTTTAACAAAGTCGCCATCGCGAAGTGCACATGCACCTAAATTATTTAATATAATTGTGTTTCCCGCATTAATTGTTTTAGCTTTTTCGAATTGTGATTTTGCATCGGCATTATTATTCTGTGCAATTAATACAAAGCCAACATTGTTAAATCCTCTCCAATCATTAGGGTATTGCGAAGATGTAGCTTGATAAATTTTTAACTGACGGTTAAGGTCTTTTGTTAAAGTTGCTGTATAAAGTAATTCTTCAACCGAAAGAATAGTTGGCAAAGTATCAAATGCACTGTTTAATTCGTCATCCGAACGACCAATGCTATCAACATTAACTGTTAAAACTGAACGACGTAATTTTGGTAAAACTTTATCGGCAACCTGAGTATAAGCTTTGCTTAAGTTTTTAATTTCTTTTTCGCGTTGAACAGGGTCGGAATACATAGATAGAACACGAATAATAAGGTCTTTATCTGCAATATCAGATGCTTGCATTAGACTTTGGAAACCATCCCAATCTTCGGCAGTAGCTTTTTCGCTAAAGAAACCTTCTGCTTTTGCTTTTTCGTATTTTTTTAGTTCACCTTTTATAGTAGTTGTACCACTTGTACCGCGATTTGTAGAAAGTTTAGCATTTAATTCTTCGGTTCCATCAGGTGAAGCATAAGAAGAAATTTTTACACCTTTAATTTCTTTACGTACATTAGTTTGAGTAGCAGCTAAATATTTTTTAAGAGTTTTCATTTCGTCTTTATTTAATTCACCGGGACGAACATTAGATTGATTAATCAAATACATGATTTGAGCTTCTTTTGTTTCGGGAATTATACGGACAAATTTATCTTTTGCAGCAATAGCTTTAGAATCTTTCTCGAGTAAACCGGAAGTAGCAATAGTACCTTGACCAATTGTTACAGGGTCAAAATCTGCAAATTTCTTTTTTACAACCGCATGAATCTTAACATTAACATCGCAAACTCTCATATCTTGAGTGTAAGCAACTTTATCGGTATATGTAAAACTACCGCCACCTAAGTTTTTAATAACAGGATTATTATCCTGCACTTTTTCGCCTTGTACTTTAATCATTTTCAATGGAATTTCAGTTCCGCTTGTTGATTTTAATACTGGGGTGATTTCGCAAGTAACTTTTTTCTTGTAATATTTTTCAGGGAATTTGCCTGTAACATTAATAACAACGCTATCGGCGTGCATTTCCAATGGATTTGGCAAAAGTGTATATTTAATTACACTTTGCATTTTTTTCATCTTTTTTAAACCGGTACAACTGCTAATTGCAAATACCACTATTAAAAGAGATGCAAGATAAACGTAACTGATTCTTTTCATAAGTATCTGATAATTTAATTGTTTTAAATCATTTTATAAATTTCAAGCTACAAAATTATAAATGTTTTACGAATAAAAAATTTTTTTTTCAACATATTTCAAAATTTATTTAACAATTGTTGTTGTACCATGTTTGTATTCTTTGCTGAATATAGCTTTCACTATTTTTTGATAATGTTTGTTATTGTTCACAAAATTTAAATTATTCGCATCAATTATTAAAGTTGTAATATTTGATTGCTGCTTTATAAATTCTAAATAACCATTATTTATTTTTTCAAGATATTGAGCAGTAATATTTTGCTCGTATTCCCGCCCTCTTAAACTTATTTGATACAAAAGTCGTTCGGTTGACATGCTCAAATAAACAAACAAATCGGGTTTTGGAAGCGTTTTTTGAATTATGTCAAATAATTGTTTATAAAGGTTATACTCATCATCGGAAAGGGTTTGTTTGCTAAAAATTAACGATTTCATAAAATAATAATCGGAAATAATTAAAGGTTTAAACAAATCGGGTGTACTAAGTTCTTCTTTTAACTGTCGGTATCTATCGGCAAGGAATGAAAGTTCAAGAGGAAAAGAATATCGTTCGGGATTTTTATAAAATTTTGGTAAAAAAGGATTATCGGCATACCTCTCTAAAATAAGATTCGCATTATAATCGGCAGCAATTTTTTTTGAAAGCGTTGTTTTTCCAGCTCCAATATTTCCTTCAATAGCTATAAAACGATAATTTGTCATATAATAGTTAATTCATGGTCATACAATGGTCATACAATAGTCATTCATGGTCATACAATAGTCATACATGGTCATACAATAGTCATACATGGTCATACAATAGTCATACATGGTCATACAATAGTCATACATGGTCATACAATAGTCATACATGGTCATTCAATTGTTAAATTGTTATATTGTTTCACTGTTCATTGTTTATTGTTCAATTGTTTATTGTTCTTTACGAAATAAGAATTTTACGAATATACGAATTTACAATGTATTTCTATTTATTTCATTGTTCTATGTTCATTGTTCACTGCCCACTGCTGACTGTGGACTGCTTACTGCTTACTACCTACTGCTTACTACCTACTGCTTACTACCTACTGCTTACTGCTTACTGCTTACTACCTACTGCCTACTGCCTACTGTTCACTGTTCACTGTTCAAAAAAGTTCATTGTTCTATGTTCAAAAAAGTTTATAGTTTC
>Ga0210051_1005087_pt1 | contig 12653 bp, 9 predicted proteins | sample CryGey092014_all_FD_185464 | JGI IMG/M metagenome (GOLD analysis project Ga0210051, IMG submission 185464) | Groundwater microbial communities from aquifer - Crystal Geyser CG23_combo_of_CG06-09_8/20/14_all (SPAdes) (version 2) | ecosystem: Environmental > Aquatic > Deep subsurface > Groundwater ...
CGGTGGATAGCGAGCCTACCGTATTTGTGGTGGGCGATCCCAAACAGTCCATTTACCGTTTCCGGCGCGCCGATGCACGGCTGTTCGGCGTGGTGCGCGAGTTTTTGCAACAGCATTATCACGCGGTGCATCTGAAGAAAAACGAGACGCGGCGCAACGCGCCCGCCGTGCTGGATGTCGTGAACGGCGTGTTCGAGGGCTTGCCGGCGTATGCGGGATTCGAGCGCCACAATGCCCACCAGCAGGCGTTGCCGGGCTACGTCGAAGTGTTGCCGCTGGCTGATTTGCCCGCCGCCCCGGCAGGCGCGGAAGCGGGGGCTGAGATCAAACTGCGCAACCCGTTGCTGGAAGCCTATCCCGACCGCGAAGAAGGCGCACGCGAACTGGAGGCGCGGCAATTTGCCGACAAAATTGCCGCGCTGGTCGGCCACTGGCAGATCAGCGATGAGGGCCAGCAGCGTCCGGCGCAATACGCCGACATCATGGTGCTGGTGCGCCGCCGCACGCATCTGAAAATCTATGAACACGCGCTGCGCCGCGCCGCGATTCCCTTTTTGACCTCGCGTCGCGGTGGCTTGCTCAACACGCTGGAAGCCTCGGACCTCCAGGCATTGCTGACCTTTTTGATTACCCCGTTTGCCGATCTGGCGCTGGCACAAACCCTGCGCACGCCGATTTTTGCGTGCAGCGATGAGGATATGATGCTTTTGGCAGGGGCAGGGAGCAAGGTTCAAGGTTCAAGCAGTGAGGGTGAACTTGCCCCTTGCCCCTTGCCCCTTGCCCCTCATCTGTCCTGGTGGCAGCGGTTGCAGCAGCTTGTCGAAGTTGCAACCGCCACGCCGGCCTTGCTCCGCGCCCAGCGTTTGTTGCAAGGCTGGCTTGCGCTGGCCGATAAATTGCCGGTGCACGATTTGCTCGACCACCTCTATTTCGAGGGTGATGCGCAAGCGCGTTATGCTGCCGCCGTGCCGGAAGTGATGCGCGCCACGGTGCTGGCGAATTTGCAGGCGTTTTTGGAAATTGCGCTGAATGTGGATGCCGGACGTTACCCGAGTTTGCCGGGTTTCCTGCGCGAACTTGCCGAATTGCGCCGCGCCGACGACAACGAATCGCCCGATGAAGGCAAGGTCAGTCAGGCGGGCAACGCGCTACGCATTTACACGGTGCATGAGGCAAAAGGGCTGGAAGCGCCTATCGTCTGGCTGTTGGACAGCAATGCCAAACCGCCTGCCGACAAGGGCTTCGATGTGCTGGTGGACTGGCCGACCGATGCAAAAGCCCCGGCGCATTTTTCGCTGTATACCGATCGCGCCAGCCGTGGCGCGGTGCGCGAGCATTACTTCGAGCAGGATGCGGCGCTGGCGCAGCGCGAAGATTTGAACCTGTTGTATGTGGCGATGACGCGCGCCAAGCAAGCCCTGCTGGTCAGCGGTAGCGGAAAACTGGTCGAAAATAGCTGGTTTGAGCGTATCGCCGAGGTGGCTACGAGCGAGCAGGTCCATCCTTTAGCCAGGATGCAGCCCGTTCAATCTGCGCCCCTCAGCCCTCAATCTGCGCTCCTTGGTTCCCAGTCCCCGCTCCCAGATCCACGTCTATGCGCCGCCCTGCCAGTCGGTGCGCGCAAAGCCGTGATGAGCGATGCGCAACGCTACGGTGTCTGGCTGCATGGCCTGATGGAACACTTGACCGATGCGGTTCTGGGGGGTGAGGAGGAGCTACGGCGCAAACTGAACATCCCCGTGGAACAGATGCCCGCACTCTGGCAACATGCGCAAGACTTGTTGAATGCGCCTGCGCTGGCGCGTTTCTTCGACGCGCGGCACTATCTTTCGGCGGCCAACGAAGTGGCTTATGTCAATGCTGCCGGGCAGTTGCGGCGCATGGACAGACTGGTCGAATTTGCCGGCGAGGTCTGGGTGCTGGACTACAAGACGGGCGAACGATCCGCGAATCAGGCGGCGCAGATGGCGGAATATCGTGCCGCGATGCAGGCGATACACCCCGGCAAGGTGGTACGATGCGCGCTGATTTTCGCCAACGGTGAATTGAGTGAAGTCTGACAAAAAAGCTGTGGTATTATTTTGCAGGTTGATTTTTTGATGATTTTTAACGAAAGGAAATAACATGGAACATATCCAACCCGCACTCCCTTACGCGATGGACGCACTGCAACCCCACATGTCCCGCGAAACGTTTGAATACCACTATGGCAAGCACCATGCGGCTTATGTGGCCAACCTGAACAACTTGATCAAGGGCACTGAATTTGAGGCGCTCGATCTGGAAGCCATCATCAAGAAAGCCCCTGCTGGCGGCATTTACAACAATGCGGCGCAGGTGTCCAACCACACGTTTTTCTGGAACTGCATGAAGCCTGCGGGTGGCGCAGCCCCGACGGGCGCGCTGGCCGATGCGATCAACGCTAAATGGGGCAGCTACGACGAATTCAAAAAAGCCTTTCAAACTGCTGCTGTCGGCAACTTCGGTTCGGGCTGGACATGGCTGGTGAAGAAGGCGGACGGCTCTGTTGACATCGTCAACATGGGGGCTGCCGGTACGCCGCTGACCACCGCCGACCGCGCACTGCTGTGTATAGACGTGTGGGAACATGCCTACTACGTTGACTACCGCAACGCGCGTCCCAAGTTCGTTGAAACCTTCTTGAATCACCTGGTGAACTGGGACTTTGCCGCGAAAAACTTCGCTTAACATCTTGTTTTTATGATATAAAATCCCGGTGACAACGCCGGGATTTTTTATTTGCAAAACGGGTTTTTACGCAATAATCGGGCATCTTAATGATGGGGCAGTATTTAATGCGGTATTTATTCAAACTCAAGCTGCTGGCCATGTTGCTGGTGTCCGCTACGGCGTGTGGCGCGGAGTTCGCTTTGAGTATCGCAGACATCGCCTCTCCCGTTTTTAGCGCCCAGGGAATAGTGCTGGCTTTGCCGGACCAGGGGTCGGCTGATTTGCAGATCGCCCGTTTCAAGGTGCAGCAGCACGAATTTCAAAAGGTGCGGCTGCGTTGCGCGGAATTTACCTTGTCGTCCGTGCAAGTGGTCTGCCACCAGGGCAAGCTGGATGCGCTTCCCGGCGCGACGCTGGAATGGCGTTACGATTTTGTAACGCAGCACCTGCAACTGTCGCTCATGGCGGGCGGCGGTGAGTCGTGGCAAGTGGCGGGGAATTTAGGCGGACGCACCTGGCAAGTGGCAGTGCAACTGCATAACGCCCAGGCCAAACGGCTGGCGGCGCTGTGGCCTGCCGCCATGCCGTTGCCTGACGGGCATGGCAATGATGCCCCCCCTTATAATGAAGCTCGCCATGCCAGCCTCCCCCCGCAGGTGGGGGGAGGGGCAAATGCATCACTGCGCGAGTTTATTTTTACGCAGGGCGACCTGAACGGCACGCTGGGCGTGGCGGGTAATGCGGCGGGGCTGCAAGCTGTGAAGGCCGATTTACGGTTGAGCGATTTGGCTTTCAGCGATGCCAGCGGTCTTCATGCGGCGGAAAAAATAGCCGGAAACGTTAGCTTCGCGGCGCAACGCAAAGGCGCGTTCTGGGACTGGCAGGGCGATGTCGCCTGGCAGTCCGGCGAGATGTTCTGGCAGCCGTGGTATTTGCGCGGCGGGCATACCTTGCGTGCCTCAGGCCGCTTTGACGGCAAGCGTGTGAGCGTCGCGCAGGCGGTGGCGGATTTGCCGGAGGTGGGGCGCGTGACATTTTCCGCAGACTGGGATGTCGCGCAAAGCACGTTGTTGGCAGGGGCGATGCGCGGCGACGGGCTGGCGCTGGAAAAACTGTTCGACAACTACGTCAAGCCAATGTTGGACAAGGGGGCGTTGGCCGATGCCACCGTGCAGGGCAAAGCCGATGTGGCGGCAAAGTTCGGCAACGGTGCGGTGCAGTCCGTGCAACTTGGCTTGCACGAAGTGGATATTGCGGATGCCTCACAACGCTTTGCCCTGCGGGGCGTGAACAGCGAAATCGCCTGGCAGGCGGATGCGGCAAGTACGGCGAACGTGGCTTTTGCCGGGGGGATATTGCTGGGCGCGCCGTTAGGGGCTGGGCAGTGGACGGTCAAGCTGAACGGGCTGGATTTTGCCGTGCCGCAGGCGGAATTGGCGATTCTGGATGGCAGGCTAACGCTGCGTGATTTACATATTTTTCGGCAGGCAGATAGCTGGCGCTGGCAGTTTTCCGGTGCGCTCTCGCCGATTTCGATGGCGCAGTTCAGCGTGGCGGCGGGTTGGCCGAAGATGCTGGGCAAGCTGGCGGGGCGTATCCCACGGGTGAGCTACGACGGCCATTCGGTCAGCGTGGAAGGCGCGCTGTTGTTTGATGTGTTCGATGGCTCGGTGGTGGCGACACAGTTGAAATTATCCGATGCGTTCGGGCGTGTGCCGCGCTTGTCGGCCAATCTGGCGATGCGCAATTTAGACTTGGATTTGCTGACGCGGACTTTTTCGTTCGGCAATATGCAGGGGCGCATAGACGCGGATGTGAACGATTTGCAATTGCAGGACTGGCAGCCGTTGCGCTTTGATGCCCGCGTCTATAGCAGTGCGGGGAAATATCCCAAAAAAATCAGCCAGAAAGCCGTGCAGAACATTTCCGCGTTAGGCGGAGTCGGTGCGGCGGCGGCCATTCAACGCAGTTTTCTGGGGTTCTTCGAGAATTTCGGCTACGACCGCATCGGCTGGCGCTGCGTGCTGCGCAATGGCGTGTGTACGATGGGCGGCATAGACGAGGCGAATCACGGCACATATACGCTTATCGAGGGTGGAGGCATACCCGCTATCAACGTGATGGGCTACAATCGCACCGTTTCGTGGGGTGAACTGACCACGCGCTTAAAACGGGTGACGCAGGGCAACGCAGCACCGATCATCAAATAGCTTGAAAGGAGTCGTAATGAAGAAAATCTGGATGGCATTACCGTTAATCGTACTGAGCGCCTGTGTGACGATAAACATTTACTTTCCCGCCGCTGCGGCTGAAAAAGCAGCAGACAAAATCATCGAAGAAGTTTGGCAGACCCAACATGCCGATAAACCCGCCGATAAACCTGAAGTGAAGGAGACAAAATGAACACCCTAATCCGAACGATAGCGGCCATGCTCACCTTGCTGGCGGCGCTGAATGTGTATGCGGCTGCGGACATTGAAGTCAACACCCCGGCGGTGAACGCCATCAAGGCCAGTATGCAGCAGCGTCATGGGCAGTTGGCGAACTACTATGCCAGCGGTGCGGTCGGTCTGACGATGGACGGCATGGTCGCCTTGCGTGACCCGGGTGCCGTGCCACTGGCAGCGCGCCAGTCGGTGAACGCGCTGGTGGCGGCGGAGAATCAGGACAGGGAGGCGCTCTACGCCGAAATCGCCAATGCCAACGCCCATCCCGAATGGCAGGCCGAAATCCGCAACACCTTCGCGCAACGCTGGATACAGCGCGCACAACGCGGCTGGTGGGTGATGAGCAATAACGGCTGGGTACAAAAATAAACCTCCTCGCTGATTGATTCGCCATTGATGAGAAATAGGGCAGGAAATAGGGGGCAGGAGGGAAACCGTGGTCTGTCCCAGATTCCCCAGATTCCCAAAGCGAAAGCCCGGCTTGCCGGGCTTTTTTACGCCACAGGGCTTTAACGTGAAATTCGCGCAGCGATTCGTTTGCCCCTTCACCCACAAGCGTTCTGCCCTACGGGGACTGTGTTTTGGAGTGCGGCGACACGTCGCCGCTTATATTGACGCGCAGTCATGCCTGCGCACTCCATAAAAAAACGCGCGGAGAACTGGGGACGGGAACTGGGGACAACAACAGGGGACACCCATTAGCCGACTAGGAGTCTGTCGGACTTAAAGGAAATCTACTGCAAATTCGCCTGGACGGCGCATATTTCACCGCTTTCTTGGTCAATAGAACAACTATTGACCTGCGAAACCAGCAAAATCTGCCCTCGCCCAGCCAAATTTTCGCTACGATTCTTCAAGTCCGACAGACTCCTAGCAACAACAGGTGAAAGACTACGTTTATTCCCCACCAAAAAATTGGAATGCTCCCTATCAGCGCCCAGTCTGGTAGATGCTCTGTTCGGAAGCAAGCAAGGTAGGGCGGTCAACTGCCGTTTTTTGTGGCAGGCAGGTTGCCCGGCAAGCCCGGATCGGCAGGTCGCATGAAGGGGACGGAATCAAATTCGCAGTTGCATTCTTTGCCGGGTCGGGATGGTGTCAGGTATCATGCGCACCTTGCTTTATATCCCCGTTGGCGACATGACTCCCATTCTTGTTTTTGACATTGAAACCATTCCCGATATTGCCGGGCTGCGCACTTTGCATGGGCTGGACAGCCGCGTCAGCGATGAGGAAGTGGCGGAGCTGGCTTTTCAGCAGCGCCGCCAGAAGACCGGCAGCGACTTTATCCCGCATCATTTGCAGCGCGTGGTGGCGATTTCCTGCGTGTTGCGCGAAGGCGATAACTTCAAGGCGTGGACGCTGGGCGGGCTGGAGGAAGACGAAGGCAGCCTCATCCAGCGCTTCTTCGACGGTGTGGAAAAGTACACGCCGCAACTGGTGTCGTGGAATGGCGGCGGCTTCGACTTGCCGGTGCTGCATTATCGTGGGCTGATCCACGGCGTGCAGTGTCCGCGTTACTGGGACATGGGCGAGGATGACCGCGAATTCAAGTGGAACAATTACATCAGCCGTTACCATCAGCGCCATCTGGATTTGATGGATTTGCTGGCCTTATACACCGGGCGCGCCAATGCGCCGCTGGATGAACTCGCCAAGCTGATCGGCTTTCCCGGCAAGCTGGGCATGGATGGCAGCCGCGTTTGGGAAGCGTATCAGGCGGGACAACTGGCCGAAATCCGCAACTACTGCGAGACCGATGTGGTGAATACCTATCTGGTGTTCGCGCGCTTCCAGATGATGCGCGGGGTATTGAGCCGCGAGGCTTATAAGAAAGAATGCGAGCTGGTGCGCCGTGAATTGGGCAAGCTCAACCTGCCGCATTGGCAGGAATATCTGGCTGCCTGGCCTGAGCAATAATGCTGCAATACCGCAGGGTTTGGCTGGCATCAGGCTGGCTGCTGGTGGTATTGGTTGTGTGTCTTTCGCTGATGCCGCATCCCCCCGAACCGCTGTCATTCAAGAATGCAGACAAGCTCGAACATGCTTTCTCCTACGCCATGCTTGCACTGTGGTTCTGCCAGCTTTATAGGTCGGTAAAGTTGCGCGCGGCGGTGGTTATTGCCTTGGTCGGGTTGGGCGTGGCGCTGGAATTTGTGCAGGGCTGGACCGGATACCGCATGTTTGATGTGCTGGATATGCTGGCGAACAGTGTAGGCGTGATGTTGGGCTGGCTGCTGGTGCTGACCCCGCTGGGAAATTTGTTTGTTTATATTGAGAAACAGGCTGGCTTATAAATTGCGGTCATTTCCGCGTAGCAGACAAAATTCCGGTTTCGTCTGCTGCGCGGGTCGTCTTTTTGCTGGATTCCCGCCTGGCGGGAATGACGGGATTAAGGAATCATTATCAAAGAATTGGAATTGAATTGAGGAAGAAAAAGAACGACAAACAGGTCATCGAGTCACCATCGCAAGTCGTAACCATCGAATCACTGGACCAGGAAGGGCGCGGCATCGCGCACGCGGACGGCAAGGTAATTTTTATCGAAGGCGCGCTGACGGGCGAAGTGGTGAGCTACGCCTCTTATCGCAAGAAACCCGCCTTTGAGCTGGCGCAAATGACGCAGCTCCACCAAGCCGCCTCGATCCGTGTCGAGCCTGAATGCAAGCATTACGGCGTGTGTGGCGGCTGTTCGATGCAGCATCTGGATGTGCGGGTACAGGTCGCGGTGAAGCAGCGCATTTTAGAAGACAGTCTGGCGCGCATCGGCAAAGTTAAACCCGAAACCATCCTGCCCGCCATCTACGGGCAGGGCTGGGGTTACCGCGAGCGTGCGCGTATCTCTGCCAAGTATGTGATTAAAAAGGAAAAAATGCTTGTCGGCTTCCACGAGAAGCGCAGCAGTTTCGTTGCCGACATGCAAAGCTGCGAAATCCTCGCGCCCAAAATCGCCGGCTTGATCAAGCCGTTGGCCGATTTGCTGCAAGGCTTGTCCATCCGCGACAAGCTGCCGCAAATCGAAGTGGCGGTGGGCGAAAACGTGGATGTGCTGGTGCTGCGCATCATGGCAGCCTTATCCGCCAGCGATGAAGCCGCGTTGCGCGCCTTCGCCGATTTGCACCAAGTCCAGTTTTGGCTGCAAACAGGGGGGCCGGACACCGTCGTGCCTTTCTATCCGCTGGACGCGCCTGCGCTGTCCTATAGCCTGCCGGAATTCGGCATTGTCATGCCGTTTGCGCCGGGCGAATTTACCCAGGTGAACGGTCAACTTAATCGGGTGATGATTAGCCGTGCCATGCGCCTGTTGAACCCTCAGCCGGATGAGCGCATCGCCGATTTCTTTTGTGGGCTGGGTAACTTCACCTTGCCGATTGCCCGCAGTGGCGCGCGGGTGCTGGGCATCGAGGGCAGCGATGCACTGGTCAAACGCGCCGCGCAGAATGCCGCGTTCAACGGTTTATCGGCCAATACCGAATTCAGTGCGCGCAATCTGTTCGAGATGGACGAGGCCGCGCTCGCCAAACTCGGCAAGTTCGACAAGTGGCTGATAGACCCGCCGCGCGATGGCGCGATGGAGCTGGTCAAGTCCATCACCCCGGAAATTGCGCCGGAGCTTATCGTTTATGTGAGCTGCAACCCGGCCACGTTAGCGCGGGATGCGGCTGAACTGGTGCAGCGCGGTTATCGGCTCAAGGCTGCGGGGGTGATGAACATGTTCCCGCAGACCTCGCATGTGGAATCCATCGCGGTGTTCGCAAAGCTGTAGCGGGGTTTTTTGTCGGTCAGAAAACCGGGTTTTTCATCACCAGTTTCATGCGCTCACCGAATTCCTGGGCGAAGTGGCGCATCGCTTTGGCGGCTTCTTTTTCGCCGGTGGCGCGCTCGAAGGTGTCCGCCATCGTCAGCAGGCTTTGGTGGTAGAACTGCTTCATCTCGTCCACCCTCATCTCCTGTGTCCACAAATCAATGCGCAGGGTGTTCTTTTCTTCGGCATCCCAGACCGATAACATGATCGCCTTGCTGGTGCTTTCCACGCCGCCGTCCTGCGCGCTCCAGTCAATTTTCTTGGGATTGTTTTTTTCGTCCAGCGTGACGGTGAATTTGATTTCGGATTGTTTCATATGGATTCCGTGAGTAGTGAGTAGTGAGTAGTGAGTAGTGAGTCGTAACGCGTCAGTTTTTAAGTTTTGCAAACGCGGAGGCCATCGCGCCAGGTGCGGCGGGTTGTGGGGTCGGGCGTGGCTTGGGTGATGAAGTTTTGTTTGTCTGTTGCCGTGGCTCACGCGTTGGCTTAACGGCAGCATCGGTCAGCCGCATGGTCAGCGCGATGCGGCGGCGCACGGCATCTATTTCCAGCACTTTGACTTTGACGATCTGCCCGGCTTTGACCACCGCGTGCGGGTCTTTGACGAAGGTATCGGCCAGCGCGGAGATGTGTACCAGGCCGTCCTGATGTACGCCGATGTCCACGAACGCGCCGAACGCCGCGACGTTGGTGACCACGCCTTCCAGGATCATATCCGGTTTCAGGTCGGAAATCTGTTCCACCCCTTCGCGGAAATGAGCGGTGGTGAATTCGGGGCGCGGGTCTCGCCCGGGTTTTTCCAGTTCCTTGAGGATGTCGCTGATGGTGGGCAGGCCGAACTGTTCGCTGACATAAGCCGCCGGGTTGAGCGATTTCAATAATGCGCTATTGCCGATCACGCCTTTGATATCCTGCTTGATGTCGGCAAGGATGCGTTTCACCAGCGGGTAGGATTCGGGATGCACGGTGGACGCATCCAGCGGGTTATCACCCCCCATGATGCGCAAGAAACCCGCCGCCTGCTCGAACGCCTTTTTGCCCAGACGCGGCACCTCCAGTAAAGCCTGCCGGGTGGGGAAGCGGCCTTGTTGGTCGCGGAAATTGACGATGTTCTGTGCCACCGTGCTGTTCAGCCCGGACACCCGCGCCAGCAAGGGGGCGGAGGCGGTGTTTACGTCCACGCCCACGGCATTCACGCAGTCTTCTACCACCGCGTCCAGTGAGCGCGCCAGCTGCGTCTGGCCGACATCGTGCTGGTATTGACCGACACCGATGGATTTCGGATCAATTTTGACCAGTTCCGCCAGCGGGTCTTGCAGGCGGCGCGCGATGGACACCGCGCCGCGCAAGCTGACATCCATGTCGGGTAGTTCACGCGAGGCGAATTCGGAGGCCGAATACACCGATGCGCCCGCTTCCGACACCACTACATTGATGAGTTTGAGTTCCGGGCGCAGTTTGATCAAATCCAGCGCCAGCTTGTCGGTCTCGCGCGAGGCCGTGCCGTTGCCGATGGCGATTACTGAAACGCGGTGTTTCTCGGCCAGTTTTGCCAGCAGATGCAGCGCGCCATCCCAGTCGTTGCGCGGGGGGTGCGGATAAATTACGGCGGTGTCCACGACTTTGCCGGTTTCATCCACCACCGCGACTTTCACCCCGGTGCGGATGCCGGGATCGAGCCCCATGGTGGCGCGCGGCCCTGCGGGTGCGGCCAGCAGCAGGTCTTTCAGGTTGCGCGCGAACACGTTGATCGCGTCCGTCTCGGCGCGTTCTCGCAAGCCGCCCATCAACTCGGTTTCCAGATGCAAAAAGCTCTTTACCCGCCAAGTCCAGCGCACGGTCTCTGTCAGCCAGGTGTCGGCGGGTCGCCCCAGATTTTTGATGCCGAAACGGGCGGCGATGCGTGCCTCACAGGGATTGAGCGGCGCACGCCAGGCGGGGTTTTCCGCCTCCGTGTCCAGACGCAGTTGCACGTTGAGCAGTTCCTCGCGGCGACCGCGCAAGATCGCCAGCGTGCGGTGCGAGGGGAGAGTCTTGATGGATTCGCTGAAATCGAAATAATCGGCATATTTTGCCGCCGCCACCTTTTTTTCTTCGATAACGCGGGCTTCCACCACGCCGTGATCCTGCAAGTATTCCCGCAACGCTTGCAGCAGGGTCGCATCTTCCGCGAAGCGTTCCATCAATATCTGACGCGCGCCATCCAGAGCGGCTTTGCTATCCAGAACACCAGGATTGTCGCCCTGTTCGGTGATGAACGCGGCTTTCAAATACTTGCCGGCTTCCTGTTCCGGGTGCAGCAAGGGATTCGCCAGCAGCGCATCCGCCAGGGCTTCGAGTCCCGCTTCCCGCGCCATCTGCGCGCGGGTGCGGCGCTTGAGCTTGAAGGGCAGATACAGGTCTTCCAGCAAGGTCTTGTCCACCGCATGGCTGATCGCATCCAGCAGTTCGGGTGTCATCTTGTTCTGTTCGACAATTGCCGCAATGATGGTCGCGCGTCGCGCTTCCAGTTCGCGCAGATAGCTCAGGCGCTCTTCCAGCAGGCGCAACTGAATATCGTCCAGTCCGCCGGTCGCCTCCTTGCGATAGCGCGAGATAAACGGCACGGTCGCGCCCTCGTCGAGCAAGGCGACTGCGGCAGCGATTTGAGCAGGTTTGGCGGAAAGTTCGGCAGCGAGACGGTGTTCTATGGTTGGCAGCATGTTCTATTTTTAAGTTAAATCGGCTGAGCCAGATGGTGAAGGCCATACATTTTATTTTGCAACGGTTTTTTGTGCTTTGTAGAGCGGTTTATGCTCGGATATGCCTAACGATAACTGGATTAAGTCCGTAAACTGCTGTAAATAATGGGTGGGCAGCCACCGCTCCGGTTTGGTACATTGACGTTATTAAAGACGTTCCACAAACCAAAGGACAAGAAGCGATGGCTGGATATGATATTAACGTGGGTCGTGATTTATTGCCAGGATTGTTGAGTGGTCAGAACGGGCTGGCAAAGCGGGTGGAAACGGTACTGAACCATATCCTGGAGGCACAGGTGGCGGAAACCCTGGGAGCAGATCGGCACGAGCGTTCGGAGGAGCGGCAAGGCTACCGCAACGGCTATCGTGCGCGCACGCTTTACACTCGCGTAGGCCCGGTCACCCTGCAAGTGCCGCAGACGCGCGATGGCAGTTTTTCGACCGACATCTTCAAGCGCTATCAGCGCAGTGAACAAGCGTTCGTGTTGGCCTTGATGGAGATGGTCGTGCAGGGTGTTTCTACCCGCAAGGTATCCGCCATCACCGGGGAACTATGCGGCGCGAGATTCTCCAAATCAACGGTCAGCGAGCTGTGTGTCGGGCTGGATGCGCGCGTCAAGGTGTTCAACGAACGCAGTCTGGAAGGCGAATATCCGTTCGTCATGGTGGACGCGCTGTTCATCAAAAGCCGCCAGGGTGACCGCGTGGTCAAGCGCGCAGCCCTGATTGCGTCAGGCATCCGTGCGGATGGCTACCGCGAGATTCCGGGTGTGCAGATTGGCGATTCCGAGAACTACACTACTTGGGAGGATATGTTCAAATGGCTAAAGGGGCGCGGTTTATCGGGGGTGTATTTTGTCATCTCAGACGATCATTGCGGCATTACCAAAGCGGTGGACAAGCACTTCCAGGGTGCGACCTGGCAGCGTTGTCAGGTACACCTGATGCGCAACTTGTTGGGACATAGCCCGA
>Ga0210051_1005089_pt1 | contig 12652 bp, 10 predicted proteins | sample CryGey092014_all_FD_185464 | JGI IMG/M metagenome (GOLD analysis project Ga0210051, IMG submission 185464) | Groundwater microbial communities from aquifer - Crystal Geyser CG23_combo_of_CG06-09_8/20/14_all (SPAdes) (version 2) | ecosystem: Environmental > Aquatic > Deep subsurface > Groundwater...
CGGCGGGTATGAGCGCTACCGTGCATTGCTCTTTTACAAGCTCTTCAGGTCGATGACCAATGAGCCTCTGCGCTCTCTGTTCGAGTCTGCCACAAAATTCATTCCGGAAGGCTCAATGAATCGTTCGATTCCTCGGAAGATACGAAGATTTGCGGCGGCGGCTCGTCTCGAACCTGATAAATTCAACATAAGTCTCTTTGAATATTTCGATCTCAATCAGCGAAAAGAACTTTACAGCGACGAATTTCAAACGCGTTTGAATGGATACAATGCGGACCGATATCTCTTCGAGATCATGAATGCAGACTCGATGACTGAAGCGGATGAAATCGACAAAGTATTGCGCGCCGATACGCTTATGTATCTGCCGGACACGCTCTTGGTAAAAGTAGATATTGCGTCGATGGCTGTTTCGCTCGAAGCGCGATCGCCGCTTTTGGATACTTCGATTATGGAGTTTGCGGCGTCTCTACCGCGCGAATGGAAGGTTGGAATGTTTCAATCGAAAAAGATTTTGAAGGATGCGCACCGCGGAATAATACCTGACGAAGTAATGTTTCGGAGAAAAATGGGATTCAGCATGCCGGTCTCTCACTGGTTCAGAAATGAACTTCATGAATTTTTGAAAGAGGTTCTGCTCGATAATAAATCGATAGGCCGAAATTATTTCAAGCGCTCTTCGATAGAGACATTAATTAGCGAGCACAAATCAGGAATGAAAAACAATGCGAATAAACTCTGGGCGCTCTTGATGCTCGAACTCTGGCACAGAGAAGTATTAGAGAAGAGAGTGATTAGTTGTGCGTAAATCCTACTCGAAAAAATTATGATAAATGATATGCCAAATCGCGGCTAGTCCGTCGCGCCATGTAATCTTCTTGCCTTCTTCATAAGTTCGTCCGTAATAAGAAATTGGAACCTCAAAAATAACCGCGCCGGACTTTGCAACTTGAGCCGTCAATTCAGGTTCAATTCCAAATCTGTCCTGCTTCAATTTAAGTTTTCTCAAGAGATCGGATTTGAACGCTTTGTATCCCGTCTCCATGTCGGTTAAATTTAAATTTGTGCACATATTCGAAAAGAGAGTCAAAAGCGTATTGCCGACATAATGCCAAAAATAGAGCACCCTGTGAGGTCCGCTAAGAAATCTCGAACCGTAAACCACATCCGCATCGCCTGAAAGTATCGGCGCTACAAGCGCGGGAATGTCCTTCGGATTATATTCCAAATCAGCATCCTGAATCATTATGATATCGCCTTCAGCAAGCTCGATCCCTTTTCGAAATGCCGCGCCTTTGCCGCGGTTCTGCTCAAAGAAAAACACTTTAATTCCTGCAGGGCCGCATTTCGTCAAAAAGCCTTTGATTTTATCTTGAGTGCCGTCCGAAGAGCCGTCATCAACAAGAATTATTTCCGTCTCTACATCTTTAAATTTCACATTCAATAGGCGTTCGAGCACAATTTCGATTGTGGCATTCTCATTGTAAACTGGAACAATCACCGATATTTTTTTCATTGAACCCGCCTTTTCATAAATCCAAATGCCTAAATCTATTCACTTTTTCAAATGTATCTTTTTCCGAATCAATTCTAAAGGCAAGCCATAAATCTCCTGAATCGTCGTTTATCTCAGCTGAAAGTTTTTGAAGAAACTGTCCTTTCCTAAAAATCGAAAGAGTTGCAAAGGCAGAAGTATCTTTAGAGGTTCCAGGCGCCCAAAAGTGAGCTCCTACAATAATCGGTTTTTCTAACTTATCTAGCCTTATTCTTTCCGCTCCGATTTTATTTCCGACTTCATCCCGCCCGCCAAATTTTGTTTGAGCACCTAAAAGATACGAGCAAGTATCAGGATCATCCGACCATAATTCCAGATCCAAATCCGCATCACCGTTCCAAGAAAGTTCCAGCTCATATAAAGAAGGAGCAGGATTATTCTGAGCACAAGCGGAAATAAATAAAAATATTACAGTCACAATTATCGTTCTTAACTTACTCAAGCTAAAGCCTGCGGCTACCATTGACTGAAAGCAACAATTCATAGTAAAGTTATTCTTACGTATAGAGCTAAAAGGTTCAACGAATAATTTAGTTATAGGGCGCGTAACTCAGTGGCTAGAGTGTCACCTTCACACGGTGGAAGTCACAGGTTCAAATCCTGTCGCGCCCAAAGATTATGATGCGTAGTGCGTGGGGAGTTAATCGTAATGCAAAGCAAAATAAAAAACATCCCCATCTTCAAACTTGTAATTGCTATTCGCGGACTGTTATTCGGTGTTGCAGTCGCATTGATTCTTTTAATTTTCAGTCAAACCGAAACCTTTTCGAGAATCAAACTTATAGCGCTTGATTTAAACTATAAATTCAGGCCGCCGATTCATTTCAGAAACGATCTCGGATATATCGATTTTGACGACAGATCAATCATCACCTTTGGAAAATGGCCTTGGACTCGAAATCGTGAGACAGCGCTCAATCAAGCAATGAGTCTGTACGGCGCAAAAGTTGTCGGATACGATGTCTTCTTTACCGAGCCAAACGATATCGTTTTTAATCCTCAAAGAATCCATGAAATTTTGTCCGATACTTCAAATCACAAGGAGCCGTCGGCAGAAACAGCTTTTCGCGATTATGATTTAGAGCTCGAAGAATCAATTCTAAACGCAGGCAACATTTACCTCCCTGAATTCATGATTTTAGCTCCGCCTGAAATCCGAAGCGACAAGGTCGCAGTTCAAAAAGAAGTAGACCGAATTTTTGCAATGCAGTCTGAAGAGAAAAAAGCCGCTCTTGAAATTGCAGAGCAATTCTCAATTCCCGCAGGCAAAGAGATGCAAGAAAAACTGTTCAGTTGTATCGATGTAGTTCCGCCTCTCGCGCGATTTGTCCAAGCATCAGCAGGCATCGGATTCGCTCAGATAACCGAGGATATGGACAAAACAGTGCGGCTCTCCCCTCTCTTCATTCAATACAACGGCAAGGCGTATCCTGCTCTGTCTATTGTTATCCTTTCCAAAATGTTTTCAGTTCCGCTAAACAAAATTCAAATCGTTCCCGGACATTATGTCGAGTTCCCGAACGCAAAAATTCCAATAAACAGCCGAAGCGATCCGAAAAAAATTATCACAAAAACAATTCAAATACCTGTAAACGAGAATTGCCAAATGCTTGTAAATTGGGCAGGCGAATTTCTTGAACACGGCATTCATGTTTCTTACAGCGACATTGCAGAGATCTACGCTCTGAATACAGCTAAGAAACTCTCAATGTTATATCCTGCCGAACCTGATAAAGTTCCTGCGATATTCAACAAAATTCATTCTGTATTATCCGGCGAAATTTTATGCTCTGCTGATTCAATTAGAAAAATTTCCATTGAAATAACCGTAGCTCGCATAGCAGAAGGCATGATGCAAGACGGTTCCAATAAAGAAACTATTCTGAAAGGTTTGTTTGAAGAATTTCAAAAACTCGGACTAACGAATAAAAATGAACTTTCAGAAATAATAGACGCTGTCGAATATGCGAATTCAATTGCAGACGGCAATAGTTCAGCCAACTCATCATCTCTAAAAAAAGAATGGACTGAAGAGATAAAAAAGAACATAGATTTTTTTGCCAAGCGTTCGATGGCAGATTCAATGCGGCCGCTCTTCTTTCCTTTGCCCTTTTCCGTAATCAATTCCGGCAAAGAAAAAAGTTTTTCACCTGTTGACCTCGAGGGCAGAATTTATATGGTCGGGCTTACCGGCGAAGGAACAATCGATCTCAATCCGACTCCATATCAAAGCGCATGTCCCATGGTGGCTCTGCATCTGAACACGCTGAATACGATTTTCACAGAACAATTTCTCAGATTTCCCGGTAAGTATGACGAAATCATCTGGACATTATTTTTCGCGATAATCGTAGGAATTATTTCTGCTTTACTGTCGCCGTCAAAATCTTTTATAGGAGCATCACTTATATCCGGTGGATATATCGTTTTCGTTTTATGGGCATGGAATAAAAATGGTCAATGGGTTCCTGCGGCGGCTCCGCTAATGGGAATTGCCGGCACATGGTCAGGCGAGGTTTTAATCGCCTTAATAAAAGCAATAATCGAAAAGCAACGAGTGCGGAACTTATTCTCGGCGATGGTATCTCCACGGGTTTTAAAACTGATGGAAGAGCATCCGGACCGATTTTCTCTAACAGGCGAGCGCAAAGAAGCGACGATAATGTTCTCCGCAATAGAAGGGTTCGGAGATGTAATGAAGCGGGAGGCGCCTGAAGAACTGACTCACATTCTCGGAAATTATCTCACTCCAACAAGCGAGATAATCATGGATTACGACGGGTATATCGACAAATACGAAGGTCATGTAATCATGGCCGATTTCGGAGTTCCGCTCGACGATACAGATCATGCGTGGAAATGTTGTTTCTCAGCGATTGAACAACAGCTTGACATAGAAGCCTTTCGGCTCTTTGTGCTCGCGCGATATGGCGCCGAAGTAAAAGTGACAATGGGAATAAACAGCGGCTACATATCGGCCGGAAACATGGGCTCGGAAAAGAAGATGCAATACACAGTCATGGGTGATGCAGTAAATGTTTCGGCGAGATTCAGGCCTGCAAATGGAATTTACGGCACCTCGATAATTACCGGAGAATCCACGCAACCGTTAGTAAGCGATAAAATCGAATTGAGACTTTTAGACAGAATACTTTTGAAAGGCAAAACAAAGCCGACAACTATCTATGAAGTAATGGGCTGGAAACCAGAGGCATACTTATCTGAAAAACGCGGCAAGCCTCTTAGTGATTCTGCTCTAAGAAGATGGCTCTTGTCTCCTCCTCAAAAAGTTTTCGGATACATTGAACTATGGCGCAGAATAGAACGCGAAAAAAATATTCCTATTGCTAAAGAGATTGCAGACTTCTTCGAAAGTCAAATTTCCACTGTAGAAAATATAATCGTAAATTTTGCAGTTTTATCTATTGACGGACTTAAGAGCGAACTAGAAAAGTTAGAGGAGAGATGCAGAGTTCTGGGCGACAAAAACTACAAAGCGGAAGATGCTCTTGCATCGAGTTCTGAGCCGGTATGGCGGCAAAAACTTCTGGCATATTTAAAACGCGTAGAGAATTTAAAAGAGCGAATTGATACGATTAAGAATTCCGAAAAGAAAACAGATATTGATTCCACAACTTTGTCGAATCTTGTTCTTTCAATAGAAACTATGAAAGGAAAGATAGAGCTCTTAATCGAAAACCTGCCGAAGCGGCCCAAATCCGGAATAGAGTCTATTGCCCGCAAATTAGCGGCGATGCGCGAAAAACTGGAGGGCAAGGAGTTCCACGGCGCAGAAGAAACAGCAAAGAAGAACCAAACATTATATCGAAATTCAGTTGCCTCATTTTTCAATAAGCTGTCTCTGAGAAAAGATGAATATCACGAAGCGATAGCCGAAGCCGGCGCGCCTTCTCAAAATGAAATTGAAATGAGAACTCGATTTGAGAAAGCAATGCAGAGTTATTTTGAGAGGAAATGGGACGAATCAAAATCTTTTCTTGAAGAAGCTCTAAAATTCAAGTCAAACGACAGTCCATCAGCTGAACTCATAAAGAGAATTGACGAATATAAAGTGAATCCGCCAGGCGCAGAGTGGCAGGGCGAATTCATTCAAAGGAAGAAATAAGATATGATTTCCAGAATATTTGATTCGTTCAAGCCCTGGATAGAAGTCAACTTCATTAGGTTAAAAGAATTTTTACTCGACGCTATTTCAAAGCCTTTGAAACGCGCTTTGCTCTTTAGCATTCCTATCTTTTTCTTCATCTCCTTGCTTAACTTCATTGGAGTCTTTCGCGATATCGATTTATTTCTGGAAGATTTAAGATTTTTGACCAGAGATAAAATTTGCGAGCCGCTCGTCGATCCGGATCTCATGACCATCGACTGGGATGAAACCTCAATACAAACTCTAGGAAGATGGCCATGGTCGTGGGAGCGGCATGCGGCTCTAGTTCAAGCGCTAGAGATGTTCGGAGCAGAGACAATTGGATTCAGCGATGATCATTTCAGTCAAAAAGATCCTATCACTTTGCAAGTAGATGCCGCATATCAACTCTCTGACAAAATAAACGAAGTTTTGAAGAAGAAAGAAGATATTTCAGGAGTAATTCCGCATCCAATCGAAGATTTAAAATCAGCAATGAAATCTGCAGGCAGAGTTCAAGTCTGCGCCGATTTTTCTATACCGGAAAAGATAGAAGAACTTCAAAATCAAGATGCTATTGTAGCATCCGGAGACGCAGAATCGATCAAGCGATTTGGAATCGAGATATTCTCTCATGGTTTGATGCCTAATGCGAGACGAGTAAAAACTCCTATACCGGAGATTGCAGAGGTTGCGGCAGGAATCGGATTTAATAGAATACTTCACGACGGAGACGGTGTAGTCAGGCACACTCCGGCCATAATCCTTTACGATGGAAAAGCGTATCTGAATCTCGGGTTGTCAATTGCAGCGAGAAAATTCGGAATAACAAAGGAAAGAATTAAAATAGTTCCAGGCCATTCGATCGAATTCGAGGGTGCACGATATTCCGACGGAAAAAAAGTAAATATTCCCATAGATAAGCACGGCCTAATGGCGCTTAACTGGGTCGGTCCTTACAATTATCGAATACCCCACATTCCATTTTTGGTTATTGCGGAACATTACGCGTTCATTGCAGGAAAAAGCAAAGCGGCGGAACTGCAATTCGAGCCTGATAATATCCAGCCGTTTTTCAGCGCGGTTTACGATTCAATAATGAATACTAAAATTGTATCCGAAGAGGAAGCTCAAATTTTATCATGGACGATCATAGACGGAGAGGTTGCAGAATATTTCATCCGCAACGGAAAAGAATACGAGAATTTTTTCAATGAATATCTCGGAGGCAAAGACTCTGATCAAATAGGTCTCACGAGATGGAATATTGTAAAATTAAATATCTCTGCGCTCTCTGAACTTCAAAACGGTGTAAGACCTGATTACAAAAAATTGTTGACCGAGCTGAAATTGAAAGACTCAATAATTCTTCGCAAAGGTTTCGAGCAGATGCTGTATATGTATGATCACGGATATTTCGATCAACTCACTCCTCCCCTATTTATAACAACTCCGATAAAACAAATAGATGGCAGAGAAATCGAATGGTCTCCTCTTCAATTAAAAGGCAAAACAATTTTCATCGGTTTGACTGCGACTGCTCTTCATTCGCTGAATCCGACTCCATATGAAAAAAGATCTCAAATGTTCGGAATTCAACCGACAGTTTACAACACAGTGATGACCGGCGGATTTATTCATGAAGCTCCTTCATGGCTGACATACGCATTGATATTTGTTTATTCATTGATAACAGTATTTCTAGTCACTCGATTCGGAACTTTATTGCAGATAATTATTTCCTCTATTTCAGTTTTGGGATATGCAGGGCTTGCGTGGGGCGGCTTTGCGCGTTATGGAATTGTTCTGCCGATTACACCTCCGATCATTTCAATCGTATTCTCGCACCTTACAGGAATATTATACAACTACTGGTCGGCGCAGAAAGAAAAGAGAAAGGTGCGCGGACTTTTTTCAGCGATGATTTCACCCACGATTCTCAAATTGATGGAAGAAAATCCCGACAACTTCAAACTCGCCGGCGAGCGCAAAGAAGCCACAATGTTTTCGTCCGACGTTTCCGGCTTTACGACAATTTCAGAAGGAGTGACAGCTCAGGAACTTGCCGGAATACTGAACAGCTATCTGACTCCAATGTCCAACATCATTATGAAATACGACGGCTTCGCGGACAAATATGAAGGTGATGCAATAAAGGCCGAGTTCGGGGTTCCAATTACAGACTCACAGCATGCTTTGAAAGGCGTCTTTGCGGCAATGGAACAGCAGGAAGAATTAATTGCAATTGCTCGAATGATTCTTTTGAAATACGGAGTAAAAATCACGGCGCGCATGGGAGTAAATTCCGGAATAGTTTCTGCAGGCAATATGGGTTCAGAGCGCAGAATGCAATACACAGTAATGGGAGAGGGAGTAGCTTTAGCGGAAGAGCTCGAACCAATCAACAAACTCTACGAATCGTGGATAGCAATCAGCGGTGAAACAGAAAAAAATGTTCAAGGTTCAGTAATATGCCGGCTTCTGGATGTAGCCGCAATGGGGCCTTCTCATCTTCACATCAGCGTGTATGAACCTTTAGGCTGGTCTAAAGCCGCTTATTTATCGTTTTGGAGTGGAAAGCCGATTCATCCGCTCTTCTTTGAAGGATGGCGAAATATGACTCCTGAAAAACTGTTAGGGTATCACTATTACTTCGCTCAGAAAGGCGAAAGCGGAATCGGAAAAGAAATTCAGGAATTATTTGGAAAATTAAAGAATGATGCGGTTGACGCGATGAAATCGGAAGATTCTATTCTTGTTTCCAATTTTGAAAAAGAAATAAATAGTCTTGAAGAAAAACTTTCTATAACTGCAACTAAAAATGATGTTCACGCAAAGATAGAATCGGACTCATGGAAGATAAAACTCGATGAATGGAAAAAGCGAATTTCGAAAGTAATCGAAAATTGTGAAGAGATTCGTGATTCCTTCAGCAAGGACGAATACGACGATTTAATGAAGAGGCTGGACGCTTTAGAAAAACGCACTGCATGTTTTGTAAAGAGGTGCAATCTTTCGGGAAGCGAAGTCGAGAATAAACTTTCCGATAATTTAAAATCTTTGATATGCCGTGAAAACTCAGAAGACATCGAAAAGATGAAGAGAAACTACGACAGCAAGGTTTCAAAAATCAGACACGAAATAGATATCTTTCTAGGCACTCTTAGAGACAGCAAGCGCGCTGAAGCATTTCATGAATACTTTTCTACCTTCCGCGAAGTATCGGATAAGCATCTGCTCATAAAAGATAAATTTGAAGAGGCAAGACAACATTATTTGAAACGCAATTGGGTCGAAGCAGAAAAAGTATTCCGTGAGATACTTAAGATTGAACCTCAAGACGGGCCTTCGATAAAATACATAGAGCGCATTGCAGAGCTTCGGAAAAATCCGCCGGAAACTGATTGGGATGGAGTATGGATACCGGAATAGCAGAAGCCATTTCTCGGAAGATCGCAATAATTTCCGGAGGGCAGACCGGAGTAGACAGAGCCGCGCTCGATGTGGCGCTGAAATTGAAAATACCTTGTGGAGGTTGGTGTCCTAAAGGGCGATTGAGCGAAGACGGAGGAATACCAAAAAAATATCCGCTGAGGGAAGCCAGCTCAGAAAGATACGATGTCAGAACGCGACTCAATGTTCAGACTTCTTCAGGGACATTGATACTTTTTCGGGAAGATATAAGAAAGGAGAGCGGAACCGCATACACAAAAAAAGTTGCAGAGGAATTAGCTAAGCCACTGCTGACAATTGATCTTAACGAAGGCATTAATTCCTGCAAGATAGTTTCAGATTGGATTTTAAAGAACTCAATTACTATACTGAATATTGCAGGCCCGCGCGAAAGTCAATCACCAGGAATCTACTCAAACGCTTACGAATTTCTTCTAAAAGCTATTTCGCCATTTTCGGAAAAGAGATAAGCTTGCGCCGCTAGCACAGGCGTGGCATCCATTGACGCGTGGCGTCCATTGACGCGAGGCGCCTGTGCCTCCATGACGAGTTATAATATTTGAAATTGCAAATTGAAAAGTGCAAATTGAAAATTTTATTTTTCCAATTTTCATTTTCCAATTATTTCACACGTTCTTTGACGCGAGGCGCCTGTGCCTCCATGACGTATCATTTCACACGTTCAATGGTAAAGGGATAGGAGTGAGAGCATTAAATTAATTGCAGTTTAACAATGTAAAACATAAAATATTATCATGACAAGTTTATACTCAATTAATCCCGACCTCGCATGGCGAGTCATCGATAACGAAGTTGTGATACTGAAGATTAAAACGACAACATATTATTCTCTGGACCCGATCGGCACATTTATTTGGAAGAGAATGGAAAAAACTCCTAAAACTAGAGAAGAAATTCTAAAGTCGATACTTGAAGAGTTCGAAGTCGAAAACACAACAGCTTCAAACGATCTGGATGAACTTATTGCAGACCTTGTCCGCGAAGAGCTCATTCTGGAATCGGCCGCTTGATTCAGGAAAAAAATCTAGATACTCTTCTCGACCGTCTGGAATCGCTCTGCGTTCCAATTCTCGGTCATATCTATCTGACCGACCGTTGCCAATTCTCTTGCCCTCATTGCTACCGAGCTTCAAAACTTATCGGAGACGAATTAACTTTATATGATTGGCTAAGACTACTCGAAGAATTTAAAACTGAAGGTTGTATGGATCTTACGTTTTCCGGAGGCGAACCGCTTCTTCATCCAGACTGGCGCAAAATAATTATGGAAGCAAATAAACTTAAATTCAGTTATGAAATAATGACAAACGGTTTCGCAATGACTGAAGCGGATGCGGAATTTCTAACACAAAACAACTGCCGCGAACTTCATATCTCAATGCACGGATGGGGAGAAACTCATGACAAATTTGTCGGAGCAGCAGGTTCATTCACTCACTGCAAATTATTAGCCGAATACGCCGTAAAGCTCGGTTTGAAAACAGTTATCAAAATGTCGCTCATGCATTCGAACTTCCATGATGCATCTCTCTTAGCAAAATGGAGTCGAGATATTGGAACAATCTTCGGACCTTCCTACTACATCATTCCGCGGTTCAATTCCAATGAAAATGAATTTCTCGAAGACAGGCTGACTCCGGAAGAGATTCGGCAATGTGAACACGATTATTCTGAATGGACCGGCAGGCCCTCGTTCTCTAACTGCCACGACGAAAACGGGCCTTACTTCTGCAACATGGGATGGAATCGTTTTGCAATTGACGCACACGGCCAAATCTATCCTTGTTCCCAAGTCAAAGAACCGGTTGGCGAAGTCAAAACGAAATCATTTCGCGAGGTATGGCGCTACTCTGAACGCATGAACGAGTTGAGAAGAAGAAAAAACGAAAAGATTGATTTATGTTCTAACTGTGAAATGGAAGCCTCCTGTAAATTTCGATGTATGGGACTCTTTCATTTATCGACCGGCAAGTATGAAGAACCGTCTCCTCTGCACTGTGAGATAACAGCCGCATGGTTGGGGCTTGACAATTTCTGAATATGAATATTGGATATTACAAAGGGAAAAAAATGGGCAGTTCAAAAATTTCTGAAAACCGTAAAGACTGGAGTCGTAAAGACAGGAGTCGTAAAGACTGGAAAAAACCTGAACTCACAAGATATCGTCCTAAGAAAGGAGACGTTCAGGAGTATCAAGTCGCCTCTGGTGTGACAAATTCGTTTAAGTGCACTAATCCTGATCTGTGTTCAGGTGGTGAAGGTGCGGCGGCTCTGCCGCCATGGCTAGTGCCCTGAATAATTCCTCCTCTCCAATGTCAATGCTCTCCTATCATGCTTTGTTGTTAGATGATGAAACTCGCACTAAATCTTTTATCGATGCAATTTCAAAACATATTCACACTGATTCGGTATTGCTGGATATCGGAACAGGAACCGGAGTTCTTGCTGTTGCGGCGGCAAAGATGGGCGCAAAGGTTTACGCTGTGGAGCGAACGGACATGATCGAGTTCGCCAAAGCACTCGCGAAAAAAAACAACTGCAAAATCGAATTCATCGAAAATGACATTGCAAATATTGATTCAAGTTCTATCGAGCCTTGCGATATTGTCGTCAGCGAGATGCTCGGTAACGTGCTTCTTGACGAAACTCTGATAACCGTGATGAAGAATGGAAAGAGATTTCTCAAACCTGATGGAGTTCTAATTCCCTGCTCTGCGCGGTTTCATGCCGCATTAGCATGGTCTCCTCTTCTTGAAAAGGTCTCCGATTTTTGGAAACAGGAGCGATACGGAATTGATTTTTCTGCTTTCATAGAGAACGTCTCGAATGACTTCTATCCCGATTCCAGCAAAGAAACTAAAATTCTTGGAGAAGAATCTTTTTTCAAAGATTTAGATCTCTATAAAATGTCGGATGAATATTTTGAGGATAAAGTTAAACTTTCCGTCAGAGAAAATTGCTTTGCAAATTCTATTCTTTTATGGTGGAGTTCAAAGCTCTGCGAAGACAAAGAATTAAATTTAGGTCCTCGCAAAGAGTGGCCAAAACAGCATTGGTACCGCACTCTTCTTCCGATAACAAAAAAAGAATTTATCGCGAATAAATTTTACGGCTTCACTCTAGTCTATGATGGAAAGCATCCAATGCAGATATGGTCGTGGAATCTCGATGGAGAAACTCATTCGACATTTTTCTCAGTGCCTCCTTCAAAAAAGCGAATGGAAAATCTTTTAGATAAAATATAATTAAGCGGAGTCATGCAAGTCGCCGAAAACTTTCATTTACCACGGAGTTCACAGAGAACACGGAGATTAAAAATATTTGAATTATTTTTCCGTGCGCTCCCAGACGCGCCTGTCCGTGTTCTGCTATGAAGATTTTGTCAACTACCATCTTTACCACCTCAAAACAGGATTTGAAAAATGACTATTGATAACGTGCACTCTGCTATTCGATCGTCTCCTCAAATGGAGAGA
>Ga0210051_1005094_pt1 | contig 12647 bp, 10 predicted proteins | sample CryGey092014_all_FD_185464 | JGI IMG/M metagenome (GOLD analysis project Ga0210051, IMG submission 185464) | Groundwater microbial communities from aquifer - Crystal Geyser CG23_combo_of_CG06-09_8/20/14_all (SPAdes) (version 2) | ecosystem: Environmental > Aquatic > Deep subsurface > Groundwater...
GTTAGGCGCACTGCCAACGTTAATCCTGAGCCAGGATCAAACTCTCAAATAATTTTGAGCTTGATTAGCTCGAAAATAAAAACAAAAAAAATTGACGACGAAAATTACCACTATTTAGTTGTTAAAGGACGAACAACTTAAAGCTAAAACAATATTGTTTCATAACGATGAAACAATTTGTCCTAAATTATTAAGTTATTATGATTTGGTATTTTAACTATAGCGGAGAGAAAAAATTTTGTCAATATTTAATTTTCCTTATCTAGACGAATTTTTTTGCACTATGATTTTTTCTTTCAACTTTTCCACAGGATATTTACAAAAATATGGTTTATGATAAAAATGACAACCAAAATCCAGAACTAGGAGGGTTTGATTTGAGCGAGGCAATTGTCATCAATCCAACGCCCGGTGTCAATGTTGGCGATCCGCCGATGACAGACCATCTCCTTCCGAGACAGCTCCGTTTTTCGCCAAAGCACGTCGGCGTGGCACAGGAATGGCAAGGCCACAATGGTCATCCCCCAGAGGATAATCTGGATGTGCCAATCGTTACTATTCAGCAGCTCAATTTGGAGCTCTGAAACAAACGAGTAAACGCCAATAGCAACCAAATCCCGCCGGGCCTCCGCGGTCCGGCTCCTTTCTTTCTAAAAATACTTGTATACCGATTTTCAATGATCATTGAAAATCGGTATACAATTTGAGCACAAAACGACAAAAAGAATAGCTCATCTCTCGATATCCAACTAAATCTTCCAACGGTCTTTTTCCTGGACTACTTTGCCGTCGAGGAGAATTTTGCCGCGGCGCATATTTTTGACGATGTCCCAGTGGATTGCGCTATCGTTACCGCCGCCATTATCTTTGTAGGCCATACCAAGCGCGAGATGAATTGTGCCATTTATTTTTTCGTCAAATAAAAGATTTTTCGTAAAGCGATTAATTTTCGGATTGCAGCCGATGCCAAATTCGCCGACATATGAGGAATTTTTGTCGGTCGCTAGCATTTCCCGCAAGAAGTTTTTATTTTTCGAGGCATTAAATTTTATAACTTTGCCTTTTTTGAATTCAAGGTATATATCTGTTACCTCTTTGCCGGATTCTATCGCCGGATAATCAAATTTGATCCAACCTTTCATGGATGTGCGAATCGGTGCCATATAAACCTCGCCACCCGGCATATTTTCTTCGCCTTTGTCGGCCTTGGCTAACTCAGCGTGAATTTGAAATTTCAAATCAACGCCCGGTTCAATCAAATGGACCTCTTTGCCTTTACGAAATCTATGAAGAATTTTATCAATATTTTCGCCGATCTTTTTCCAATCCAAGAGAGTCGCGCCGAAAACAAAGCGTTCGTAATCAGCCAGCGACATCTCCGCTTCCTGGGCCATTGCCATACAGGGAAAACCGACTGTTACCCGCCAGATTTTATCACGACGATTGACGATGTAATTACTGATCGGCCGAGTAACAACTTCTCTGGCAACAATTTTACGCGGGTCGGCATCAGATAAGTCGCGAGTGTTGGAAACCGTATCAATGCCGATGTATTTTTGGGCCTTTTTGACGGCATAATCAAAATGATCGGGAAATTTTTTAATCTGATGCTCTTTGGCGTATCTATAAAAAAACGGCGAGAGCTCCGGCAATGAAACACGCAAAATCGGGTGAGCGCCTTTCAAAATCACCGCTTTATAGAGTTCGGCGATAAATTCCGCCGCCTCGGTTGAGCCGGAAATCACGACATTTTCATCGTGCTTGACCGCCAACGAATAATCAACAACCAGCTTGGCTAGTTTTTTTGTTCTCGGGTCGTAGGGCATAATTATTTAAATAATATATACTTGTTTATGTAGTATATATCACTATTTTCCGAACAAAGCAAGAGTCCAAATTATTGATTAGCACAGCCGCGAGAATAAAGCGCCCATGCCCATGGCTGATTACCATCAAGTTGAAAAAGGCCTTGACCATCTCCTCCACCGTCTCTCGCCGGATCCCAAATTTTTTTATAAATCTGCGATGCGGGATACTCGGGCTCATGAGCAATAATTTTATAGCACTCAATTTTAGTTCCTGGATCATATAAATGATAATAGAGAAAACCGCGGCGATTTTGCTGGCCAATCTGCGGACCGGGATCTGTCGGCAGTGCGGGAATATAAGTTGGTATCAATCCGGGAATAAAATCCGAAGTCAAGCACATACCGGTTGCCCAGCGGCTAACTTGATTGCTACTCGGGTGGCGGTCTGCCTCCCAAGTATATTGACCATCGGGAAGTTGCGTATAGTTTCCGCAACCATCAGGTAAACTTGGGAAATGACCGGTTGCCCGGTAGTACATTTGAATCGCGGTATTTAGCGCTTCAAGATCGGAGACCCTTTTGGCGTCCCGAGCTCGGCTTTGAGCACTCCTAACACTGACAGTAATAAACGTAGCAATAATGCCAATAATAGCAATTACTACCAAAAGTTCGATTAGCGTAAAAGATTTTTTAGCTCCCATTATATTCATATTTTAGCAAATTTTAGAAAATAATATTTTAGCTTAGTAACTCTAATAGTTGGCTGTTACGATATAAATTGCCGTCGTGCGATATTGCGAGGCGCTTTGGGAAGATGAAACTGAAACCTTATAAGTGGCAGTAAATTGTTCGCCGGAAACGGCACCGGTTTGGCCGTTGACCACCTCGGTGTGATCGGCGACAATATCCCCCGGTGAGCTGTGATTAAAGGCGGCAAATAAGGTTCCGCCTAAAAATTTATTCGCACCTTGTATCGTTGTGTCATTTGAAGTATAGCCGAAACCGCAATCGCCCGAATCATCCTTGCAGAAATTGACCCAGTTTTGCGGCGAGATCCAGCTGCCAACGAAATCAGCAATCGTAACTGTCGGATAAGCCAATGAAGTCAGAAGTTGGCTGATAGAACCCTTTATTGTATAGCCGGAAGTGGCGTTGGTTGAAGTGGTAAAAGTATTGGTTTTTGTATCGGTCCAGCTATTTGTATTGTTTAAGTCGGCAAAAGTGATTGTATTTGTGTCGTAGGAAAAACTCAAAGTCGGGCTGACCTGCTGGCCGTTGGAGTTGATAGGACTGCCAATATTGGTGGCATTATCCGTTGCCCGCACCGAGACATAATAGATAACTCCTGTTTGAAGATTTAAGTTATTTTGGCTAAATGATATGTTAGTACTGTTATCGCACCAATTTGCCCCTGCCTGCCAAGAACCAGCACCAGAGCAGACACTCCAGTAGTTATCATCCGGTTTGCGGCGGATCGCATATTCGTATTTATTGAGCCCGGAAACCGAAGCGTCAAAACCGGTCCAATTGCCAGAAATCGAGGTTAGAGAACCATCATTCCAATCTTGGTCACCGGAAGTTCCGTCATAAACTGTCCCGCCGGTCGGGGCAGTAGTATCAAGACCAAAGTCACGAGCGGCTGGATTAGTTGGCGGATTTTCCGTATTGCTGCCATAGCCGACAAACGCCGAATAAGCACTGGCAGCGTCTTTCACCTGTGCTTGCCAATGATATTCTTTAGCATCGGTCATCCCGGTAATTGTTACTGATACAGTCACCGGCGTTCCAGAATATGCGACTCCGCTTCCGCATAAATCGCCGCCATCAGTCGAAGAAAGTGCGGCTTCAATATAATCTTTTTCAACGCAAAGATAAAGCGTATCGGGATTGTCAGTATCCGATGCCGTGGCAGTAAATTGGACTTGGGTTTCATTTGTCCAGTCACCGGTTGCCAACGTTGCTCCGCCGGTGACTTTCTTCTGAACCAAATTCGAAGGGCTATTAGGCGGGTTATTAGAAGGTGCGGACAAAGTAGTAGTTCCAGCAATTGCCACCGCAGTTCCGGGTGTAACTGTCCCAGATGAAACTGTCACTTCGGTTGAAGGATTGGAAATTTCAATTTCCAAAGTTTGACCATTACCTGCCCCTGAACCAACATCTAATACCGCATAAACACAAACTTGTGAAGTGCCAATTGCCATCGTACCAGAAACTGCTGCTTTTTCTGACGCATTGAAAGAAGAAGCGGTACCAAAAAGAGTTTCCGTGCCATCATAAGTGCAAGTCCCGGCAGTTTCATAATAAATATCAACATTGGAAAGATTGGCATTGGCATTTACCGTGCCTTGCTCGGTGATAATAATTTGGGTAACATTAGCAGAACCAGCGTTTCTTATAAAAGTAAAAGCACCGCCGACATAATTATTAGTTGAAGGAATAGTCATCGATGAGGTTTGAGTTCCGCTTGAAGAAACCGTAATAACTAATGGCGGAATATATCGCCAATATTGATAAGAGAAACCCTGCTGCGGATGGCTTGGTTTGGTGCCCCAAGAGACAGCACTCGCCATATCGCTCCAAGATAAATTCCCCGAAGTATCCATAGAAAGCTTATAGGCAAAAATACCATTCGTCTTATCAGATACGGTCTGGATTAATTCAGCATTATTAAAAGGATTCATATCGGTATCATAACGACCTTTAAGGTCGTTTAGATCGGGTGTGCTATTATAATCACTGGGAGAGGTAATAGTTCCGCCATCTATGGCATATTTATAACTAAGGCCTATCCCCGCGCTGTCATCATAAGAAATATACCATTTTGTATTGCCATTATTCGTCAGCCACCCCGTTGTCATTAATTTCATGCCCGGAAGTTGAGCCGTTGTTTCAGTCGAATTATCCACATTGGCATAGCCTGTCCAACCGCTGCTGCCGCCATCCCAATAACCAGCCGACATATCATCCGAGGCCGCGCAAATGCCCGCCATCGCCATCTTGTCTGAGAGCGGGTCGGCGGAGAGATCTATCATCATAGCGCCGTCTGTAGGACCTGATAATGTTGCAGCCGGGCCAAGCCAGGTGCAGCTTGATGTGCCGCCGGTGCAGGTATTGTATCGATAGCCATTTACATTACTGCCACCCGCCGAATTTCCCCAGACAACCATCACATCACCTGACAAAGATTCGTATTGAACATCAAAGTTATCCGTATCGCCCACGGCGGTGATGTGTTCCATAGATGTTTCCAACGACTTAAAGTTGGTAAAAGCGGAACCGCTCCAGATTGCCGCGCCTAAATCAGCCTGGGTGGCGGCATTGTCGAGCCAAACCCAGGCACTCAAATTCTGGGCAGACCTGCCGTCGCGTTGGGCCTTTACCCACATCACGGTGGCGCTGGTTACGGTTGTGGTTGTGGGAAAGTTTTGCGCCGCCTGCCAATTAGCCGAGCCACAACCAGCACTCCCTAATTTATACCTATAAGCCAAGGCATTAGCCGCGGCTGTGTTTCTTGAATATGCCACCGTGACATCACCGGTGTTTGTCTCATAGGCAATATCAAAACGCCGGGTGGTCGGCGTTCCGGCTCCTGCTACCGCCACGGTCCAATCTTCGGACCAGCTGGTGCCGTCGTAACAGAGCACGCGCAAATTTCCGGAAGTATCTTGATAGCCGGCAATCGCTTCTTGTTTGGTCGGCGAAGTTTTAATTTGATTAATTGCCGGTTGAGCACCAGCTACGGTATCGGAGTTGGCAGAAAAATCATTGGTAGAATTAGTGTAAGTTCTCCACTGTGGCGTGGTATTAGCTGAAGCCGCATAAAACAAAATTCCATCACCCTCAGAAACAGGCGTATCAGCCGCGATCTGCCATTGGCGGGGTTCGGTGAAAATGTGATCTGATTGTGTCGGCTGACCATTCGGATCAACAGTCGGTCCAATCTCCAGCGGCCCTAAAAGATAAAATTGCGGTGAGATATCCGGCGCTTTAAATTCATATTCAAAAACTGTTTTCTCGCCGGCAAAAAAATCCTTTTCCCAAGTCAAGACTTTTGATTTATCATTTTCTTCAACTTTTAACCCTTCCTGTGGACTAATTTCAAAACTCTTTGGTAGATATTCTCTAACCGGACCGGGGAAGTCTAATCCGGCTTCAGCGCTAATTTTCATCTTGTACTTTTCCGGCGGATAAATCCTTGTCGGACCTTCTCTTTTGATAATAAAATCGGAATTTTCTTCGACTGAAAATCTATCTTCCAGCTGGCGCAGGCCGTTTTTGGTCTCCGCCCGAAGCTCCATTGAATAAATCCCCATTCCTCCGACTTGATAATTTGCCTGATAATCCGCTTTTTCTGTGTAGCTGCGCATTTGACACTCCGGATTGACTTTAATTTTCCCGTTTTCGGTTGAGAGAGTATCATCTATCGTTAATTCTGGACTCCTAATTTTTAATTCCAATTTGGCGTCGCAGACCATTTTTCCTTGATCATCTAAAACAGCTAGGGTTAGATTAGCCAGCTGGCCCGGTTTGTAAATAGACTGGTCAGGATTGAGCGCTAAAACTCCCCAAGTAAAATCTTGGGTTAAAGTTTGAGATTCACTCTCACCGGATAAATCTACTTCAAGCTGATATTTCCCCGGTTTGAATTGATTATTTTTTTCAACCTTGACTACAAACCGGTCGTTTTCTTCTGAAACTGTACTGATCTCCGGTTTTTGCTCAATTATCTCGCCATTATATTTTAAGGAGGAAGATATTTTCCCTTCTGCTAAGTCAAGTTCTCCCAAGGCCTTAGCTTGGCCATTCGATTTTACCATCCCGGCAGAATTCACAACAAATGTTGGCTCAAGAGCACTTGAAAAATCGCTTGTCAGTGAACCTTCGGGAGAAATTGAGGCCTTGGTGCTGATACGGTTAAAGATATAAAAGACCGCGGCAGTGATAATTATTGCCACAAAAAGCCCGGAGAGTAAAATATATCTCCTTATCCTCAACTGCCTAAGCCGCCGGCTTATAACAAATTTTCCCTCGCCATTGTCAATCCGTCTCATTGTTTTTTAATTATGTTAATCGTTAGTCGTCAATCGCTGATCGTGACGTTGATCGTAGACGACGTACGTAATCCGTGACGAACAACGAAATAGCGATAGACAATCAACGGTTTTTCTCGTCTTTCCATGATTTTCCTAAGTTATAAAGCTATCGACTAGCTTTGTCATAAATATCCATCGCCTTTAAACAATCTAATTGGGGAATATGTTTTGGATAGGATCTAAGAGCTATATCCAAATGGCAAATTGTTTCATTGCACTCCCCGATACAATCTTCTAAATATTTAATCCAACTTCTCTGATGCCGTCTTTTAGCATATCCCTCGGCTAATAATGCGAGCGGTGATTTCGATGAGCGTCTTAATTGATCGGCTAGTCCGTATTTTTCGACTTCCGGCAAAGACGGGATTATCTTGGAATGAACAATTTCTACACCCTCAAGGAGTGTTTGATAAACATTCAAATCTCTAAAACCTCCTCTATACGCATCGCGATTAAACGCCTGACGAGACGATTGGCGATTATCGAACTGCGACTCACTTTTTTCTATTTTTTTATCTATCATTTTAATCTCTGATCTTTTATTTTTGATTTAATCATGCTATAATTATTATCCAACACCCAAAACGGAGGGGAGGAGTCATTTTATGAAAGCTTCCCCCTTTTTAATTTTTATTTTGGTTTTGTTGTTTTTATTTGTTCCGAATAATCACACTGGGGCTCAAGTTCAAGAAGTTTCTGTCTCCGCTTTTGTTGATGAACATTTGACTTTCTTACAGGAAAGAGAAAAATTAACTGTCTCGACTAACCTGCCAGTGAATTTCTTGCTAATATCTGCTTCAGATTCCAATAAATTTTATCTTACCGGCCCGGCTGAAAGAAGTTTTCCAAGCCAGGAATCTTTTATTTTGGTGGCGGAGTTTTAGAAGTCAGTAAATCAATCTCTTGTTTTTCCATTTTCTTCAGTTTGCGCAGATTGACGAAATTTAAAATAATAAAAACCGGGCAGCCGATAAGTAAAAACACCAAAATAGCGAAAAGCCAGAGAGGAAGATGAATTTTGCTGCCGGTGTTAACTAACTTTTTCGCTTCTTTTTGCTCAGCCGAAAGTTTTTCTTCCTGATACTGCGGCGATATCAAACTCCACTCTTTATTTGAAAAAGGCGACTTGATAACAATAGTTAAATTTGCCGGAAAAGGCAGCGGTAAAAACTTAATCTTTACCGACTCTAGTTGAACAACGCTGTCAGCAGTTATTGATAAAATTGATTCGCCGGAGATAAAGCTGGTAATTCTAAAAGCGGTCTGACCGTTTTTGTCCGTTTCATCAAACTGCAGTGGAGAAACTGTCCCCGATTCAGCGGCTTGAACTTTGAACTCGGAAATTTTTGATACGGCTTCAATAACATCAACTATCCCCCGATTAGAGACCACCTCGACTTTTCTGTTAGATATCGGTTTTTGCTCATCATCTTTCAAAGTAACGGTTAATAAAATCGAATGGCTTTCCGGCTCAGCCAAAACCTCGGAGGCATTAAGATCAACTGTGGATTTTTTCACCGAGACAGGTGAGGGAACAGTGGCAGTAGTACTGTAATTCTGGGCTTCAGCTTTGGTTTCAGCGTGAATATAAGGATAGGAGGATAGGGAAATAAAAAAAGCTAGAACGATGAAGGCAATTAAATTGAAAATTATATTCTTTTTCATTCTTTCTTTATCCCTCTATCCCCCTGCCTGCCTGCCGGCAGGCAGGCTTTCTTAAGAATTCCAGGCCAAATTCCGATTTTTCCTCTTCTTTTTAATAATGATGATTAGAACAATGATCGAAATAATTAAGCCACCAAGCGCCAGTAAAAACCAGAGCGGCAAAACCCAAAAAACAACCTGGCCGTCAAGCGTTTTTTCGCTCTCGCCATAGACTACTCGCAAGTCAGCGGTGTAGCGGCCGATAATGATTTTTTCTGGATTCCACTTTTCTTCAAATTTCCTGATACTGTCCGGCAGAACATTACCCCTGGCTTGATTGAGTTGAATTTTGTCACTCTCTCCGCCAAACATTCCCTTTATTGTAATATCGCCCCTGGGCTTAAAATGAACATTGCCTAAATTGGAAATTCTGACTTGAAAAGTCGCTGGCAGTTTTAGATAAATCCTATTTGCCTTAAAACTCTCCAGAAAACCTTTTTCAATGATCGTTCCCGGGACTTTGGCTAAGATTAAACTGCCGATCATACTGGAAATAGAAATCTGACTTTGGTCTTCCTCTGCTTTTGGCGGTTGGGTGGCAAAAAAGATAACGCCGTAATGCCCGCCGGCTTCAGCATCGGCCGGGACTTCGATACTATAATTAAACTCAACAACCTGTTCAGGCGTCAAGGCGACTTTACTTTGGTTAAATTTTATCCACTGGGCAAGCGAAAAATTAGCTTCTTCTTCAGTCGCAGGATAAAATGCCGGTTCACCGCCTTCACCGGAAGCCCGAAAATTCATAACTTGAGGATAGACTTCAATTAGATTATTTGTCGGATTGGTAATTTTGATTATTTGGTTGTAAGTTTCTCCGGGCTTGGTTTCCAGCTCCAGAATCGGCGGGGAAATAGTCAAACCATCACCGGAGATTTGAGCGGAGGCAAATTGAAAAGAACTCAATATCAAAAAAAAACTAAAAATTACTGTAAAAAATTTCAATTTTATACTGTTATTTTGCATTTTGATTTTTAAATTTTATTAAAAATTTCCAGTGGCAATGACTGTAACTGTATCAGTATATGCACCGGCAGGAGTTGAGCCGGTAATTTTGGCTTTAGAGGTGATCGTAATGGTATGATTATCAGCAAGCCCTGAATATGTCGCTAAGTTTTGCGCCGTTAATTCATAGCCACCGACATTATCACTGGTGACATTATACGGCGAGGCAATGGCGGCAGTTGCCGAAGAGCCCTGGATTCCATAACCGGCGACTGACGCCAAATTGGCACTGTTGCCATAACTGTAATCGGCTGAACCGATAATAAAAGCGGCGGTAGAATTATAAAGACCGGGATTAGTGCCATTGCCAGCATCCTTAACAGTAATGGTATAACCGGATTGGGCATTAGTAGAAACTGTTAAAGTGATATTAGGCGAGGAGGTAGTAACAGAAGTTGAAGAAAGTGTGCCAAAAGCGGTTAAAGTGTCACTTACAGTAAAAGTAAGCGTCGGATCAACGGAGGCGGTAACAGCGAATTGATCATCCGTAAGTATCACAATCGCAATCTTGCCAGTATCTCCAAAAGAGCCAGCAATCGAGATGGTATAGGTGGCGGCCGTGGCCTGGTTTTGAATTTGTTGATCACCGGCGACACCGAAGGTGGCATTAGTCCCAATTTCAATGATTACCTTGGAAGCGGCGGTAATTGTGCCTGTGCCAGAAGTAATCGATAGCACCTGGCCGGAGAAAACTGCTCCCCAAGTTGCTCCAGAAGGAGTAGCGGCTAAAGTTAATTCATTTTCAGCACCGGTTGAGGGACCCCAGGAAACATCAATATCAGTGTAGTCAACAGTGCCAATGGTAAAACCAGCTGGAAAAGTAATCTGCATATTCTGGCCAGCTGCTACCCCAGAGGGGGTAGTATACTTGATAGTGTGATCAGAATAAACAGCCGTTGGTGTTGAATCAGCCAATCGGCTCATGGTGTCGGAAAGAGCGGTCAGGGCATCGGCATGGGCGATTCGAGGATAAAAGAAATTCAACAGGGCCAAAACAAGAAATAAAATCCAGATGGTCTTGAGTTTTCCGCCCGAAACGGACCATCTTTGGGCTGGAAGTTTTTTGAACATTATCCTCCTTTTATCAAACTAAAAATTCCCTGTGGCAATATAAGTTAAAGTATCGGAATAGCTACCAGCCTTAGTCCAAGAAGAAATAGCTGCTTTGTGAGTAACAGTGACCGTATGGTTCCCAGTCATCCCCGATGAATAACTGGCTAAAGTCGTGGCGGTTCGCTCAAGACCGCCGACATCATTGCCGGATTTATCATAGCGGGCGGCAATAGTGGCCGTTGCCGAAGCGCCTTGAATTCCATATCCTTCATTTCCGGTTGATAAAGTCGCGGTGTCGCCATAAGACGGATTAGCCGAACCGATAAGATATGATGCCGTAGTATTATATAATCCGGGATTTGCGCCGTCTCCCTGATCTTGGACGGAAATTGTATATCCCGTCTGAGCGTTTGTACCGACAGTCAAAGTAATATCCGGTGAAGAAGCGGTGACACTGCCGGTAGATAATTCGCCAAAAGCCGATGAGGTTGCAGAAATCGAAAAAGTAATAGAAGGATTGACCGTGGCGGTTAATTGGACCTGGTCATCCGTTAAAATAACAATCGCAATCTTGCCAGTATCTCCAAAAGAGCCAGCAATCGAGATGGTATAGGTGGCGGCCGTGGCCTGGTTTTGAATTTGTTGATCACCGGCGACACCGAAGGTGGCATTAGTCCCAATTTCAATGATTACCTTGGAAGCGGCGGTAATTGTGCCTGTGCCAGAAGTAATACTTAAAACTTGACCCGCAAATACTGCGCCCCAAGTTGTACCAGAAGGAGTGGCGGCTAAAGTTAATTCATTTTCAGCACCGGTTGAAGGACCCCAGGAAACATCAATATCAGTGTAGTCAACAGTGCCAATGGTAAAACCAGCTGGAAAAGTAATCTGCATATTTTGACCGGCGGCAACGCCAGTTGGAGTAGTGTATTTAATAGTGTGGTTGGAATAAACTGCAGTTGGCGTACTATCAGCCAATTGGCTCATGGTGTCGGAAAGAGCGGTCAGGGCATCAGCAGAAGCATTCTGCGGATAACTAAAAAGAAGCAAGAGCGAAAAAATCAGCGCTACTGCTCCGAGACGAAAGATTCTTATTTTCCCCCTCATATCCCTCCAATTAGCCGATAGAGCTATTATACTTAATCAAATTAGCAAGGACAACATTTACTATAAATAGTATAGCAAATTGTAAAACCAGGAATCAATACCCTTCGATAAATAGTATAGCAAATTGTAAAACCAAGTCAATATCCTATAAGCTAAGGGGACAGCTAAGGGGACGGTTCTCTTTTGAACTCGTTTTTTGCTAAACTATTAAATTATCTAGACTGGATTTCTTCTTTAAATTATATTTTATTTTTTTATCTTCATGATATCTCTGATAGCTTGTCCCCCAAACTTTTCTTTTGTAACTGTCAGAAATCTCCTCATCTATAACCAATTTTTGATAATTTATTTGCCTTTTAATCTCATTCGTCCCTAAATCATGGAAAAAGGGATTCTCGGTTATTAGATTATTTTGTTTGCCAAAAATATAGTATACATAACTCGAAAATTGATATTCTTCCGGGTTAGTAACAATTTTTTTTCGGACAGGATTCATCTCAATATATTTACCACATTGAATAAAATAGTTATCCTTGCCCACCGGTTGACTTTTAAAACGATCTTGCCAAAAATGACCTATCCAACCATATTTTCGGCGGTAATAATGAAAATATGCCAAGTTGATTTTCTTCATAAATAAAGAATAATCCGCCGCTTTTCGAGTTCGAATGAGCTGGTGAACATGAGTTGGCATTAAACAATAATGAAATAGATCAAATTGTAGCTCTTCTTTAAACTGTTTAAATCTTTTCAAATAATACAAGTAATCCGATTTGGCGCGAAAAATTTGATTCTTGTTGTTACCGCGCGTCATTACGTGATAATAACTCTTTGACAAAAGTAATCGGGGCTGCCGTGGCATATTTTTGGATCTTTTATA
>Ga0210051_1005096_pt1 | contig 12644 bp, 9 predicted proteins | sample CryGey092014_all_FD_185464 | JGI IMG/M metagenome (GOLD analysis project Ga0210051, IMG submission 185464) | Groundwater microbial communities from aquifer - Crystal Geyser CG23_combo_of_CG06-09_8/20/14_all (SPAdes) (version 2) | ecosystem: Environmental > Aquatic > Deep subsurface > Groundwater ...
TTTGAGCGAAATATTAGCGCCAATCATCTTAAACGACAACCGAATTCAGAAGATGTTAAAACGCAAAGCAGATTTTTATATCGAACACAAAAAAATAAAAATAGGTGGTAAAACCGCTCCTAAATATTTTAACAACTTATATAATAAAATTACCAGAAGCAAAAAATTTGATGAATTTTTAAAAGAATCTTATCAGACAATCAAAAAGAATAGTAAGTTATTTAAAATATAAAGCCCAAATCAATGTTTTAATTTTTGATGATTTTTTGGCGAACAGGTAAAAATTGGGGGAGCCCCGAAGGAGCCGCCGTCATCGGCGGCGAGGCGAAGTGATTGGATTTATTCAGAGATTTTTGATAAAGTGAGTTCAAGCGGAGTTGTATAAAGACACCAAAATGACTATTTTTACTTATCTTTTTAATCGTTTTTTCTATCGGATTTCAGAATTTCTTCGGCACTGGTATTTTAACGGTTCCAAAGTTTACGCTCATTTTGTTTTATCTTTGCTGGAAAGACTTGACCGGCGCTTGGCTTTTAAAATTACTTTAAAACATCTTTTTCAGCCCCTTTATCAGGACCGGAGTTTTATTGGTTATGTTTTAGGATTTTTTTTCCGAGGCGGCCGATTAGCAAGCGGAGGCATTATTTATTTTATTTTATTGGCGCTGGCCGCGGCGATTTATTTTATCTGGATAGTTATTCCCCTGTTTGTGATTTTCAAAATTGCAACGGCAATTATTTTCGCATAAATTCGCGTTGACGATAAAATGTCCAACATTTTAACTGTTGATTTATATTTTGACGAGCCGCGGCTAAAAATCAAAATGGCCGAGCGGTTTATTTTGAGGTTGATTATTTATTCCGGCTACGCGATTTTATTCGCCGCCGCCTTCACTTTCTTGCTCTCCGACATTGATTGGCTTTTTTGGTTGGGCGTTTTAATCTCGCTTTTTTTGGCGGACCAATTGCTTCATTTTGGCCAGGCCGAGCGTTCGTTAACCGACCTAAATCATTTTAAAAAACGTTCAATCGGCCAAAAAATCAACATTGCTCAATATCTCAGCCCCAGCAGTCTTTCAATCATAGAACGGGCGGCGGATAAATCTTTGATGATAAACAAAAACTTTTTTCTTTATTTAATAAAATTTTTGCTTGAAGACCGCAGTGTCCGCGAGATGATTGACAAATTAGATGTCTCATTTAAGGAATTTGAACAAAAAATCAGCGGTTCATTAAAAGAGAAAGAAGGGGGCGGCAATTTTAGCGAGCTTGAAATTCTGCTTAAAAAAGCTTTTGAGATTAGTCTGTCAAACGGCGAGCGGTTTATTGAGCTGGCCAGTCTTTTTGCCGCCTTGGGTTTTATAACGGACAAAGTTATTATTAGAATTTTTAACCTTTTCACAATTTCCGCCGGAGATTTAGAAAATGCCATGATTTTCAGCCGCTTTCGGCAAAAATTTAAATGGTTCTATCGTTTGCCGATCGGCACAGGAGAATTCGCTCATAAGCCTTATAAAATCAGGCATCGGATTATGAATCGCGCCTGGACCGCCAAACCAACAACCGAACTTGATAAATACGCGGTTGATTTTACGGATTTAGCCAGAAAGCAAAAAATCGGTTTTTTGATCGGTCACAACGAGGAATACGACCGAATGATTGATATTTTGTCGCGGCAAAATAAACCAAATGTTCTTTTGGTCGGCGAGCCCGGCAGCGGCAAAGAGACGTTAATCAGCCATTTGGCTTTTGATATTATTAAAGACAAGACGCCAGCTCCTCTTTTTGACAAAAGATTGGTGGCTTTATCAGTAGGCAGTTTCATCGCCGGCGCTTCTTTTGAAGAAGTTTCAGCCAGAATGAATAAGATAGTTGAAGAGATAATTTCCGCAGGCAATGTTATTTTGTATATTTCCGATATCCATAATTTAGCCAAGACTTCGGGCCAAGGGAGTTTGAGTCCGGCTGATATTCTTTCTCCTATCATCAATAACGACGCCTTCCCAATAATCGGCGCGACTTGCCCAAGAGATTTTAAGGCGCTGATTGAGCCTCAAAGCGATTTTTCCAGCGCTTTTGAAATTATCAGAATCAATGAAATCAGCGAAGACGAAGCTATTAAGTTATTAACTTATGACAGTCTTATTTTGGAGCGGCGATATAAAATTATCATTAGTTTGAAGGCGATAAAGCAGGCGGTTGTTTTGGCTCATAAGTATTTCCGGCAAAAACTTTTGCCGTCAAGCGCCGAAGACCTTTTAAAAGAAGCCTTAGCCGACGCCACGCAGAAGGCTAACAAGGTTTTAAAAGCGGAAGATATTATTGCGATCACCGAGAGAAAAATCGACATTCCAATTCATCGCGCTTCAAAAGAAGAGGCGGAAAAGCTGTTAAATCTTGAAAAAATTATTCATCAGAAATTAATTAATCAGGAAGAGGCGGTTGGAGCGGTCAGTCGGGCTTTGCGTGAATATCGGGCCGGTCTTGCCAGACCGGGCGGGCCAATCGCGGTTTTTCTTTTTGTCGGTCCGACCGGCGTGGGCAAAACCGAGCTTTCAAAAATTCTGACCAAAATTCAGTTCGGCGGGGAAAATATGATGCTCCGTTTTGATATGAGCGAATATCAGGACAAACAGAGTATTTGCCGGTTTATCGGCTCCCCAGACGGAAAATTAGCCGGCAATTTAACCGAGGCGGTTATTCAAAAGCCTTATTCTTTAATCTTGTTGGATGAATTTGAAAAAGCCCACCCGGATATTTTAAATTTGTTTCTGCAGGTTTTTGACGACGGCCGATTAACCGATAATTTAGGCAGATTAGTTGATTTTACCAATACGGTAATCATCGCCACTTCCAACGCCCATTCGGATTTTATCAAGACTCATATAGAGGCGCACGCCGTTTTCGCGACGATAGCAGAAGAATTGAAGAAAAAACTGACCGATTATTTCAAGCCCGAACTTTTAAATCGTTTTTCCGGCATTGTAATGTTCAAGCCTCTTTCTCTGCAAAATATTAAAGCGATTGCCGGACTTCAACTTCATGACCTAAGTCAATCCATAGAAGAAATTAATGGCATCAGTCTGGTTATTGACAACGACGTAATTGAAAAAGTTGCCGAACTCGGCTATGACCCGGTTTTCGGCGCCCGACCCCTCCGCGGCGTAATATCTGAAAAAATCCGCGGTCCTTTGGCGGAAAAAATTCTAAGAGACGAAATTGTCAAAGGCGGCAGTATTAGAGTAATTTTAGATAATAACGAAATTAAATTAACAGTTTGATGAATTAACAAGTAAGAAATAGCTTCGTTTAGAATATTCAGGCGGAGAGTAAGGCGTGAACAACGGTATGAAATTTTATAATTAACAATTTAATAATTTCAGTTAACTACCAACCACCAAAATTTCCGTTAAAATTTTAATGAACAATCAAGAAATCGCAAAAATTTTTTATGAAATGGCGCAATATCTTGAAATGCAGGGCGTTGCTTTTAAGCCGCAGGCGTATCAAAAAGCGGCTTTGAATTTGGAGACTTTGGAAGAAGATGCCGCGGATATTTATAAAAATGAATGCATTGAAGGTTTGAAAAGAATTCCCGGAGTCGGCGAGGGCATCGCAAAAAAAATTGAGGAATACTTAAAGACCGGAAAAATTAAAGAATACGAGCGATTAAAAAAGAAAACGCCTGTGACGCTTGAAGAATTGACAGGGGTTGAAGGATTGGGCCCGAAAAAAATCAAGACCTTATATCAAAAATTAAAAATTAAAAATCTTAAAGACTTGGAAAAAACCGCCAAAACCCATAAAATCGCGCCCTTGTTCGGTTTTGGCGAAAAAACCGAAAAAAACATTTTAGAAGGCATTGAATTTTTAAAAAGAAGCAAGGGAAGATTTCTTTTGGGCGAGATTTTGCCGACGGCGGAAAATATTATTGAAAATTTAAAATCATTAAAAGAAGTTAAACGGATTTCTCTGGCCGGTTCAGTCAGGAGAATGAAAGAAACCATCGGCGATGTTGATATTTTGGCAACTTTAAAGACACGGACTGACGCGGAAAAGGTAGTAGATTTTTTTGTTTCTTTGCCTGGAGTTGTAAAAATTTGGGGCAAGGGCCCAACCAAAGCATCAATTCGTTTAAAAAAAGGATTTGACGTTGACTTAAGGGTTTTGCCAGAGAAACAATTTGGCTCGGCTTTACAATACTTTACCGGTTCAAAGGAGCACAACATTATTTTAAGAAAGATTGCGATTGATAAAGGTTTAAAATTAAGCGAATACGGTTTATTCCGCGGTCCAAAGATGATTGCCGGCGGAAGAGAAGAAGAAATTTACGAAAAATTGGGGCTTCAATGGATTCCGCCGGAGCTTAGAGAAAATCAAGGCGAAATTGAAGCGGCTCAAACTCATCAACTTCCTCAACTCGTCAACTATAGCGATATTAAAGGCGATTTACATTGTCATTCGCATTGGGGCGCCGACGCTTATCGGCAAACCGGAAAAAAAATGATTGAAGAAATAGCGAAAGAGGCGGCGGCGCTCGGCTATGAATATGTCGGCATTTCCGACCATACGAAGTTTTTAAGAATTGAACATGGATTAGATGAAAAGCAATTAGCCAAGCAAAGAAAAGAAATAGACAAATTAAATTGGAAATTGGAAATTGGAAATTGGAAATTTAAAATATTACAGGGTTGTGAGGCAAATATTATGTCTGACGGCTCAATTGATATTAAAGACGAGGCCTTGAAAAAACTGGACTATGTAATCGCCGGCATTCATTCCCAAATGAAAATGTCCAAAGAAAAAATGACAGAAAGAATTATCAAGGCGATGAGGAATAAGAATGTTGATATTATTTCTCATCCGACCGGAAGAATTTTAAAACAGCGCGATGAATACGAAATTGATTTTGATAAAATTTTGCGCGCCGCCAAAGAAACAGGCACGATTTTGGAAATCAACGCCAATCCGTACAGGTTGGATTTAAACGATAAAAATATCAAAAAAGTCAAAGAAATCGGCGCGAAAATGATTATCAGCTCCGACGCCCATCAGTCGGAACAGATGAGATTTGTGGAATACGGCGTTTCTCAAGCCCGGCGCGGCTGGGCAGAAAAGGGAGATATTATAAATTGCTGGCCGGCCGAGAATATGTTAAAAATATTAAAGTAATTAAATTTTATGGAAAAAAAAATAAAACACCAAATTGCAGCGGGGTTTGTAATATTCCGACGCACGCAGGATGGGATAAAATTTCTTTTTCTTTATAGGCGCGGCAGTTATTGGAATTTTCCCAAGGGCCATTTTAAAGAAGGGGAAATGGGGATAGAAACCGCCCTTCGTGAAACTCAAGAAGAAACTGGTCTCAAAAAATCTGATTTAAGAATTATTCCGGGCTTTCGCTCTTACGAAAAATTTCACTTTCGTCATAATGAGCAAATTATTCACGATACGGTTATTCTTTATCTCGCAGAAACTAAGAACTCGCGCGTTATTATTTCTCCTCGCGAGCACAGCGGTTTCGCCTGGTTTTTGTACAAAGACGCGATAAGGGCGCTTGGCAATAAATATTCAGCTACAAGAAAAGTTTTGAGGCTGGCTTCTGATTTTCTACGCCAGAGCGGCCGTCGCAGACAAAAAATTACAATTAAATAATAAAAATCCCCGTTACTACGGGGATTTTTATTGATTTTTTTCAATTATTTTTTCAAAAACCTTTGGTTCGTTTTTGGCCAAGTCAGCCAAGATTTTTCTATCTAAAATAATATTCTGTTTTTTTAAACCGGCGATGAATCTGCTATAGGTTAAGCCATAAGGCCGAACAGCCGCATTAATTTGGACTTGCCAGAGCCGGCGAAAATTTCTTTTTTTTTCTTTGCGGCCCCGAAAAGCAGCTGGCCAGGCGTGAAGCAACGCTTCTCTGGCCGCTCTTTCTTTGGATTTTCTTCCCCATTTGAAGCCTTTGGTATATTTTAGGATTTTCCTTCTCTTTTTATTAGCTATTTTGCCGCGCTTTACCCTTGTCATAACATTATTTATATTACGAATATTTTTTTAATATTTTTATTCCAAGGACAAACTGCCGAAGATGTTTTTTCCGTTTAATTTGGGCGCTTCTTTTTTTGGCGCGACAGTGACACTGTCCCATTTTCCGTCTCAGAATTTTTCCGGTTTTGGTAATTTTGATACGATTGGATAAACTTTTTCTCATAATTCGTTATTCTTAATTCATAATTCGCTTTCCCATTATCTGCATTACTAATCCTTGCCCGATAAATCTGGGCTCTAAAACGATTTTATATTCAACGGTAATCATTTTTAAAAACTCCTCCAATTTATAGCGAGCCCAATCTTTATTGTATTTCTCTCTGCCTCTTAGTCGAAGAATGATTTCAACCTTGTAATTTTTGCCAAGAAATTCATCTACTTTCTCGGCTTTGATTTTTGAATCGTTTTGGGCGGCTCTGACGCTGATTTGAACTTGTTTTAACTCACTGATTTTCTGGCCCGCCCTTTGTTTCTTAAATTCTCTTTCTTTTTGGTAGCGGAATTTATCGTAATTTATAATTTTAGCCACCGCTGGCTTGGCAGTTGGCGCGATCTCTATTAAATCAAACCCTTTTTCTTTTGCCAATTTTAACGCCGCCTCTCGCGGCATAATTCCCAAATTTCCTCCGGTTTCGTCAACGACTCTGAGTTCGGGAGCGGTTATTTGATTGTTGATTTTATATTGTTGAATAATATTTATGTGGAAATGGCGGGGTTGAACCCGCGTCTGGCGGTTATTTTATAAAATTTCTACAAGCCCCGTTAGATATAAATTTATCTAACGAGACTCGCCCCTTTTAGAATTAAATATCTAATGGGACAAGCTTAGCATAATTGGAATTATGAATTACGAAGTATGAATTATGCAAAAACTTCATAATCCTTTGTCAGAAATTTTCGCCAAACTTGCTGACATGGGTTTGGTAAAGTCTAATTTATAACACCGGTGATGACTTATTAGACATCAGCCGCCGATGCCGCTTAGGCAAAAGCGAAAGCGGGAGCTAATCTGTTATTGGCAGATATAGTTTTAATCCGATGATTAACGAGGTGACGAATTGTCCTCGGCTTGCGATTTTATAAAAGTGCCGCCATCGAATCTTTACATTCCCGTCCTTTTTATTTCTCTTTCAACTTCCCTTTTTTTTATTAATTCTCTTTTATCTGCTTTCTTCCGACTCTTAGCCAAACCGATTTCCATTTTGATTTTGCCGGCTCGCGGCGAGCCCACCGAACCATTTTTAGTATAAACCTTCAAAGGCATTAAAGTCAAGCCCTTTTCTTGAATCCGGCCGATTAGATTTTTAATTTCCGATTTTTTTAGAAGCAGGCGCCGCGTTCTTTTGGGGTCGTAATCCAGCGGCGCGTTTTTCGGCTGGTAAGCCGGAATGTCCGCATTCAGCAGCCAAACTTGATTGTCTCGGATAATCGCATAAGAGCCGGCCAGATTTATTCTGCCGGTTTTTATTGATTTCACCTCTAAACCGAGAAGCTCAATCCCGGCCTCGTAGGTTTCCAGAATTTGATAGTCAAAATAAGCGCGTTTATTGGTAGCGATTACAGACATAAATAAAGTATAACTTTTTACAATTCAAACAAAAAGAGACAGCTTTATTTCTTGCTCATTAATTCTCGATTTTTTTACTTACCTCTTAATTTTTAAAACCTAAAATTTAAACATATCATCTAATAGGCGATCGCATATTAGTTGACATCATAGCAAGAGAGTAATAAAATAACTCGAATAACCATATAATCATAAATCAAATAATTAAATTAAAGATGAAGACAATACTACTATGAATGCAATAAAAAATAAAACCAGAAGGGCGTATGAAAAAAAATTGATTAAATGTTTGGAATTGAGCGATAACAGGAAATTTTTAATTCAAAAATTGCAATTAGAATGGGAAGAAATTGAAAAACGGGCAAAACGCGAACAAATTATTACCAAGGCGAAAACCAGCGGGATGATTATAGGCAAGGCAATACTATGTTTATTGATAATGGGTGGCGTTTTGACCGTGGCGGCAGTGGCGCCGAATATGTTTGCGGCTTTCGGACGTTTGACTAAAAATAGACGAACCCACAGAGGATTTTTTGAGAAAAAAGAATTTTATAAAACCAAAAATTATCTTTTAAGACAAAATTATATTCATTTTATTCCTCAAGATGTCGGAATTTTTACAATAGAAATTACCGAAAAGGGTAAAAGACGGGCATTGAGCGACGTCTTTAATAATTTAAAAATTCAAAAACCAGAAATATGGGATAAGTTTTGGAGAATAGTGATTTTTGACATTCCCGAGAAACATAAATGGGCGAGGGAGGGTTTTCGAGATAAATTAAAATTATTGGGCTTTTATCAGCTACAAAAAAGTGCGTTTATTTATCCTTATCCGTGTGATGATGAGATTAAATTTCTTATGTCGGTTTTTAATATCAGCCCTTATATTCATTTTATAAGGACCCGGTATTTAGAAAACGACCAAGAACTTAAAAAATATTTTAATCTCAATAATTAAATATTATTTTATTATTATTTTGAGGAGTAAGTAATAACCGAGTGTTGTGTTTAATTGCATCTAATCCGCGATCGCGGATTAGATGCGATTATTTAGGATTAAAATTTGCGCTTATTCTGGAATTTTATGAATAAAATGGAATTTTATAAATAAAAAAGGCCTACTTGATAATAAATATCTTTCGGCCATATCTATTGACTAACTAAACCGAAATAGATGGTCTGAAAACAACGCCCGCAGGCAATAAATCGCGCTCATCTCTTTTCTATTCCTCAATATCCTCAGCCTGAATTTCATAGAATCTATTATCGTCGTCATAGTAAAAAAACATAATTGTATCGCCTATTTTTAAAAACTGTCTTGGTCTGCATGGAATAATAATTCTCTCAGTAAAGAGCATATTCACACTTGCCGCCGGGACAAATTTTTTCTCCAAATCGTCTTTTCAATACCTCCTTTCCTAAAAAAATTTTTCTAGAACTATTAGTATAGAAGTAAATTTAATTCTATCTGTCAAGACTTTAAATTTAGTCATAAATCGGCTAAACTAAATATAATGATTAAATGAAAAATTCGGGCATTATTCCACCTCTTATTTATCAGCCGCGCTGATTGAAAAAATTTGAAAATTTTTGACGGAAAAAAGTCTTTAGAGCCGTTTAAAAAATAATTAAAATTTTATGTTTCACGATTTAAACAATTTTAAACCTTCGGAGATTGACCCCCATACCAAACGAACACATACTTCGTTTAGCGCTAAAGGCGCCAGTGTTCCTTATGGTGCGGGGGTTGAAGAAAAAATTCTGAAATTCTGGCAAAAGAATAAAATTTTCGAAAAGTCTGTCGCAAAACCTAAAACCTATAACCTAAAACCCAAAACCTTCGTCTTTTACGACGGGCCGCCGTTTGCCACAGGTTTGCCGCACTATGGCCATATTTTGGCAAGCGTCATCAAAGACGTAATTCCTCGTTATCGGACGATGAAGGGTTGTCGCGTGCCCAGGCGCTGGGGTTGGGATTGCCACGGCTTGCCGATTGAGAATGAAATCGAAAAAGAACTTAATTTGAAAACAAAAAAAGACATTGAAAATATCGGCATTAAAACTTTTAACGAAACAGCAAAAAAAAGAGTGTTGTTTTATGCTTCTGACTGGAAAAAAATTATCTCCCGGATCGGCCGCTGGGTTGATATGGAAAATGATTATAAAACAATGGACTGGCAATACACCGAGTCAGTCTGGTGGATTTTTAAAAAGCTTTATGGTTTGGGATTAATTTACGAAGCCTATCGGGTGGTTCCTTATTGTCCTCGTTGCGGCACGCCTCTTTCCAATTTTGAACTGAATCAGCCTGACGCTTACAAAGACGTTGAGGACCAATCCATCTACGTGAAGTTTAAAGTTACGCCCGGGCAAAAAATCGGAAAACAGAAAATGTTTAATGATGTTTATTTTTTGGCTTGGACAACCACTCCTTGGACTTTGCCCGGAAACGCGGCTTTGGCTGTCGGCGAAAAAATAAATTACGTCAAAGTAAGAATTGGCCGGGAAAAATTTATTTTAGCGAAAGAGCGGCTCGGTATTTTGAACGAGAAATATGAATTAGAGGATGAGTTTTTGGGCGGGAAATTAATAGGTTTGCAATACGACCCTCTTTATAAAATTAATGACCAATGGTCAAGGGCTAATGGTTATAAAGTGGTCGCCGCTGATTTTGTTTCTATGAAAGACGGCACCGGCATCGTTCATATCGCTCCGGCATTCGGCGAAGAGGATATGAAGGTTGGTCGTCAAAACAATCTGCCATCAATCATCACGGTTGACTTAGAAGGTAAGGTTATGAGCGGAATGGGCATCCCCGGAGAAAACCTTTTTGTTAAAAAAGCCGACGAAGATATTAAAAAAGATCTTAAAAAAAAGGGGCTGTTGCTAAAAGAAGAAAAAATTATTCATAGTTATCCTCATTGTTGGCGCTGCGAAACCCCTTTAATTTATTATCCGACAATTTCCTGGTACATAGCGGTTGCGAAAATAAAAAAACAATTAATTAAAAACAACCAAGAAATTCATTGGACGCCCGAACACATAAGAGATGGCCGTTTCGGAAAGTGGCTTGAAGAAGCGCGCGACTGGGATGTTTCTCGCTCGCGATACTGGGGCGCGCCGATTCCTGTCTGGAAATGTGAAAAATGCGGAAAGATAAAAGCAATCGGTTCCCTTGGAGAATTAAAAGAAAATTCGCCAAAATCCGGCAATCAATATTTTGCGATGCGGCACGGCGAAGCGGAAAGCAATTTATTTAACATTATTAGTTCTAATTATAAAAATGGACATCATCTTACTGAAAAAGGCAAAAAACAAGTTCTGGCGTCGGCTGGAAAGCTTAAAGAAATTGACATTATCTTTTCTTCCGACTTTGTCCGTTGCCGCGAAACCGCCGAAATTGTCGCCGAAGCAATCGGTTATCCTAAAAATAAAATAATTTTTGACGAAAGACTGCGCGAAATAAACACCGGCGTTTTTGACGGCAAAAAACCGGAAGATTACCACAAATATTTTTTCTCGAACGAAGAAAAATTTTATAAAACGCCGCCGGAAGGCGAAAATCTAACAACGCTTAAAAACCGAACAGCGGGATTTTTGTACGAAATTGAAAAAAAATATTCCCGTAAAAATATTTTAATTATTTCCCATGAATATTCGATTTGGCTGATGTTCGCCGGAGCCCTTGGGCTGGACAGCAAAAAAGCGGTTGCTATGAAAGAAGGTATTCGAAGGCGCGCTAATCGGATGCAAGATTTTATAAAAACCGGAGAAGCTAAAAAACTTGATTTCGTTCCTTTGCCCCACAACAACAATTTTGAGCTTGATTTTCACAGGCCCTATATTGATGAAGCGGAATTTCTGTGCCGGTGCAGCGGCATTATGAAGCGGATTGACGATGTTTTTGATTGTTGGTTTGAATCAGGAGCGATGCCTTATGCTCAGGCGCATTATCCATTTGAAAATAAAAAAGAATTTGGAAAAAACTTCCCGGCGGAATTTATCGCAGAAGGGATTGACCAAACGCGCGGCTGGTTTTATACGCTCTTGGTTTTGTCAACCGTTTTATTTAATAAGCCGGCTTACAAGAATGTCATAGTCAACGGTATTATTTTATCTGAAACCGGACAAAAAATGAGCAAACATTTGAAGAATTATCCCGATCCTATGGAGATTATCAATAAGTATGGCGCCGATGCCCTGAGGCTGTACCTTTTATCTTCGTCGGCGGTAAACGGCGAAAATCTGAATTTCTCCGAAAAAGGCGTTGATGAAATTTATAAAAAAGTCATTTTGCGTCTTTGGAATGTTTATAGGTTTTACGAACTATACGCGGACCAAAACGGAAAAAGTCAGCGAAAGTCCGTGTCTATATTAGATAAATGGATTTTGGCGCGGTTGGAGGAATTAAAATTAGAAGTTTCAAAATGGTTAGACAAATACGAACTTGATAAGGCGACGCGGCCCATAACGGATTTTATTGATGATTTATCCACGTGGTATATTCGGCGTTCGCGCGAACGTTTTAAGACCGGAGGCAAAGACAAACAAAGCGTTGTTTCAACGACGAAATTTGTCTTGGGAGAATTTTCCAAAGTAATCGCGCCGTTTATGCCGTTTATGGCGGAAGGAATATACCAATCAATTCAAAAATCAAAATTCAAAATTAACGAATCCGTTCATCTAACTGATTGGCCCGAGGTTGATAGACAATCAATTGATAAAAAACTTTTAGAATCAATGGCGGAAGTTAGAAAAATCGCTTCTCTGGCGCTGGAGGCGAGGCAGAAAGCGCAAATAAAGGTTCGTCAGCCATTGTCGGAATTAAGAATTAAAAGTTATGGGTTAAGAGATAAAACTGAATTGTTGGATATTTTAAAAGATGAAATAAATGTCAAAGAGATCGTTTTTGATTCTAAAATCAGAGACGAGGTTGAATTGAACGTTGAAATTACTCCGTTGCTGCGCGAGGAAGGAATGGTCAGAGAGTTTGCGAGAATGATTCAGGACTTGCGGAAAAAAACGGACT
>Ga0210051_1005099_pt1 | contig 12641 bp, 14 predicted proteins | sample CryGey092014_all_FD_185464 | JGI IMG/M metagenome (GOLD analysis project Ga0210051, IMG submission 185464) | Groundwater microbial communities from aquifer - Crystal Geyser CG23_combo_of_CG06-09_8/20/14_all (SPAdes) (version 2) | ecosystem: Environmental > Aquatic > Deep subsurface > Groundwater...
ATAACTGCAAAGGCGAGATGCTTCGTTTCATCCCACGGGGACTCCCTTCGGTCGCTCAGCATGACACCAAAGAAGCAGTCATTCTGAGCCGAAGGCGAAGAATCTCATTCGTGAACATTCGTGATAACATTCGTGATGTGTTATTCGTGAAAGAGGTTCTAATATGCTAAAAACAGGTTCGGAAATTTTTATTGAGTGTTTGTTGAGGGAAAAAGTGGAGGTTCTGTTCGGAATCCCCGGCGGTTCGGTGATTCCCATTTTTGACAAAATTTATGATGCAGTGAGCGAAGCGAACAGTAAAATCAGATTTGTTCTGACTCGACACGAGCAGGGCGCCGGACACATGGCGGACGGATACGCACGCTCAACAGGAAAAGTCGGTGTTTGTATCGCGACATCGGGTCCCGGTGCGGCAAATCTTACAACCGCGCTTGCAACCGCTCATATGGATTCAATTCCGCTCGTTGCATTTACAGGTCAGGTTGCAACTTCGCTTATCGGAAACGACGCTTTTCAGGAAGCGGATACGACGGGCATAACCCGCTCTGTGACGAAACATAATTTTCTGGTTAAGGATGTGAAGGAACTTGCAAAAACAATTCGCGAGGCATTTTATATCGCAAAAACGGGCCGTCCCGGTCCTGTGCTTGTTGATATTCCCGTTGATATTCAGAGGGCTGAATGTGAATTCATCTGGCCGGAAAAAATAGAAATTCGCTCCTACAATCCGGTTTACGAAGGACATATCGGCCAAATTAAAAAAGCGGCGGATTTGATAAACTTGTCAAAACAGCCGCTCTTGTATGTCGGAGGCGGCGTTATTTCTTCCAATTCCTCGTCGGAGTTATTATCAATTGCTGAAAAAATTCACACACCTGTTACAACAACGCTTATGGCAATAGGGAGTTTCCCGCCTGATCACCCGTTGAACATTTTCATGCCGGGAATGCACGGTAATTACGCCGCAAATTTATCTTTTCAGAATTGCGATTTAATAATTGCAATCGGCGCCCGTTTTGACGACAGGGTGACCGGAAAACTTTCCGCCTTTGCTCCCAAAGCAAAAATCATTCATATTGATATTGACCCTACATCTATCTCCAAAAATGTTTCCGTTGATGTGCCTGTTGTCGGCGACGCAAAAAAAATTCTTACGGAACTTATAAAACATTTGAAGAAAAAAAATAACCGCGACTGGCTTAAAAAAATCTCCGAATGGCAGAGGGTCAATCCGTTCACATATAAAAAAGATAATAAACTCCGTCCGCAATATGTTATTGAAAAAATTTCAGAAATAACAAAAGGCGAGGCGATTGTTGTAACGGAAGTCGGACAAAACCAGATGTGGTCGGCGCAGTTTTATAAACCAAAGTTTCCGAGACATTTTTTATCGTCGGGCGGTCTCGGAACAATGGGCTACGGTTTTCCTGCGGCAATCGGCGCCAAAATTGCAAATCCAAAAAAGACCGTTATTGATATCGCCGGCGACGGTTCAATTCAGATGAACATACAGGAACTTGCAACCGCTGTCTTGAATAACATAAATGTGAAAATCGTAATACTTGACAATGCCTGTCTGGGAATGGTTCGTCAGTGGCAGGAACTTTTTTACAAGAGGAGATATTCCGCAGTGTGTCTTACTAAACCCAACGGATGTCTTGCGAGTGATGCTTCCGCCAAAAGACCTACATGGATGGTGCCGGATTTTGTGAAACTTGCAGAAAGTTACGGTGCTATTGGAATCAGGGTTAGTAAAAAAGAGGATGTAGAAAACACACTTATTAAGGCACTGAAAATTGACAGAGTAGTGGTGATGGATTTCATCGTTGAGGAAGAAGAAAACGTGCTTCCGATGGTGCCGGCAGGAAAAGCACTTGATGAAATAATAACAAGTTTAGCTTAAGAGAACACGGAACAGACACAGAACAATTCCGAGTCAGTTCCGTGTAGGGGCGGATTTATCCGCCCGCTTCCGTGTCAGTTCAGTGGTTTTATGAAGGGAAAATGAAAAAGAATAGAAAAACGGATATGATTAAAGAACAAACTACAATGTTCGGAACATATGAGTTTCCAACAACAGAAGAAATAATTGATGTATATTCAAAAGAGTTTGAAAGTTATGTGACTCCAAAAGGTGATACAACTTTTGGTTTCTGGATGCAAACCCTTGCTGATCTGGAACTTTTAAATTTAGAACTTAATGGACTGACAAATAACTATTCAATAGATTCGATAAACAGAACTGTTAAGTTAAATGGTAGTATCAAAGAATTGAAATTACGGATTGCACATCTTGAAAAAGTTAAAGGCGAAAAAACATTATACACGGACTTAATGGATAAATTTGGTGATACAAACGCATATGCTTTTCATAACCTGTATCCATATAAAGGTAAATTTTATCCCAGGATAGCAAGAACTCTGATAAATGCCTTTGAACTGAACGAAAATTCAATAATTCTTGACCCTTTCAATGGTTCGGGAACAGCAACCCATGAGGCATCTTTAATGGGAATAGAAAGCGTTGGAATTGATATAACACCAATTGGAACAACAATTGCAGAGGTAAAAAATGAACTCTTATTTGCAAAAGAAAATGCTTTGAAATTTTCTATTTCTGATTTGCAAAAAGTTTTTGATTTAATAGAAAAGAAAAAATGGAAGCATCAAAATTCGTTGATTCACAAACTTATGCTGTTAATATATTTTGATACGATTGATGCATTTGTTAGAACAACCAGATATAATAGAAAAGGAAAGGTGGGTTTATTTATTGAAAAATTCAATTACATAAAAAATTGTTATGATAAATTAATAGAGATAAAAAATAAATTTGGATTAAAATTCAAAAAAGCAGAACTTATTGAAGGTGATGTGTTAAAATTGAAATCAATGAAAAACATGGAACAAAAATTTGATGCTGTAATTACGAGTCCGCCTTATTATTTTTCAATTGACTATGTAGGCAAAGACAAAATCGCATATGATTATCTTGGAGTAAAAATGCCGGAAGTTGAAGGTAAATATTTAGGTATGAAAAATGAAATTACTAATCACCCGATGTATAAAGATTTACCAGTAAAGGTGATAAAATATTATGAGGATTTGAAAGATGCAATAGAAAACATTTTTTGGTGTTTAAAACCAGAAGGTAAATGTGCGATAATTGTTGGAGATAGCACTGTAAGTGGTAAGAAAATTCCGACAACAATAATGACAAAAAAGTTCTGTGAAGAAGTCGGCTTTAAGTTTGAGAAGTTAATATTTAATCCTCTTTTAGGTGCAAGAAACAGAGCAATCAGAGGTGAGAGCATAATAATTTGTCATAAATAAAAAAATAAACTATGTTAGTAAAAAGAAATATGTTGTGTGTAAAAAATAAAGACAATTTAGATTTGGGACTGAAACTTCTATATGAGCCCTACAAGAATATTCTTGAAAATATGGTTGAGCTTTGCCTTAAGGTTGAAAAAAAAGAATTTGACCCGGTTGCACAAATTTATCATGGTTTGGCATCTGTTCCTAATGAAATTAAATATTACTATGAATCGCTTTTGGGTGTAACTTCTTACTATCAACACAGCAGCGGCGGCGAAGCCAAGTATTTGGAAAAGAAACTCTCATCAATTTCACACACATCTACTGTTGGAGTTGAATTAAAAGAAATGCCTCTTTGGTTGACATATTCAGAAATTTTTTGGAAGCGAGGAATCTATACTTCCAAAGCGTTGACTTCTCAGAATAAAAGTATTCTTAGAAAAACAGAATGGAATTGGATAGGTGAAGAATTAGATAATTGCACAATTGATTTAGCAAATTTCCTAAAAAGTAAACAGAGAGTTGTTTTTTGTGAAAGCAAAACTTCAACGCAAACCGGAGGTGCGGCAGGCCGAAGAGAAATATGGTCAAAAAAATTCAGTATTATTATGAGACATTTTAAATCAGAAAAAAACCTTTTTACAGATGCTACTGGAAAACAATATACACTTTCTCAAATGTTTCAGAAATTTGGTTTTTCTTCACTTGAAATGTTCATCGGGATTCTTTTTAATGTTGATGGGACACCAGCAACATTAAATGGAGATGTTTTTGCTTCATCTAACAGAGAAGTTTTTAAGGAGCTGAAGGAAATCGTTGCTAAATCTATCAGTTTTGACTTAGTTGAGTTGGATGAAAAAAATTTTAGTTGTACAATAAAAACGAAAAAAGACAGGTTTATAATAAAATTGTCTGCTTTATATGGTAATGATGTTCCATTAAGTTTATTTGGAACACCTGACTCAGTGAACAACCTGCTCCTCTTGAAGTTTGATGATATGTGGCTTGGACAACTGATTGCAATATCTGAAAGGTGTTCTCTTCTGAAACATAGTAAAAATTGTATGTCAATTTTCAAGTCATTATGTGAAAAAGATTCAATATTAAGAACGAAATTTGATAAAGTTATTCGTTCTGAATTAAATGAAAAAAAAATACAAGATATATTAAATTATCTAAAAAAGGAATATAGAGACATCTTTACTGATGAAATAATTCCTGATAATAGAAACAGGAGAGATTATATTGCTGATATAATTCAGGTATTGGCATCCGCTGAATCATAAAATTGGGGGGTTTATGGAACATATAATTTTTTCAACTGGCGTACACTTACAAGCGGTAAAATGTATTATTAATGGAAAAAAGCAATGGCGTTGGGTTGCAGTAGGTTTTGAAGATGATAGTTTTCTTAACGGCAAAACTATTAATCCAATGGAATATGCTAATGAGTCAAGAAAAATGATTCAGAAATTTGATTGCAATTGAAATTTTGAAAGATTATGAAAAGAAATTTACCGGCTAAAATCAAAACATTGACAGAGTCAGAAAACAGAGAAATAAGAGAATTTGTTGAAGAGGTTGTCAAAAATTTTGCGACACAAATTTACCTTGTAAAACTTTTTGGTTCTGCTGTACGAGGCGAACTTAAAAAGGACTCGGATTTAGATATTTTTATTGTAGCAAAAAAGAGAACATTTGACTTGTTTAATAAAATTGAAGATGTAGCAGGTAATCTATTTTTTAAACATGAAAGGTTAATTTCAATAAAACTTTACGGATTAAAACAATATAATTATTTAAAATATTTAGAAACACCTTTCATAAAAAATGTTGAGACAGAAGGAATTGTATTATGGAAAAAAAGTTAAAAATTAAAGTTGAAAAATTTTTACAAAAAGCAGATAAAAAGATTAAAGCATCAGAAAAACTTTTTGAGAATGAACTTTATGATGATACTTTGTCGCGAGCTTACTATGCGATGTTTTTTTCAGCGGAAGCATTACTTTTAATAAAAGATTTATCGGCAAAGACACATTCTGGCGTACTTTTTCTGTTAAATGAATATTTTGTTAAGACCGGTGAGGTTGACAGGAATTATTTTGAGATGATTAGAAAATCTAAAGAAACAAGAGAGAATGGTGATTATGATGCTTTTTATGAGGCAACAGAGAACGAAGCGAAAATAAGTATTGAAAATGCTAAAAAATTTGTTGATAAAATAAAAGATATTCTGGAGGTTTTATGAAACACACGATTTCTGTTTTGGTTGAAAATAAGCCGGGCGTATTAACAAGAATTTCCACGCTTTTTGCCGCCCGCGGCTACAACATTGATTCGCTTGCCGTCGGCGAGACCGATGACCCGACCGTTTCCAGAATGACCATCGTTGTCGCGGGTGATGACGCAATTTTGGAGCAGGTCAAGAAACAACTCAACAAATTGATTGATGTAATTAAGGTCAGCGATTTCTTAAATGTTGCGCATATTGAGCGGGATTTGATTTTGATAAAAGTGAAAGCCGACAAGTCCGTAAGGGCCGAGGTTTTACAGATTGTAGATATTTTCCGCGCGAAAATCGTTGATGTTTCGGCAAATACCGTCATAATTGAAATGACCGGCGACGAGGATAAAATACAGGCGCTCATTAATATGTTGAAACCGTTCGGGATAAAAGAAATGACAAGAACCGGTATTATTGCAATGGCTCGCGGCGGATGAAATGGGATCAATGAAAAATGTAAAATTAAAAGTTAAAAATTATGGTTTGATTTCGTTTTATATTTTTAATTTGTCATTTTTAATTTTTAATTGCCTCTTTCTCGGGTGCGCTCCGAAAGCAAAATATCTAATTGAAAATTATTCTCCGCCGCAAATTATTGCGGTGCTTCCGTTTAATAACCAGTCGGTTGATCTGGATGCGCCGGTAATAATGAGGTATCTTTTTAACAAAAGGTTGTCAGCCGTCGGCTATAATACAATCCCGCTTGATGAAATTGACGAAAAACTTCGCGAGATGGGCATAACTGACGGCGGGCAGTTAGCGGCGACAACCCCGAAAGAACTCGGCGAAAAACTTAATGCGGACGGACTTATTTACGGAGATGTCCTTGAGTTCAAATATACAACGCTCGGATTTTATTATGCAAGAACTGTTCAGGCGAATTTTAAGTTGTTTGATTCAAAAAACGAAAAACTTTTGTGGGAAGATGAAAGAAAGGTATCGAATAAAAAATTTGAATTTAAGGAAATAGGGAAAGCGTTTGCATTGCAACTCGCTGAAAAAGGACTTGATAAAGCATTGAAGTCGCCGTTGAAAGAAGAATCAAACGGGGTTGTTAATTTATCTATTATGACACTCCCGAGGAGGTAGGGTATGAGGCAGGTTAAAAGTGAAAGGTTAAAAGTTGAAGGTAAAGAGTTGAAATGGTTTTTAATTTTTAATTTTACATTTTTAATTTTTAATTGGTTTTTCACCGGGTGCGCCCCTTCAACAACTGTCAAGAAAAAACAGGCGGTTACGATTGAGAAACCGAAAGAGGTCTTCATTCCGCCGAAGAAAAAAATATCGGTTGTTGAGTTTGAAAACAAATCGGCTTACGGGCAGAGACGTCTCGGCGATGCCGCTGCGGATATTCTGATGACTGAACTCGGCAAATCGCAAAAATTTATTTTGATTGAACGGGCGAAACTTGATAAGATACTATCCGAGCAGAAACTTCAGTCGGCAGGAATGTATGACGCTAACACGATTTCACAGATAGGAAAACTTGCCGGCGTGGATGCGATTGTTGTCGGCGTTGTTTCGCAATTCGGCGTGAAAACCGGCGGTTCCGATTATCTTCTGACTCAATCAAAACAGCAGGTTGCCGAGTGCACCGTTGATATTCGTGTGATTGAAGTTGAGACGGGAAAAATACTTTATATTGATTCCGGGAAAGGTGTTGCAAAATCATCTAAGGGCTCATTTTTGGGAATGGGAACCAAAGGCGGTTATGACGAAACGCTGGAAGGCGAATCGCTTCGCGCAGCAATCGCAAAGTTTGTTGATAATATAATTTATCAGGTGAATGCCCGTCCCTGGTCGTGCCGGGTTGCCGAGGTTGACGAAAACAATATTTACCTTGATGCCGGTAAGGAATCAAATCTAAAACTCGGCACAAAATTGGTTGTATTCAATCAGGGAAAAGAAATAAGAAGTCCGGATACGGGACTGGTCATCGGCAGAACCGAAGAAAAAGTCGGCGAGTTGGAAGTAGTTGATTATTTCGGAGAAAACGGCTCTACCGCAAAGGTTGTCAATGGCTCAAAACCTGTTCGCGGCGCTGTCTGCCGATTAGTTAAGTAGCCTGAATTTTGTCGTCGGAAATATACAACATTTGTTGTATAACAAATGTTAGATGAAAAATATCTACAATCTTTTATCGGCATCCTCTTTTGGGTTTGTTTTTCTTCTGTCAATTGTTGTCGGACTTGGCATCGGAATTTTTCTTGATAAGATTTTCCACACGCATCCCGTATTTACGATAATTTTTACGGCTATAGGAATGGCAAGCGGTATATATTCCGTATTCAAAGAAATAAAAAATTATACACGAAACAAATAAATGTAAAAAAGAATTTGCGGAATGGCGGGTTTCAACCCGCCGTCAATGGAGCAAATTCATACAAAAATGGTAGCCCACCCTTCAGGGTGGGTGAGCGAAGCGAATGGAGATAAAAAATTTCCAAAAAGATAATAATAATTGAGACGGTAATCATAGCGGTTTTGATAGCGTTTATTTTCAGGGATAAATTGATAACACTCGGAATTGCCGGCGGCGCCGTTTTAGGGTGTCTGAATATCTTTGCGACTTTTTTTACGACAAAAAATCTCAGCCTGAAAACATATTTCATCAGAACAACCATCAAATTTGCGGTTATCATCGCGCTGTTTTATATTTTGTTAAAATTGAAAGCGAATGTGTTTGCTCTCTTGAGCGGATTTACAATTCCTCTAATTTTTATGGCGATTGAGGCGATACGATGCAGATTGTTAAAGAAGCAATAGAATATAATATCCCGCATATTCCGACGGCGATTCTGATGATTTTAATCACATGGGGAATAATTTTTATTTTATCTATTTTGTCGGTCAGAAAAATATCGTTAATTCCTTCCGGATTGCAGAATTTTTTTGAGATGGTTTTTGAAGGTATTTTTAATTTGGCTGATACAATTATCGGCCCTGAAGCAAAGAGACATTACCCGCTTTTTTTAGGCATTTTTCTTTACATTTTTATTTCCAACATTTTAGGTGTTATTCCCGGAATGATTTCACCTACATCAAACTTAAATATTCCGATTGTTCTTGCAGTAATAGTTTTTATTTATTATAATATCCATGGTTTTTTAAAATACAAAACCGGTTATCTGAAACATTTTATGATACCCGGACTGCCTAAATGGGCTTTTCCTATAAATATCCTGTATTTTAGTATTGAACTGATCAGTCAGTTTGTTCGACCGTTTTCACTTTCACTTCGTCTTTTTTGTAATGTTTTTGCGAAGGAAACTTTGTTAGGCGTATTAGGAATTCTTGTTATTACATTTTTTCTTTTGCCGGGTGTTTCCAAAGCGATTTTAATAATGCCACTGTTGTTAAGACCTATTATAATTATTTTAGCAGTTTTAGTGGGTTTTGTTCAAGCATTAATTTTTTTGATTTTAACTATAATTTACGTTGGCGGTGCAGTAAAATCTGAACATTAAGGTTCTGTAAAGTAAAAAATGGTAGCCACAGAATGGCACAGAAAAACACAGAATTTTTATACAAAGAGTGAATTAAAGAGATTAATTCTTTAACTTTCAGTGAAGTTCTGTGAAATTCTGTGGATTACAAAGGCGCCACAGGAGTACACAGAAATAACACAGAAAAAACTTCAGTGAAGTTCTGTGAAATTCTGTGGCTGAATTACAGAACCAACATTAAAAAGGAGGGGAATGGTATGGGAAAACGAGTTCAAATTTTTTTAAGTTCCTGTGTTCTTGTGTTTTTGTGCGGTGTGGTTTTTGCTGAAGAAAAAACAGCGGTTGTTTTACAGGCAGGTGCTGCGGATTTTTTCACCAAATCTGTTATGTTTGCTGCACTCGGACTTGTGGTAATGGGAATAGTCGGTGCAGTGATGCAGATGCTTGCTATCAGAAAGGCGCTTGAAGGCATAGCAAGACAGCCGGAAGCAGGCGGGCAGTTGCAACTCTCAATGATTATCGGTCTTGCATTTATTGAGTCGCTGGTTTTGTATGTGCTTTTTATCAGCATTATACTTTTGTTTGCAAACCCATTCACGAAGTATTTTGTACAGTAATCACGAATAAAGGCACACGAATAAAGTCAAACATTGCGAACAAGACACGAATAACAGCAAAGACGGGATGCTTCGTTTCATCCCACGGGGACTCCCTTCGGTCGCTCAGCATGACACAAAAGAAGCAGTCATTCTGACCCCGTACTTGATACGGGGGAAGAATCTCATTCGTGAACATTTGTGATAAAATTCGTGATGTGTTATTCGTGAAAGAGCGAAGCGAAAATGTTAGAGATTGACCTTAAAATTATTCTTGCCCAAATTGTAACATTTTTAATAGGTGTCTTTGTGCTTTGGAAAATAGCATGGAAGCCGCTTGTTGAAATTCTTGCCAAAAGAAAATATGACATTTCAAAAAACATTTCCGATGCCCAAAACCTTAAAATAGAGACGGAGAAACTTAAAAATGATTATGAGCAGATGCTCAAAAATATTGACGGAAAGGCGCAGGAACTTATTCAAAAAGCAATCACTCTCGGTGACGAGAATAAACAGAAAATAATAACGGAATCGCAGATTGAGGCAAAAAAAATTCTTGATTCGGCAAAAAAACAGATTGAATATGAACGGGAAGCCGTGAAGATGGATTTAAGAAGAGAAATCGTTCCTATCGCGATAAGCATCGCCGAGAAAGTCACCGAAAAACTAATAGACAAAAATACGAAAAAAGAGTTGATTGAAAAATTCTTACAAGATATTTCAAAACAATGAAAAAAAACAATTCTAAAAATTATGCCGGAACACTTTTTCAATTATCGGTTGAGTCGCATGAAACGGAAAAAATCGGTGATGCACTAAAAATGCTTAATCCTTTATGCGACAAGGAAGTAATGGATTTTTTTTCAAATCCGTTCGTGGATGAGGGCACAAAACTTAAAATAGTAAAGGATGTTTTTCCTGCAATGCCGGAGATAATGTATGATTTTTTTTCCCGGCTTATCAAAAAAAATGAAATTAAAATTTTACCCGAAGTAATAAAAAAATATAATAAACTTGTTTTGGACTTCCATAATATCGTTGAGGCGAAGGTCATTTCGGTTGAAAAAATTGATGAACCGTCGCTATCAAAAATTAGAACGCTCTTGGAAAAACTTACCGATAAAAATATTGTACTTTCCGAATCTATTGATAAATCACTTATCGGCGGGATTAAAATAGAAACGGATAATTTTGTTGTTGACGGCACAATCCGAGGGAAATTTGGGTTAATAGGGCAAGAGTTATTAAAATGAAACCACAGAGAACACGGAGAAAAACAAGCCACAGAATTTCACAGAAAAGCACAGAAAGAATTCAATAAAAATCCGTGTTAATCTGTGTCCATCTGTGGCTAAATAAAATATGAATACCGAAGAAATTACCGATGCGTTGAGAAAAAAAATCGCTTCTTTCAAACAGGATACTTTTTCGAAAATTTCCGAAAGGGGAGTTGTGGTTTCTATTGTTGACGGCATTGCAAGGGTTCATGGTTTGGAAAACGCTTTTGTCAATGAGTTGATAGAATTTCCCAACGGTGTTATGGGTATGGCGTTAAATCTGACCGACGAAGAAGTCGGTTGCATTTTATTCGGGGATGAAAAACTTTTGCAGCAGGGAGATATCGCTAAAAGAACAAAACGAATTTTAGAAGTGCCCGTCGGGAACGAACTGCTCGGCAGAATTATAGACCCTCTCGGCAATTCTCTGGACGATAAAGAAAAATTGAAATGCTCAACGAAAATGCCCATTGAAGTTATTGCACCGGGAATTGCCGAAAGACAACCGGTAAAAGTTCCGCTTCAGACGGGAATTAAGGCAATTGATTCAATGATACCTATCGGCCGCGGCCAGAGAGAACTTATTATCGGTGACCGTCAGACAGGTAAAACCGCAATAGCGATTGATACCATCATAAATCAGCGAAATGACGCCACGCTAAAAAACAGACCTGTCTGTATCTATGTGGCAATAGGACAGAAACAATCAACGGTGGCAAGTATTTTTGAAACGCTGAAAAAATATAAGGCGGACGAATATACGCTCGTTGTGTCTGCATCAGCGGCAGATCCCGCCCCGCTTTTATATATTGCGCCGTATTCGGGCTGCGCTATTGCGGAGTATTTTATGCGGCAGAAAAAAGATGTTCTTATTATTTACGACGACCTGTCAAAACATGCCCAGGCATACAGGCAAATTTCTCTTTTGTTAAGGCGTCCGCCGGGAAGGGAGGCATATCCGGGCGATGTTTTTTATTTACATTCCCGTCTGTTGGAGCGCGCCTGCAAACTTTCGGATGAAAACGGCGGCGGTTCAATTACCGCATTACCGATAATAGAAACCCAGGCAGGCGACATTTCCGCTTATATTCCGACCAATGTGATATCAATAACGGACGGCCAGATTTATCTTGAAAGCGGACTTTTTTATTCGGGTATAAGACCCGCCGTAAATGTAGGGCTGTCCGTGTCAAGAGTCGGCGGCGCGGCCCAGATTAAAGCGATGAAAAATGTTGCAGGGCGACTGCGTCTTAATATCGCGCAGTTCAACGAACTCTCTTCATTTGCCCAATTCTCGTCGGAACTTGGCGACTCCACAAAAGCGCAAATTACCCGCGGCGAACGGTTAGTTGAACTCTTAAAGCAGGACCAGTATGAGCCGCTTCCCGTTGAAAAACAGGTCGCAATAATTTTTGCCGGAAGTGCCGGCTATCTTGATGATGTGCCGCTTAACGAAATCAAAAAATTTGAAAAAGAACTCTATGAATTTATAGAAAAAAAATATCCGGAAATATTTAATGAAATAAAAGAAATAGGTAAAATATCATCCGAACTGAATACAAAACTTGAAAATGCGATAAAGGAATATAAGAAAGGCAATTAAAAATTAAAAGTTAAAAATTAAAAATGCTTTTTACCACAATTTTACATTTTAGCGAAGCGTCATTTTACATTTTTAATTGATTTTATTATGGCGACCTTAAAAGAAATTAGAAAAAAA
>Ga0210051_1005101_pt1 | contig 12637 bp, 10 predicted proteins | sample CryGey092014_all_FD_185464 | JGI IMG/M metagenome (GOLD analysis project Ga0210051, IMG submission 185464) | Groundwater microbial communities from aquifer - Crystal Geyser CG23_combo_of_CG06-09_8/20/14_all (SPAdes) (version 2) | ecosystem: Environmental > Aquatic > Deep subsurface > Groundwater...
CCGGACTTGCCGTGTGACGTGTATCTGGCGGAAGAGGAGTGGAAGGTGCTGTACGCCTGGAAGAAGAAGGCGCCGCCACCGGACAAGCCGCCGCCGCTGCGGGAAGCCGTCCGGTGGATTGCTTCTCCGGGAGGGTTTCTTGGGCGCAAGGGGGACGGGGACCCCGGCACTACTACGACGTGGCGCGGTCTGGAACGTCTGTCCGCCATGGTCGAAGGGTGGCAACTCTACCAGACCATGCACCCCGCCCGCGCCAGCCCTTGATGTGCGGTGTTAAGTGTGGGTAAGAGTCAGCCCGATGGGGAGAGGGCGCGAACCCAAAGGGTTCGAGGGTGAGGGGGTGTTTTCACCCGTAACGAGTATAAGGTTTCCTTCCGTTGACGGCCGCCCTGCGGCCGGCATTGATGCGGCGCGATGATTAGACTTCTGTCCATTCAACCTCATTTTGATGACTGGGAATTCACCACTTCCGCAACGTGGATGGCGTGGAGACGCCGTGGCGTTGATCTTACCGGACAGGTGATTGTGGTGACCGATGGCGGAATCGGTCACCATGGAAGAGATCACGCCGAGACCGCGGCAGCTCGGTTGCAGGAGGGGCAACGGTCAGCAGACCTCGCGGGATGCAACCTGCTTTTGTTGAGGGATGAGCAGGGGACGACCTTCAGAGAGGCCACACTCGATGACGATATCCGCCTGCGATCCGCGCTGTGGAACGCTGTCGTTAGCTACAAGCCCGATTTGCTCTTCTGCCCGCCACTGCCCAACAGCCCGACCGCCGGGTGCCACAACGACCACTATGCTGTGGCCATGGCCGTGTGGCGCGCGGCCTACCTTTTTGCCGTTCCGCGAGCATTTGACAACTATCCACCCAACTATGACCGCGTCAAACCGGCAATCCTATGCACCGATGACGCCTACCTCCGGCCAGACTTTGTTACCCTCGCGGTGGAGATCACCGAAGCCCTCGACGCCGTGGCCGAGCTGGCGCAATGTCACGTTTCACAGGTGTACGAGTGGCTGCCGTGGATCGGGCAGTCGCACCCTCCAAAAGGCATCGACGACCTCCGCGAACGACTACGGAACCGATATCGGATCTCGGCGACCCGCCTCGGTTGGCAGCGCGAGGGACTCTTCCAGTTCTTCATTGCGACATCCTGGGGACGCGCACTGACCGACGAAGAACGCGCCCTTTTCCTCTCCGTGGGGGTCTGAGTCATCTCATTCTTGAGGGGGCGACAGGTTTTTTCCTTCGTCGATGGGCAAAGCATCCGTTTGTCCTGCGCGAAGCGGGAACTCCCTGAAATTCCCGCATGGTTTGACACGCTCTGCTCGGTTTCCTATACTCGTTAAGGTTGAGAATCCACGTTTTTTGCCGTAGGATAAAGCTTCAGCTTTGTCTCCCGGTGAGGCGAGTGTCCTGATTGACGAAGCTGGAACTTTATTCTACGGCAGGTGCATGTTGAGGCAGGACAGCGTCCCATCAGATTCCGCAGGGCCATTCCTCAACCTTAACGAGTATCTAATGCCGCCATCCTGACTTGGAGTGTGTGTATGCCCGCAAAGATGAGCCCAAAGAACCGATCCGAACGATACCAAACTTACACCGACACCGTTCTCGCCATGTGGAAAGACTCCATGCGAGAGCGGATCGACGCGACGAAGGACCTCGTTTCATTTAAGTGCCAGCGTGGAGACTGCCATGTCCACTCCACGTACAGCGACGGCATTGGCACAGTCACCGACTGCAAAGACTGGATGGACCGCGCTGGTTTGGACTTCATGTTCATTACCGACCACCACACCGTTCGGCAGAAAGTAGAGTGTCAGCGTTACAGCAACGTGTGGTGGGGACAGGAACCGGGAACCCAACACCACCATCTTCTCATCCTCGATATTGGCAAGAAGTACACGGTGAAAATGAATTTGGTTCGCGACTACAAGCGGGTCGCGGAACTCGGGGGATACCCCATCATCCCTCACCCCGCGGGTTGGTTCCCGGTAACGTGGTACACCAAAGAGCAGATGGACGCCCTCGATTTGCTGGGGGACGAGTTTGCCATTGAGATTATCAACGGCGCCAACAACCTTTTCGATGCCTTCGATGTCACCGATGCAAAATCCATCGAGCTTTGGGATCATCATCTGTCTCGGGGGAAGAGGGTCATTGCGTTTGGCAACACGGACGCGCATCTGCCGCAGGCCATTGGCGATGTCTGGAACGCCGTTTTCACCCCGAAGGTTAGCAGAAAATCCGTGCTCGATGCCCTGAAATCGGGACACCACTTTGTCTCCGACGCGCCATGGATGCAGTTCCAGGGAACGTGCGCAGGCCGTATCGCAAAAATGGGGGATTCGCTCCACGCCGCCCCAAAATCTTCCGTTGAGCTGTCATACGAATGCGCCGACAGCCGCGGGTTGCAGAAGATTCGTGTTGTGCGGGATGGAAAGGTATGGAAGAGTATTAACGTAGCCGGCAGGCAACATGTCACGGGGTTGGTGATGGACGTGGCCCGGGCCGCTAATTCGTATTACCGGCTGGAGTGCTTCGCCGTCGACCGGAGACGCGCCTACTCAAATCCTATCTACTTGAGAATCGGCGAATAAGCGAATCGGCGAATAAGCGAATCGGCGAATAAGCGAATCGGCGAATAAGCGAATCGGCGAATAGGGGAATGCGGTGGATTCTCTACTCAACAACCCAGGTGTCGCCTGAGGCCAGGAGGCTTTCCAGATTGCCCGCGCCATATTGCTCTTTTGCGGCTCGCACCTGTTCTTCGAGTTGGTACTCATAGCACGGATAGTCGACGCTGCGGAAGACGCCAAACGGCTGCGGCAAATCCGGAGAGTCCGACATGCGGCTGAGAAAGTACGCATGGGAGCGATCTACTGAGTACTGGTCATGCACCAGCAGGTCTTCCTCCTTCCACTTACCGTCCGTGAGTGAGACGACTTCCGTGTTTGTCCCCTTCAGGCAAATTCCCTTGTCGTTGTCCTTGCCGAAGATGAGCGGCTTGCCGTGCTCCAGGATCACGACGTTATCTGCCTTCGAGTCTTTCTCCGTGAACCTGGAGTGCGCGCCGTCGTTGAAGACGTTGCAGTTCTGATACACCTCAATGAACGAAGTCCCCTTGTGTTCGTAGGCGGCGCGGATAATGGCCTGAAGATGTGGCGGATCCCTGTCGAGACCTCGCGCGACAAATGTTGCGCTCGACGCAAGGGCAAGACTGATAGGGTTGATGGGATGTTCGATGACACCCATGGGGCTGGACTTCGTCACTTTCCCGTGCTCAGACGTGGGGGAATACTGCCCTTTGGTTAATCCGTAGATCCTGTTGTTGAACAAAATGACGTTGATGTCGAGGTTTCTCCGCAACAGGTGAATAAAATGGTTGCCTCCAATGGACAACGCGTCACCATCGCCGGTTATGACCCATACCGACAAATCCGGGTTTGCGGCCTTAACGCCCGCGGCAATCGTTGGCGCTCGTCCGTGAATCGAGTGGAAACCGTAAGTGTTCATGTAGTAGGGGAAACGGCTGGAGCACCCAATTCCCGATACGAACACAAATTTCTCTCGGGGGACCCCCAAGTCAGGCAGAATGCGCTGGGTCTGGGCGAGAATGGAGTAGTCGCCGCACCCGGGGCACCAACGCACGTCGGTCGGCGTCTCGAACTCCTTCTTCGTTAGTTTCTGCGTATTTGTCGGTTCTTGTCCGAAGCGCCCGTTGTCTCCAGATGCGTTCGTTTGCATTACCCGTCTCCCAACACCGCGTCGATTTTTTCAACCAGGGCGGATACCTCAAAAGGATATCCGGCGATTCGGTTGTATCCGATGGCATCTACAAGGTACCGGGCGCGAATTTCGTGTCGGAGCTGTCCGAGGTTGAGTTCGGGTATCAGCACCGCATCAAACCGCGCGAGGATTTTGCTCAGATCCAAAGGGAATGGATTCAGATACCGTAAGTGAACATGCGAAACGCTGGCGCCATCCTGTCGCTTTTGGTCGACCGCCGACCGGATTGCTCCGAAGGTGCCTCCCCACCCCAGGACCAGCAGACGCCCCGACGCGTCTCCGTGGATGTTGGTTGGCGGGGCTTCGTTCGCCACCCGCTCTACTTTCTCCCACCGAAGCCGCGTCATCAGGTCGTGGTTCTCAGGATCATAGGAGACCTGGCCCGTACAATTCTCTTTCTCCAATCCGCCGATGCGATGCTCCAACCCCGGCGTGCCGGGGATGGCCCAGGGACGCGCGAGGGTTTCATCATTCCTCTCGTACGGATGGAACTCTGTTCCCGATTCTGCAGAGTGGAATTGGACATCAATGGCCGCCAACTCCTCTGCGCGTGGCACTCGCCACGGTTCTGCGCCAAAGGCAATATAGAGGTCCGAAAGCATGATGACAGGTGTCATGTACTTGACGGCGATACGACAGCACTCGTAGGCAGTCTCGAAACAGTCTGCCGGGGAAGCTGCCGCCAACACCGGAAGGGGCGAGTCGCCGTTGCGTCCGTAAAGCATTTGCAGTAGATCAGATTGTTCCGTTTTCGTGGGCATCCCGGTAGAAGGCCCGGCGCGCTGAACGTTGCAGATGACCATTGGCAATTCTGTCATCACGGCGAGATTGATGGCTTCCGACTTTAGTGCAAGTCCCGGTCCGCTGCTTCCGGTTACTCCCAGTGCCCCGGCAAACCCCGCTCCCACGACGACGCCCATAGCGGCGATCTCGTCCTCCATCTGCATGGTCTTCACGCCATAGTTCCTGTACCGCGCCAATTCGTGCAGGATGTCGCTGGCCGGGGTGATCGGGTAGCTTCCGTAGATCAATTGGAGGCCCGACTTGTGGGCCGCGGCAACCAGCCCCATCGCCGTTGCAGAATTGCCTGTGATATTTCGGTACGTGCCCGGAGGGAACTTGGCAGGCTGCACTTCGTAGGAAGTGGCGAACTGCTCCGTCATGTCACAGTAATGGTATCCGGCCTTCAGAACCAGTGTGTTGGCCTCGATAAATTTCGGCTTCTTGGAGAACTTCCTTTCGATGAATCTCAGCGTGTAATCCATGGAACGGCTGTAGAGCCAGAATACCATCCCCAGAGCGAAAAAATTCTTGCAGAGGTCCATCTCACGCGCATTGAGGTCCGTATCCTTCAGGGCCTCGCGGGTCATACGGGTGAGCTCCACAACAAAGATCTGCAAGCGATCCAGCGATCCGTCTTCCAGGGGATTGTTTTCGTAACCCGCAAGTTTGAGGTTGCGCTGAGTGAAATTGTCGACATTGACAATGAGAATACCATTGCTCTTCAGGGAGTCGATATGCACACGCAGCGCCGCGGGGTTCATCGCGACGAGGACATCGCACGCGTCACCCGGCGTGTGAATGTCGTCACTGGAGAACCGCAACTGGAATCCTGAAACTCCTGCCAGCGAACCCGCAGGAGCGCGAATCTCCGCAGGAAAATCCGGGAACGTGGACACATCGTTGCCGGCAAACGCCGAGGTCTCCGTCATTTGAGCGCCGATGGTCTGTGAACCATCACCAGAATCGCCTGCAAAGAGGATGGTGGCCTCTTTGATGCTCTTACGCGTCTTGGTCATCCTGAACGTCTTCCTTTAACTTCCGGTTCCGCCAACTACAAGGTCGGCCGCATTGCCGGCCATGGGTTCACGCTCACGCGCCTTCCCGGGATCTCATTGCATCGCGCACCGGCCGCGGCGGGAGCGTGAGGATCTCCTGAGGGAAGTGCTCTACCAGGTATTTTATGATGTGCCGAATCGACACCATACCCACGGGCCGGTTGTCACTGTCCACGATGGGTATGTGTCGGAACCTTCCTGTGGCCATGTGCACGATGGCAGTGTCGAGAGAGTCATCGGCATGTAACGTCTGCGGCCCCGGCGCCATGTAGTCCGTCACCGCAAGATCGCACAGCTCCGCATCCACCTTGTCGAGTATCTTCAGAAGGACGTCGCGCTCACCGAAAATCCCGACGAGGCGACCATCCTCTGAGACCACGACGACATAGCCAAGTCCGTGCTCCAACATGGCATCGACTGCCTCCTGGACGGAGGCGCCGAGAGGCATCGTGAGGGCAGGACGCATCAGGGAACGCAATGGAACCTGCACTTGGTGGGGTTCCAGTCGCTTGGTCGGTTCCTCAAGCTGCTGATCCATCTCAGCCTGTTCGTCTTCCATGATCTCTTGGTACAGCATAATGACATCCTCCACGTGTCTCCGGCGCCACAAACATCACGATTGCCGGCTACGGCCTGACATTTCACTCTCAATGGACTTTGCAGCATGTTGCACAATGTCGACGGTCGAGATGTAGCCGACCGGCTCTTCCCCGTCGCCGCCAACAAGCGGGACGTGTCGAAATCTTCCGGTACTCATCAGGTTCACTGCATGTCCAAGGGGGTCGCTTGCGTGCAGGAATTCGGGGGAGTGGGTCATGAAGTCTTCCACTTTTGCCTTACGCATGGCTTCCCGCCCCTTGCTGGCTAGCCGAAGGATGTCCCTGTCTGTCAGAATGCCCGTCAGGTGCCGCTCCTCATTAACGACCAGAATGCACCCAACGCGGTTCGTCTGCATCAGGCGTGCCGCGTCCATGGCCGTTGTGCCGAGATCCACGCAGGTTGCTGGCCGGTATCGAGTTTGTTCAATGGGAATTAGTAACGTTCGTGCGTCCATTTTGTTTCACCGTTAGGAACGAATTACGTCCAGATTCTCTCAATCGCGTCGTCAATCATCCATGCCTTTTCATCGAAGTTCCTGCCCGCTGTTATACTCGTTACGGGTGAAAACACCCCCTCACCCTCGACCCTCTCCCCCGATGGGGAGAGGGCAGGGTGAGGGGGAAAGGTGGATTTTCATCCGTAACGAGTATACTTCCATCGACTTACAGTATAACCATTACCTACCGCGGTGTTAAGTGTGTCCGGGAGTCAGCCGCAGCGGGGAGAGGGCGCGAACCCAAAGGGTTCGAGGGTGAGGGGGTGTTTTCACCCGTAACGAGTATAGCTCCCGAAGTTCGTTTTCCGCCGGCCGGTCACGGAATATCAACCGCACGTCTGTATCGGATGCGACACTCCCATCGCCGCGCGCCTTGAATCCGTAGAGCAGAACCTGCACAAGGCGTTCACCCAACCGCCTGTGCAAGAACGAAGTCAATCGGCTGAGTGTCTTCCTGTCCTGTTCGCACAGTTGCACGCTGTTCACCGTGTGTCTCCCGTTCAAAAGCGCAAGACTACTGCATCCGTTCGTAAATTCTTCCCCATTAGACGCCGGATCGCTTCAGCGTCCGGTAGCTCACACAACTGACTACCGAGCGCCAAGAAAGGACATCTTTTCTCCCCTTTCAACCCGTGTTCGGCACGAACACGGGTTGAAAGGGGAGAAAAGGAGGGTAGCCTTCATCGTGTAGCTGCCTGTGTGAGCTACCGGACGCTGAAGCGATCCGGTGTCCTTTTGTAGGGGAACTTCCAAAACGATGCACTAGACGGACTTCACCGCAACGTTGCCGACTCCGCCACGCCGCATTCGAGAATTCCCAACTGAGCATTCACCGAGTGTAAGTAAGTGGTCAAAAATACTGTCTCATAGTTCTCGAAAAGGTAGTGGGGGGTTATGCTATTTGACAGTTTGATTCGGTAATGGCAATCCCCCCGAACTTGTTTCGGGGGATCTTTGGGAGTAACCTACTGGGAGCGCAGTTGCCATCTAATCCCCCTGAACTTGCTTCAGGGGATATTTAGGTTCGCCCTGCGCTTATAAGTAGATCGTCATGAATTCTGTCCCCATTTTCTCACCACAGAGATCACGGAGAACACGGAAATAAAGGCAAATCTTTGCAGGCATTGCGGTTTTTGAGGGAACAATATATTTGATGAAATGCCTATTGACTCAACTCCTAATCGCCTTTTCCTGGGGTGAAACCTTGTCGTTGGATGAGATTAGTGTAAGTTACTGTCTGTGTCGAGACACAGGCTTGCACCAGACGGTCAAAGATTTCCTTTTCCCGGAACCGACGGTTGCAACGATAACAGACCTCGGTTAGATAACTGTTGAGATGCTTGTCCGCAACTCCTCGGTGAGTGCCCCCGATCACATCTTTGGCATTCGCGATAACCCGATGCACCCAGGGCAGGAGGCGTCCCGCATCTTTGGGGTTACGGAGAACGACACGACAATGTTCCAGACCTTTGCTTTTGGCTGCCTTTCCGTACGATTTCCAGCCATCGGTTCGGATAGCTTTCATCAACGCACGACCTTCTTCCGTCGCGGAACCGCAGCCCATCTTCTCCAGAAAGTCCTCTACCGTCTCTGCCGAGGCATCGGCCACCACCGTCATACGAGCGAACCCGGGACGTTCTTGACCCTTCGAATCCCGGTACAACGATACCGCACACAAGACGGTCGTTTTCCTCTCACTCCCCCGTCCACGACGTTCCCCCGGAGGACCGAAAAACGACTCGTCCATCTCCACCAAACCCGCCAATCGATACCGAGCGTCTCGATCTCCCATCGCCTTGCGGATTTTGTGCCCCATCATCCAAGCAGTCTTATAGTGCCGGATCTCCAGAATCCGCTGCATCTCCGCAACCGACACGCCGACTTTATCCATGGCCATGGGGTAGAGAAGCCAATACCACTTCAACAAGGGAGTTCGCGTCTTGTGAAAGATCGTTCCCGCCGTCACGCTGGTCTGATGCCGGCACTGTTTACAATCAAACAGGCCGCGCTTGGTCAGGCGCCAAAACTGATCGTGACCACATCGCGGACAGGCAAAGCCCACCGCCCATCTCTGTTCGGCCAAATGCTTGACGCAATCCTGCTCCGTCGCAAACGTCTTCTGAAAACTCAACAAACTCCTCTCTTCATACTTCCCGAGCATCCCTCAGTTACCTCCGACGGGACATTGCAGGAATTTAGGAGCTGCGTCAATAGGCATTTCCACGAATATCCAACATGATGTCTCTGGGATGTATCTTCCCCGTGAAGTGCCGGCCATAAAGGTAACCTTTCAGCATTGCAGGAACCGGCAACTCGGTTCCAATGGGGTTTTCATGCCAGATGTGACACCGGTGAAACCACTTGTACAGTGCCCTCTTCGCAGGCGCCATGGCAACCTTGTTCCCTGTTGCATACTCTGCAATGAGATACAATACTGCCTTCTCGTTTCGTACGTAACTGATGCCTATCGGGGGCATCTGTATCGGCTTTGATGCGAATTCGCGGTAGGCAAACTTGGCCCTTTCGAAATCCTCAATCAGGACATTCGCCCACATCATCCACTCGAGCACGTCCACTTGCTTCATGATAGACCATGTGCACTCGGCAAGCTGTTTTCCCAGCGCTTTATCAAATGTTCCGGTCCTGAGCCAGGCCGCGATGAACTGGTTTTCATGCGCCGTGTAAGGTCTGCACACTTCCGGGAACCATCCCTTGTCATAATCCTGCGTTTCGATCGCTTTTCGCGCCGCCAACTCGCTCAGTTCAAACAGTCGATCTGCTTCGCGATATCGCTCATTCGCGAGAAAGTCCAGTCCATAACTCATCAAGTTCTTCGAAGCTGCGGTCAGATATCCCCATGTCTTCCGAATCCTTTCCACGTCCGGCTCCGCGAAGGGATCGAACCCAACATAATCGAAGTCTTCGAGCGCATGTTTCAACAGCATACGCCAGTAGCGTTCGTTTTCATCAGGAAGCACGAGTATCTTGGGTGTTCGCACTCTTCTCATCTTGGTTACCGAATCATTCTTCCTTTTCAAGTTCCTGAAGCAAGCCATGATACAGCATATTCAGCCACCGCTTCTCCACGCCTCCCAAGAAGCGGTAGACTCCGACTTTGCCCCATGCTGCCAAGGCCTCAACCTCGTCTGCGAAGACCGCATTTCTTGCCCAAGTGTCTGCTGCCGCCGTAAAGGCCGCATCGTTCCCGCCGCCTTTCACCCAAATGTAGATGAATCCGGCGACTTCCAACCCGGTCCCGACGTAACCGGCCAATCTGAGATCCCTGCTCGCCTTGACCTTCTTCAGGAAGCTCCACTTCGAGGTGCTGTAGAATTCCTGGTGGAACGTCTTTGCCTCTTTCACCGCTGCTTTCCACATCGAATCAGTAATCTCGGAGTCGATGTGGTGGATGACGGTTCCATCCATTGCAGTAGTGAAGACTTCTCCGTCCGCATTGGTGAATGCCTTTTCAAGCCGACCGTTGTTAAGGGCACTGGTAAGCCTGGTGCGGAGCGAACTGTCGTTGATTGTTCTGATTTCCCGCCGAATGCGATCATCCCAGTTGCTCCATCCCTGTCCGAAACCGTAGTTGCTCGCTGTTGTGACCGATGCGTGACACTTATTGTCAAGCACGAGGATATTTGCAGTCCCATCTGCATTGAGTCGGTACATGACCACATCCGGTGTGTTGGGTGTGTGGGGGTGTCGGGCAGCGGGGTCAATCAGCGTCTTCCGGCCCTGTTTCTCATAGACCATGCGTGCGGCGATCTCACTTGCCTGGTCGGCAATCGAATTGGCAAGTGCTTGCTCACCCGCCTTGTTGATAGCCACCATCAGTCGTGAGGCGTGGTCACGTCTGAGGTCGGCATGATCGTCCATCGCCGTGAAGATTGCTCGCCATCTTTGGTTTAGTGTGTCAATATCATACAGAGACTCGCTGTAGACCGTTTCCTTGCAGACCGCGCCGTTCTCGTAAATCCTCGCCACGATGAAGTCATCATCCAAGAGATGAACTCTCACATTCGACGGATCATCATCAAGCGCATCCTCAAAAAAGAAGGAGACCTTCACTCTATCGGGACCAGAGTCCGGCGGATCAGCGAGCACCGTATCAAGTGAATGCCCCGGCGGCGTCCCATCCGGCTGGAATTCCGGTATCCACAGATAGTAGTTGTATTTCATCCACTGGCTATCATCCACGATCTGGCTGCCGGTTCAGTTGTTATATTCGGGCGTCTCCCATACGCCGATGTCGAAGGTGTACGTGCAAGGCTCCGTGACGAACGTGCCGTTGGTGTTGTTGTTCTCCTTGTATCCGTTCCACGTCATCGTCCACGTCCCGGGACTGGTGCAGACACTCGCCATATAGGGTCCGGCGTAGTAGCCATAACTGTTGGTTGGCCACGCCAGGTTTGGCGTCTCCCGCATGTAGAGAACCACCTGGTATCCTCCCTGATTCACCCCGTCGTTGATCTTGAAACTGAATGGAGGTTGCTGGCGCTCCGGCTTCGTCGCGTCGGTCGGGTCGTAGATGAAGTAGTCTTCATTGACATTGCTGGTGACGTTGCTGATGGTGACGTTGGAGACTTTCAGGTTCACTTCGGCGGTCCTGTAGGTGTATGGCGTCTGCCATCCGCCGCCGCCCACGTCCCACTTCCGGAAGGAGGCACTGCCCTCGACCAGCGACAACGTGTGCGGCCCGTTGTGCCCTAAGAGTGATGAGGCGTCACCGTCCGCGTCAGTGTCGCTGTATGCCTGCGTGGTGTTCCACTGCCAGCCAACGTAGCGATACATCTTCACATCACTGCCCGCGGCGTTGCTGTCGGTGACCCGTTCATTCGCTCCCAGGGGCACCCATTGCGCATCCTCATCGCAGGGGGCGATCTTCACCTGCCACCCGCTGTGGGTATTCAGCGGAACCGGCACACCCACGTGTTTCCCGGACCAGTCGTACAAATCCGATGTCTCGGTCAGCCGCATGTAGAGATAGCCATTCTGCGGAGCGACGAACTGCTCACCCGGCGCCACCTTGATCTCCAGCACGGGATACACCCAGTTGCTGATGTCGTCATATCTCTCAAAGTACTCGAAATCGTTTCCCTGTCGCTTCGCCTGAAGAACACGTAGCGTGGCCTCCGAACTGCCGTTGGGGCGCGGCTCCACGGTGGCTTTGACGTTGTCGCTCACGTTGAAGCACCAGGTGAATCCTACCGACAGCCGCTGGTCGCCGACGGCGCTGCTGACATCGCGGCCTTCGATCCACACAATCCCCGGCGCATTGCCGTTGGCGAGGTTTCACGTGAAGGTGGACATTGCGCCGCCGTCTTTGTCGGGCTTCACGTAGATACCCAGTTTACTGGGAAGTTGGCTGCCGTTGGGTCCCGCGGTATAGGCGCTGAAGGAGAGGCTGCCTGCCGGCAGTCCGGCCGGTTCGACGCCGAAGCTGACGCTGATGAGGTCGTTCTCGGCGGACTCTGTGAGTCCGAGTTGACCGCCGATTCGTCCCAGTCGCTGCCATCGTCGGGTGGCTCGACCGTGGCGGAGCAGTTGTCGTCATCGGTGTTGGCGTACAGCTTCGCGTCTTTGGTGTCTTCTTCGCTGTCACTCACGCCGCTGATGTCGATGTTCGCCTTGATCACCCACACGGTGAGTGTGTCATTGGAAATGCCGCACTCGGCTTTGAGCTGTTCCTGTGTGGGGTTGCCGCGGCTTACCGTGCGCTTGTTGGGAGCGTCAGCGACGCGTCGTCCGCCGGACCAGTGGATCAACTCGTCGTACACCGCGCTCACGTCCACTCCTCCCGTGTTCATGTTGGCGGTGACTGTGACATCTCCCCCCGATTCCGACCAGGCAGAAACGGCATGTTCGCCTCCCTCCACCTCACAGGCATCGGAGGAAAGACTACTA
>Ga0210051_1005102_pt1 | contig 12637 bp, 7 predicted proteins | sample CryGey092014_all_FD_185464 | JGI IMG/M metagenome (GOLD analysis project Ga0210051, IMG submission 185464) | Groundwater microbial communities from aquifer - Crystal Geyser CG23_combo_of_CG06-09_8/20/14_all (SPAdes) (version 2) | ecosystem: Environmental > Aquatic > Deep subsurface > Groundwater ...
CAATATCCTACGGGGTAAATCAACTATTTCGACATTCATCATTCCTTGTTCGGTGTTCGTTATTTATTAAATTTATCCTTAAATTAGTGACATTACCTTATACCCTATACCTTTATACCCTATACCTTTATACCTTATACCTGAAATATCAAATTTTAAAATTCTGATATTATTTTTCAATTTTTTTCGACTTTACGGACAGACTCTAAATAATCATAACTAGAAACCAAAAAAACCAAAACTAATAACTAAAATTTTTCGCAGAAATGTATAAATTTATCCTGCGCATAGTATAATAAAACCAAAAAGCAAAAGTATAAATTTGTGCAACTATGGCAGGTATCTATTTTCATATTCCTTTTTGTAAAACACGCTGCAGTTATTGCGATTTTTTCTCATCGGTTTCAGAAGCCTGTATTCCAAAGATAATAAAGGCAGAAATAAGCGAGATTAAACTAAAAAAAGAATATTTATGTAATAAACCCATCGAAACTATTTACTTTGGTGGAGGCACACCATCGTTTCTTACGGTTGAAAACATTGAGCGGTTACTAAATTCTGTTTACAGGCATTTTAAAGTAATTTCGTTACCGGAAATTACCATTGAAGTAAATCCGGATGATATTAATCTGCAAAAATCAAAGTCATATATTTCTTTAGGAATTAATCGTGTAAGTATTGGCATACAGTCATTTTACGATGATATTTTAAGTTTTCTAAACCGGCGACACAACACAACTCAGGCGATAAATTCCATAGAAACTTTAAAACGCTCGGGCTTTACAAATATCAGTATTGATTTAATTTACGGGGTTCCAAACTTAACTCAAAAGAAATGGGAAAAAACTATCGAAATTGCTACACAACTTAACGTTCAGCACATTTCTGCTTATCACCTTAGTTTTGAAAAAGGAACAAAAATTTATAACCAGTTAAATAAAAAAGAAATTTTCGCTTTGAATGAAGATGAAAGTTTTGAGCAATATGCTTTGCTTTGTAAAGAACTGCATAACAACGGTTACGAACATTACGAAATTTCAAATTTTTCACTTCCTGGATATATTTCAATACATAACAACAATTACTGGCAGGGAAAAAAATACGCAGGAATTGGTCCATCGGCACATTCGTTTAATGGACATTCGCGGCAATGGAATGTTTCCGATTTAAAAAATTATATAGCCGGAGTAAAATCAATAAGTAATTATTTTTCAAAAGAAAATCTTACTAAAAATCAGAAGTATAACGAGATGCTCTTAACTCATTTACGCACAAGCAACGGAATTGCAACTAAAGAAATTTCTAATAATTTTGGTGAGCCGATGTTAAAATATTTTTTGAAATCAGTTCAACCGTTTATAGTTAATGGAAAGATTAAACTAACAAATAACCATAGATACATAATTTCAGAAGTTGATTGGTTTATTTCAGATGGAATTATTGCAAATTTGTGTAAAATATAGCCGGAATACTATATAACAAATAATATTAATGCTGCAAAAACTATCTCAACAAATAAAGTTTGGTCAGGTGGTAGTGCAGGTCTAAATCTGTCAGGATTAAATATGTATGTGGGACGGTGGAGGATGGTGTACCGACAATTGTAGTTACAACTGAACAAATAGCAATGAATAATTGGGTTTTGGTAAGAAATTAATTTGGAACAAATAAAAATCTTTGTAAAACTACTTGTACAACAATGCAACAGTCATTGCACTAACCCCTTCTTCTCTTCCAACATAACCAAGTTTTTCGTTAGTTGTAGCTTTTATAGAAATATCGTTAACAGAAATACCTGCCGTTTTAGAAATTTCCTCTTTCATTTTTGGGATAAAGGGCTTTATTTTAGGTTTTTCGAGGCAAAGAGTACAATCAATGTTATTTATTTCAAAACCTTTTTTGCGTATTAACTTAGCTGTTTTTGCAAGTAAAATACGACTGTCAATTCCTTTAAATTCAATAGAGGTATCGGGGAAATGAGTGCCAATATCGCCAAGGTTGGCTGCTCCAAGCAAAGCATCGCATATAGCATGAATAAGCACATCACCATCAGAATGAGCCACACTTCCTTTTGAATGAGGTATAGTAACTCCGCCAATAATTAAGGGTAATCCCGATTCGAGCCGGTGAACATCAAAACCTTGTCCTATTCTGAGTTTCATTAGTGCTTGGTTGTAAAGTAATATTATTTTAGGGGATTTGAAATAATTAATTCCAATAAAAGTAAAGAGGTACAGAGGTATAGAGGTATAGGGAAATATGGCTGTATCCTTATATCTTTATACCCTATACCTTCATACCTAACTTGCAAAATGGGATTTATTTTTTTCATGTCCCCTTAATGAAAATCCCAAATCCTAAATCTAAAGCCCAAAAATCCAAGGGTTTTGAAATTTTTTACTATTTATGATATTACAGACAATCTCTAATTAAAGTCTGTCCATAATATCAGCATTTTTAATTTATAGCATATAGTGGTATAGGGAACTTTCCGAAAGTTAACGGAGCTATGGCCTTTGCAAACTTTCGGAAAGTTATAATGACGGCTAAACCCTTATACCATATACCTTTATACCTTGTCTTCATAAGTTCAGCATTAAAAATATGACATAAATTTACAATTTTTTTCGACTTTACAGACAGACACTAATTAGTGTTTGTCTGTAATATCAATCTTTTTCATTTTAAGGAATATGGTATATGGTATAAGGAAATAGGGAATAAAGCGAACCCCTTATACCCTATACCTTATACCTGAAATATCAAATTTTAAAATTCTGATATTCTTTTTCAAATTTTTCGACTTTACGGACAGACTCTAATTAGGTGCAGACGCTGCTTCTTTTATCCCTTCAAAATCAAATGAAAGGGTAAAACGAAGGGTATTTTGAAGCGGATTATTCTGGTGATAAGGAATTAGGTAAGAAAAGTCGAGTGCAAATACTTTTAATTTAAGCCCCAGTCCGACTGTAAAAAATTTACGATTTCCTTTAGTTGCATCTTCTTGAAAATATCCTGCTCTTAATGCGAATTGCTTTGCATACCAATATTCCAAACCGAATGACCAGTTAATTTCGCGCCATTCTTCTTTTCCACGTGAGCGGTCATCGGGATTAAGCGGGTTGGAAGCTACGCCTGGAGCATCCCAAAATGAATGAAAAATTCCAACAGGAACGGCAACTTTCGGGTCTTTACCATATTTAATATCGTTCCCTGCAACTTTTACAGTATCGCCGTTTGGAAGCACTTCGCCAACGCCGTAATACACAGGCGGCGTTGGTACTAATAATTTACTTAGTTCTATAACTCCCAGTAAACTGTTATAATCATCTAATTCGGTTTTAAAAGATGTGCCTAACCTTAACATACAGGGTAAAAAATCTTTATCAGCATTCTCTGTATAAGATAGCTTGGAACCAATATTTGAAATATTTATTCCAACACCGAGTTCAGATTTTTGTTTCTGAACTTCTACAGGTTTATAATAAAAAAATGAAACGTCTGATGAAAAAGCTTGTCCGGCTTTTGTTTGCGGACCTGTTCCTGAATATCCACCTGTAAGATCTGAGTTGATGTAACGCAATGCTATTGAGCCCGATAAATACTGTCCAAGAAGACGGCTATAACCTAAATCAAAAGCAAATTCGTTAGGTCTGTGCTGACCGGTAACGTTACCTATTTGGTCGGTAAAAGTTATATCACCGAGCGAAAAATATCTCAGTGAAGAGCTTATTGTTTGTCCACCACCTATTTTTTTGTATCCTGTTAAATATGCTAAGTTTATATCGTTAACCAACTGCCTGAGCCAGGGAGTGTAAGAAATGGAAATTCCAAAGTCGTTTTTTATAAAAGAATATTTGGAAGGATTGTGATGTTGCGAGTTTAAATCGGGAGTGGTAGAAACGCCTGCATCGCCCATTGCGCCAGCACGAGAATCAGCAGCAATTGTAAGAAAAGGAACTGCTGTAGTAATTGTATTTACATCACCATCACGCCCATTTAATTCCTGCGTCGTCATTTTGTTTTGTGAAAAAACTAAGAAAGGCAATGTTTGCATAACCCAAGTAAAAATCATTATTAATACAAATCTTCTCATAATCAAATCATTATTCAAAAATAATTTATAAAATTAATATAAAATTAGTTATAAAAACGAAATTTTTAATAATTTATTACAACATCTTTCAAAATCTATACTTTAAAAGTTTTTAAAACTTTTGAAGTTTTATCGTAAAATTACAAGTTTTTCAAATTTATCCTGCTGTTTTCCATCGGGTATTTTTACAGTTAGTTTGTAAATATAAACTCCTTTACCTATTTTATCGCCGTAATCGTCTAAACCATCCCAAGGTATTGGTGTGCTGTGAAAACTGTTATTGTCAATATTTGTTTTAATATTCTTAATCAGTTTGCCTGTAACGGTAAACACCTGTATAAGTACATCTAAATTAGAATTTATTTGATTATGGTCAAAATAAAACGATGTATTTGTTGTAAAGGGATTAGGGTAGTTAAAAATATTCCCGATGGTTAAGTCCTGAGCTTCGGCGACCACAAATTCGGTATAAGCTTCTACTGAATTGTTGCAAACATCCCATGCTTTAAATTTTAAATTATGCTGTCCGTTGGAAATATCTGAAAGGGGATACCTAACTACACCACTTTGATAATCATTAAGATTAGCTTCATAATAATCATTTAGAACTATAGTTTTTGCTGTATTTCCATCAAGAACTGCTGTAATGTCATGCCCAATGCCGTTTCCAACGGTATTAATTCCGTTTTCATCGGTTAGTTTGGCAAAAATATCGGGGTTTTCATCAGTAATTCCGCCATAAACAAAATTATCATCATTCATAAATAATTGAACAGTGGGACCGGTAATATCTGTTATTGTTCCTGTAGAATTACCGCCAATTAATAAATGAGTATATCCGTGTGCATCAAAAACTGTATTATTATCAGCATAATAGCTTATTTTACCATAGCCAATATTGTATTGAATATCTTTGGGTACAATAAAAGAAAATTCAAAATAAGAATTATTTACAGATGCTTTTCCTTTATACAATATATTATTCTGAAGTTTGAAATAAAATTTGGAAGTATCATCATTGTCAAGTGTAACTAATGTAACAGGTTTATCAAAAATTGTAGGATAAATAATACCATTATAATTAGTTACCGGCGTTCCATCTTGATTCTGAATATGACCTTTTACAGTAACTTTTTGTAAAGCATGAATTGTGTCGGTAAAATTTGCAAAGGCAGTTCCGTTAATACTATCGGTAACAGTTGTATAGTTTGGATATGCTAATGTTAATGCAGGGTCTCCCAAAAGAGAAAAATTCCTTTTATTAACATCACTATCTGATGAAGCGGCGTTTTTTGCTAATCGGTATATTTCGCCAAGTTTAAAGTAGTTCACGTTAGAATCTTTTTTAAAAATCCTATTCATAAAAGCTGAATTAAGAGCAAAATTTGAGTTACTGTAAACTAATCGGGTGGTTGTAAACATTGAAATTGCTCCGCCATTTGAATTTAGAATTACCATTTCGCCGGCTGCCGTACGTGCAAAATCATCATAACGGCTAAATTCGCAAGTGGCAGTAATAAAAAGCGGTAGTCTTTGAAAATTTGTCCACGAATTAATATCCGAAACACCTATTATATGTTCATGAGCAAGCCCTACTTCGTTTCCATGCCCGGTATAGTTCAAAATTAATGTACCTTTTTTTATTCTGTTAGATATTGCTGTATTTACATCAGGATAGCGGTCCCCGTTTGGTGTAGTAATTTGAGGAAAAGCATCTAAAAAAATCTTCTCAATGTTGTAAACCGGATAAGTTGTATCGATGTAAGTTGCAAGTATATTTGATTGTTTCATGTGTTCGTTGCCGTCTTCGTCATCGCCAATAAAAGTCAGCCAATTTTTCCAATCACCATTAGTTGATGGTTGGTAATAATTAATAATTTTATTTAATACTCCCTGTGCTTCGGAACTATTTTTTACGGGTAGCCTGCCAACTGCAATATCTAAGCTACCGGTATAATCTCCTTCATTATCTTCTAACATTCCAAAATAATCGTCGGTACAAAAAGATGATGTTGGTGATAATGAGCTAGTTGATTGGTATGTTAAAATAAAATTAGTGTTTGATGAAAAATTATGGCGGTTATCATAAGAACCATCACCATAAAATAATAAAAATTTTGGCATAAGTGAAGTGTCGGTACCGGTGCGATCGTATAACATCTTCATAAAATCTTTTATAGCTGTAATATCGGGACTTCCAGATGAAAATTCGTTATAAATAATTTGCGGTGTAACTGTTAATACCGAAAGATTATCATTTGTTCTGTGAAAATCTGCCAATGTATTGGCATAAGAAAGAAAATCGGGATGCGAAACAATTACCAAATCGGTAGCCGGTATTGCATGAAGATTTTGATTTGCAACTTCACCAATAATTACAGGATTATAAAACATAGTTCCATCGTAAGCGACATATTCATGTAATGTGTCCGATTTTGCTGTAAATGAAAGTAAATTTCCGTTTAAGTTCGTTGTTACTATTGATGGTGAAACCGGGTTAGTAACATCCCAAACAACAGTAGAGCTTGATGCATTTGAAATCTGAAAATCGGCATAATTTCCAGGAGCGACCAAAAGAGCATCTCTGAATTGTACCTGACCCCCTTGCATTGTAAGATGTTTGCGAACATTTATATCAATAAAATCAAGCCAGCCTTCGCCTCCTTGGGCAGGTTTATTATATGTAATGTTAACATTAAGAGTTGGGCTACCCGAAGTAAATGACTTAATAAATAAGTTACCATTTGCATAATTACTGGTAACATTTGAAAGTGATGTTAATGAACAAGTTGCACTACCAACTAAAGAACTATTTACATTAAAAGTAAATGAACTGTTAACAATTGACCTTGCGAAAACCATTGCGATAAGCTTAACCTGTTCATCTGTTTTAATAAGTGGAAATGTAAATACAAAATTATAAGAAAGAATAATATTAAAATTTTCGCCAACCCATAATTTTCCGCTTTTTAAAAAGTTAACTGCTTCTGTTTCGTGATATTGATAATCGTCATAAGAATTTACTGTTACATTAGGTGAAGTTGTTTCGGCAGGCAAAATTTGCATTTGTTTAGGCAACGAACCGGCATCAGTAATAAAATAATAAGATTCATCGGAGTAAGGGTGAAGTGAATGAGTATAAATGCCTTGCACATTATTATAAGCCCAATATACAGGTCCGTGAGCATAAAATAATATATAGTCGCCTGAATTAAAAACACCGTCGCTGCCTTTTTCGTACCAAACAGGGTTTTCAACCAAATCGTCGTAACGAAAAACATTGTTTTGAACCGGAAGAACTTTTCCTCCGTTACCATATATTTTTATATTTTCGGGATTTTGAAATCCCATACCTGTAATTTGCGCATAAGTTAATTTATAAATTCCTGTCTGATTTATTTTTATCTTTTGCCACTTTCCCGAACTTAACACTGAATTTGAACTATAAGTTCGGTTTTTTAATTTTTTTAATTGATTATAAAATGCCGTTTTTTTAAACGAAAAAGAAATTAACCTTTCAACAGCACCGGTGTTTTTGTTGCGTCGAAGAGGGATAAATGAAAGTTGCAAAAAAGGTTTTTTCTTAGAATAAGATACATAAGTGCGAAAATTTATTTCATTAGGAATACTGTCTAAATTCAGAACATTTTTTAACTGCGGTGTCGGAACAGTCTCAAAATCAGAAGATAAAACCTCTATTTTCCCGTCATTATCCGAAGGTAATATTGTAAATTGTTCGAAGTAATAAGGCAAACCTGTTGATAGATTTTCATACACGGCATTCGAAAAATATAACAGTTCAAAATTACTGTCATTTATTTTTTCAAATTTATTTTGAAGCCAAATAATATTTCTTTCATAAATTTGACCAAAAATTAAATTGTTAAAAAATAAAAAAATAAAGAAAAATACAATACTTAATTGTTTCATTATGAATATAATTGTAATATAAAACCTTTTGTAATATTAATAATTTTTTTCAATATTTTTTTTAAACGGGGATTTTATATTATTATTGTGGTCGCAAAAAAAAGAAAACGGTATGCGAATGTTTTGTGAAAATAATAAAATTATTTGTATTATTGCAAATTATAGTAAACATAGATTGTGATGATTAAAAAATACACAATGTTTTTAATTGTCCTGATATCAGGATATTGTGATTATATTTATGCTCAAGATCCTCAATTTTCTCAATTTTACGCTTCTCCTTTATACCTTAATCCTGCCCTTACCGGATCTGTAAAATGCCCAAGAGTTACATTAAATTACAGAAATCAATGGCCCGCACTAGGTTCAACTTATGTAACCTACATTGCCTCTTTCGACCAGCAGGTTAAAGCTTTAGAAGGTTCACTGGGTGGATATATTTATGCCGACCAGCAAGGCGATGGTGCTATATCAACTGTTAATGTAAGTGGAATTTATGCTTATACATTTATTTTAAATCGCAAAGCAAACATAAATTGGGCATTTCAGGTATCATATATGCAGAAAAAACTTAACTGGGATTTTATTTTTCCTGACATGATTCATCCGCTTTACGGTCCTATTTACCCTACCTCAGAAGTTTTAGTACCTACAAGTGATGTAAGTAAGCATTTCGATGCTTCAACAGGTGGTGTGCTATCAACCAAAGATTATTTTTTCGGAATAGCTATTCACCATCTTACTCAACCTACAGAATCTTTTCGCTCAAACGATGATGCTGTTCTTCCGAGAAAATATACTGTCCATTTTGGGACAAATATTCCCATTAAAGGAATAGGTTTTAAAAAAGGTGATGTTATGATTTCACCCAATATCCTTTTTCAGCAACAGAAAGATTTTCAGCAAATGAACTGGGGTTTGTATCTTAGCCGCAAAGGTATTGTTGGAGGTATTTGGTTCCGCCAGAACCTCTCTTTCCATTACGATTCTTTTATTATGGTACTTGGTTATGTAAAAGAGAAAATGAAATTTGCTTATAGTTACGACCTTACAGTTTCGCAACTCAAAAATAAAACTCTCGGTGCACACGAGGTATCATTTACTTTTATTTTTCCTTGCAGTAAGAAAAAACCAACATTTAGAACAATAAGTTGCCCCTCATTTTAGTTATTAATTGAAATTTAATTAAAAGATTCAAATTATGAACACCAAACTTTTTTTAATCGGAATGTCGTTTGCAGCCTCGGTGGCTTTCTTTTCATCGTGTGATGTAAAAAGATCATCAAATACAGGCTGGGATTATAACACCGAAAAAAACGGTGGTTTTGAATATACATACTACGAAGAACAAGAAACCGGTCCCGGTTTAGTTCTTATCGAAGGTGGTACATTTTCAATGGGTCGCGTTGAGCAAGACGTTGTTTATGAATGGAATGCCTTTCCAAAACGCGTTACAATTTCATCTTTTTATATGGACGAAACCGAAGTTACAAACGTTAATTATCGTGAGTACCTTTATTGGCTGCGTCGTGTTTTTGTTGATTATCCTGAAGTTTATAAAATGGCTTTGCCTGATACATTGGTTTGGAGAAGTAAATTAGCTTTCAATGAACCTTATGTTGAACTATATTTCAGACATCCGGCTTACCAGGAATATCCTGTAGTTGGAGTTAACTGGTTACAGGCAAACGACTATTGCAGTTGGAGAACCGACCGTGTTAATGAACTTATTATGGTTCGCGAAGGTTTATTATATATGGACCCAACCGGACAATCGGGCGAAGAAAACTTTAATACAGAAGCGTATCTTGCCGGACAATATGAAGGCGCTGTTCGCGACCAAATGCCGGATTACGACCCAAATAACGACACCAGAAAAGTTCGTGTGGAAGACGGCATTTTGCTTCCTAAATATCGTTTACCAACCGAAGCTGAATGGGAATTTGCAGCTCTTGGCCTGGTTGGTAACATGTTAGCCTCTGAACGTATTTTCAACGAAAAAATTTATCCATGGAATGGTCACTATATCCGCATTGACGACCGCTCAGGATTTGATACAAAAGATATTGGTCAAATTAGAGCTAACACCATGAGAGGCAGAGGTGATTATATGGGTATGGCAGGCGCTTTAAATGACCATAACGATATTCCAAGTTACGTAACATCTTATTGGCCCAATGATTACGGTTTATATTGTATGGCAGGTAACGTAAACGAGTGGGTTATGGATGTTTACCGTCCATTAACTTTTGAAGACAATGATGATTTCCGTCCTTTCCGTGGTAATATTTATACTACTCAAATCCGTGATGATGAGGGAAATATTGGTGAAAAAGACAGCCTTGGTAAAATTCGCTATCGTAATGTTGCAGATGATGAAGCATTTAATCGCCGTAATTATAATACAGCCGACAACATTAATTATCTTGATGGTGATTTTGAATCAAGTGTTGATTATGGAAAAGAAGATGTAAGTAAAGACAATACCATTTCGAAACGTATGTATAACACCGGAAAACAACAGGTTGACCCCAATACCGGTAAACCAACAATGAGAGGTGGTGCATTCATGACTTCAATGATTGATAACAGGCAGAGAGTTTTTAAAGGAGGCGGCTGGAAAGACCGTGTATATTGGATGTCGCCGGGTACCCGCCGCTATTTAGACCAATCGCAGTCACGTGCAGATCTTGGTTTTCGTTGTGCAATGCACAGAGTCGGAGAAGCAAAAGGCTCCGGACTATAAACCTGTTTGTGATATATGAAAACCCCATAAACATGGGGTTTTTTTATTCTAAATGGTAAGATTACAAACTGAATTTAAGTTGAATCTACGCTTTATCAATCGATTCACCCCGTTAAATAGTTTTAAAAATGAACGAACATAGAAAGAAATAGTAATATCTGACGGGGTAAAGATAAAAGGGAATGTAAAAAAAACTGGTTTCCGGTTATTGGTTTCTGGTTGCTATCAGCAACCAGTGACCAGCAACCATGAGAATATACGTATGCCCGATAAAACTTTTACATTTAGAATTTTACATTTCACATTAACATTGTGTAATTCTCTGAAATTAGTTTAAACTTACTTTAAATGTAATGAATATAAATGAAATTTATAAGTTATTTTTAGAATGTGGTACCGTTTGTACCGATACCAGAAATATTAAACAAGGCTCACTCTTTATTGCCCTAAAAGGCCAAAACTTTGATGGTAATAAATTTGCAAAAGAAGCATTAAAAAAAGGCTGTCGTTATGCTTTTGTTGATGATAAAAATTTTGCCAATGAAAATACAATATTTTTTATTTATGATACACTTAAAACCTTACAGGAACTTGCTCGTTTTCATCGGCAACAATTTGATATTCCAGTAATATCTATTACAGGTACAAATGGAAAAACAACTAGTAAGGAGTTAATATCATGCATATTACAAAAGAAGTATAATACTACATTTACTAAAGAAAATTTTAATAATCATATTGGCGTACCATTAACTTTACTTGAAATTAATTCTGATACCGAAATTGCAGTAATTGAAATGGGAGCAAATCACCATGGCGAAATAAAAACACTTTGCGAAATTGCAGAACCAAATTTCGGGTTAATAACTAATATTGGAAAATCGCATTTAGAAGGTTTTGGTTCGCTTGAAGGTGTAATAAACTCCAAAACAGAAATGTATCATTTTATTAAACAACATAATGGGAAAATTTTTATAAATACTGATAATAATTTATTAATGAGTCGTATAAATGAAATTCTTTCAATTACTTATGGCGTTAATGAAAATTGTTTTATTGCCGGAAAAAATCCTTTATCAAATCCATTTCTTGAATTAAAGTGGAAAACAAATGGCATTACTAATTGGAATTTATTAAAAACCAATCTTGTAGGAAATTATAATTTTGAAAACGTACTTTCAGCAATTTGCATAGGAACTTATTTTAATGTTGACGAAAGAAATATTAATGAAGGAATTACTAATTATCAACCAACAAATAACCGCTCTCAGATATTAAAAACTTCAAAAAATACTCTTTTAATTGACGCTTATAATGCAAACCCTACAAGCATGAATGCTGCATTAGACAATTTTTTTGAAATGAGCGGAGAAAACAAGGTATTAATAATTGGCGACATGCTCGAATTAGGCGAAAGTTCGATAAATGAACATAAAAGTATTTACCAAAAAATTGTTCAATCAGATGTATCGGAAATTTTTCTGGTTGGAAATACATTTTTAAAACTATCTGAAAGTTTAAAAGTTAAGATATTTTCAGATGTATATAAACTCATTGAATATTTTAATAATAATCCACTTAACCAAAAACTTATCTTAATAAAAGCTTCTCATGGAATTCATTTGGAAAAACTTATTAAAATACTTTAGAATAAAGCAGAGTCTCTGTCCATAAAGTTAACGATTTTCAAAAATAAAAACCCCAAATTTCAAGTGTCAATACGATTATCTAGTGTCGCGTCAACTTAAAATTGTCGGATAAAGTCTTTTTAATTTTATCCTTGCATCTGGTGTAGTAAATTGCCAATTTACCCCTTTGACTTTATTGTTTCTATCTTTCTGCCATGCATTAACAGCTTTTATTAC